>Ga0172373_10004929_pt1 | contig 18566 bp, 21 predicted proteins | sample Lak10m_2_FD_114546 | JGI IMG/M metagenome (GOLD analysis project Ga0172373, IMG submission 114546) | Freshwater microbial communities from Kabuno Bay, South-Kivu, Congo - kab_092012_10m | ecosystem: Environmental > Aquatic > Freshwater > Lake | place: Democratic Republic of the Congo...
GATACTTGGTGCGCGGCGCTCTGGCATTACGATGCCGAATACGATTCAGTCCTGAGAGTATTCAAAGGACGGTGGCACGGATGGCGTTGCGCACACATGCTATGCGATCTTCAACCGCTCTAACGACGAGCGCAACGTGAACGTTAACCGCAACGACAACGATTGGAACGACAATTGGTGGTTCGCTGGCCTCCGCAACTCTCTTCATTTCGAACGCCCGCCTCGCGGGTGTTCGTTTAGTCTAACCGTTTGACCGTACCAGCCGCCAAGCTGCTTGCCAGCATCCTCAAGCGGTACTGAAAGCGAAGAGTACTTGTTAGTTTCCAGGGAGCCGGTTTCCCACAGGATCATGAGGAGGATTTTCAACGTATCGAGTTTCCGCATCGCAAGTCGTATCCACGGCTCCTTCTCTTTAGGATCGAGAAAGGTCGCTGACGCAGTTGCTTCTATACACTCTATAAGGAGCCCGTCGATGCGTAGACCAAGGGTGTAGCGGTGGGCCTTCGGAAGCTTTTGATAATATTGGTACCAAAGAATATACGCAGTTTTAAGGCGTTCTAACACTGGCAAAATTGTTCGGGGGGGGGTACGCTTAAGGGCGTGTCCCGCATCCAGCTCCCTCATACATACGAGGATATCATTTCTGTTAATAATTTACTTTCTGCTTGGAAAGAGTTCTTAAAAGGAAAAAGAAAGAAAAAGGACGTGCAGATATTTGAACGAAACTTAATGGCGAATGTGCTCGCGCTTCACAAAGAGCTAGATTGCCGGTTTTATGTGCACGGTGGGTATCATGCATTCAAAGTAAACGACCCAAAGCAACGCGATATTCATAAGGCAATGGTGCGGGACAGGCTTTTACATCACGCCATATACCGAAAACTCTACCCATTCTTTGATTATATTTTCATATCAGACTCGTACTCATGCAGACAAAACAAAGGAACACACAGGGCAATGAGTCGATTCAAGTCATTCGCGCACGAAGTATCGAAAAATAATACGCGCACCTGTTGGGTTTTAAAGTGTGACATTCGTAAGTTCTTTGCATCCGTAGATCAGGCCATTCTCCTTTCTCTTGTCCGAGAACGAGTAAAAGATACACGAATTACTGCGCTTATACAGATAGTGGTGACGAGTTTTCATAGTGGTAGTCCTGGGAAAGGTCTTCCTTTAGGAAATTTGACCAGTCAACTTTTGGTCAATGTGTATATGAATGAGTTCGACCAGTTTGTGAAGCACGCACTGAAAGCAAAACAGTATATTCGTTATGCTGATGATTTTGTATTCTTGTCGCACGACAGAACCTGGCTCGTATCTCTCATTCCATGTATCGAAGAGTTTTTACGAGACAATCTGAAGCTCGAGTTGCACCCGAAGAAGGTTTCAATTGACTCCCTGACTACGGGGGTCGATTATCTTGGTTGGGTGCATTTTCCACATCATCGGGTGTTGCGAACGGTAACGAAACGAAGAATGTTTCGACGCATAAAAGACGGAAGGAGCAACGAAGCCGTTCGGTCATATCTGGGAATTCTTCGGTACGGCAATGGATACAAATTGGGGAGGCGTGTCGAGGAAGCTCGTCCCCAGGTAGCCGTGGAGAAGCGCTCTCTGGTATGATGCGCAAGCGATGGCATTCTTTTCTCCGCGTCTTGGGATAGATTTAGGAACCACTAACGTGCTGGTGTTTGTTCCTGGAAAGGGGGTGGTGCTGAACGAGCCGTCCGTGGTGGCAGTGTCTTCTGAAAACAATAAGGTGCTCGCGATTGGTGTTGAAGCAAAGCAGATGGTGGGACGTACTCCCGACACCATTCAGGCGTATCGCCCGATGAAAGACGGCGTGATTGCGGATTACCGCGTCACGGAAGCCATGCTTCGGTATTTTATGAAAAAGGCACTTTCAAAATGGAATGTATGGAAGCCAACCGTACTTGTTTCGGTGCCTGCGGGAGTAACGTCCACTGAAAAGCGTGCGGTGATAGAAGCTGCGATCAAAGCAGGAGCAGCTGATGCGTTTGTCGTGAAAGAGCCCATACTTGCCGCCATAGGCGCAGGTATTCCTATCCAGGAACCGCTCGGGCGCATGGTGGCAGACATGGGCGGTGGAACTATTGATGTGGCAGTGATTTCTCTTGGCGGGATTGTGGCTTCTACGTCGGTAAAGGTCGCTGGGAATGCGCTCGATCGTTCCATAATTGATCATGCAAAAAAAGCGCACAATCTTGCAATAGGCGACAAAACAGCTGAAGAAATAAAAATAAAAATTGGATCCGCCGTACCCGTAACGGAAGAGCTTTCTATGCAGGTTAAGGGGCGCGATTTAGTGTCTGGTCTTCCGCGCACGGTTGAATTTAAGACCAATGAAATCGTTCAGGCCATGAACCGCGAGCTGCGCGAAATGATGAATGCGGTGCGCAAAGTGCTTCAGGAAACTCCGCCAGAGCTTGCGTCAGATATTATCGATAACGGTATCATCCTTACGGGAGGCACGAGCCAGCTTAAAAACATGCCAGAGCTCGTATTCCGGCGCACCGGCGTGCAAGCCAAGCTTGCGCAAGAAGCGTATTTTTGTGTAGCGCGCGGTACCGGGGTGGCACTGAAACATTTGGATACGTATAAGAAGAGTATCCTCTCAAAAAAATAGATCGTTCGGGTGGCTCACAGACGACGCGAAGAGTCGTTCCCGACGTCAGAAATAGACGCGACTCCTTACGAAGAATTGAAGAACTCGCTTTGCTCAAACACCTTCAATTCTTCTACTCGTCCTTGCGTCATTTCTGACATCTCCACTCCAAGGCGTCGCCTGCGAACCGCCCTCACTTAAGAGGGGTGGTGCGGTATGCTGTGAGGAATGTTGGCGCATCACGCATATTTCGTTACGGGAGATAGTGAAAAGGGCATTGAAGATGCGCTTTTGTTTGCGCAGAGGGAGCTTGGTCTTGAAACGAAAGGGAATCCGGATGTGGCAGTGCTACGCTACGGACTTTTTTCTGTGGAAGAGGCGCGCACCTTTCAAGATGCGGTGATGAGGGCGCCGGTGCATGGGGATACGAAAATTATTATTGTCTCTGCCACCAGGTTTTTCTTTCAGGCACAAAACGCGCTTCTTAAAATATTTGAAGAACCTCCGAAGGGTACGTATCTAGTGCTGGTGCTTCCAACAGAAGGAATACTGTTGCCCACGCTTCGTTCACGCTTGGTGCCACTTGGTGCTACAGGGAAAGAACAAAAAGGAGAGAATGGTTTGGCAGAAGAATTTCTATCGGCCAGCAAGGAGGGAAGAGAGAAGTTGGTAGCAAAACTTCTTGACCGCACAAAGTCCGACAAAGATGAGGAGAAGGCATTTGCGAGAGCGGAGGCCACTATTCTTATTGAGGGGCTAACACGCATTGCCTACGCAAAAGCGCGGGAGAAATCTTCTCCAGAATTACTTGCCTTTCTTTCGGACCTTGATACCTTCACCCCGATGATGCACGACACGTCGACACCGCTTAAAATAATTTTCGAGCATATTTTAATCAACGTTCCGCAAGGATTGAAAAAATAAAATAAAGTGTTATTATTTAAACAGACAACCCGCTTTCAAATGGAGGAATCCTGTGGCGATTGTTCTCAATCAACTACCGATAGTGGCGAGGGTTTGCCTCGGTCGTTATGGGACTGGAGCAGAATGGGTGGATCGCTTGTTCGGTGACGGCTTCACTTTCGATAAGCATTTTCGTCGAATAATGAAAGAGGTGGCATTTCCTGGCAAACAGGAAATCGTCGAGTTGACACATCTGTCAGGACTCGATTTCGGACTGGCGGGTGAGACGACCTCATCTGGACATCGTCCACCACTTAAATCAGCAATCGCGGAATCGGCATTACGCTCAGGGCTTTCGTTCTGTACGCTCGAGGCCTGTTTCGAGCTGATGCTGCTCGACAACGAGTTCTTTTACCCGGACCGCTACTTTAACGTAATCACCAAGAATATTTGGGGTGGTGAAGGACTTACCTCCGTTTCACTTTCGAAAATGGGTCCAAAAAGTAAGCCAAGACTAGGACATCATCTTATTGATGAAAGGTCCCACATCCATAGTGGACATTCGAACATCTTTATCGTGCCTAACTATAGATAGCATTGACTTGTCAGAGGTCTGAAATCCCGCGTGTGAGCGCGGGATTTTTCTTTTGGTATACTGGGTCCATGGCATACGATTTTTCTGCACTTGATGCGGGTGTGAAAGAGACAAAAGAATGGCTTGAGCGTGAGTTTTCAAGTATTCGCACTGGACGTTCTTCACCTGCAATTCTGGACTCGGTGAAGCCAGAGGTGTACGGCATGCGCACCCCTATGCAGCAGCTCGGGTCTGTTTCAATTGAAGACGCACGCACGCTCCGGGTCATTCCGTGGGACAAAAGCGCAATGAAGGCAATTGAAAAAGCAATCACAGAAGCCGACCTGGGGGTATCCGTTGTTACGGATGATCAAGGACTGCGTATTATTTTTCCTGAACTCACCGCAGAGCGTCGCACCATTCTGGCAAAACTGGCCGGACAAAAATGCGAAGAGGCACGCGTGACGCTTCGCGGGCACCGCACGGATGCCATTAAAGGACTTGAGAGTGCAGAAAAGGAGGGAGGTATGGGAGAAGATGAGCTGAAGCGTCTCAAAGAAGAAGTGCAGAAGAAAATTGATGCAGCAAACACTGAACTGGATGCGCTTCTGAAACGTAAACACGAAGAAATCACTCAGTAGTGTATGACCATACTGCTTTTTATTTTAGTGCTCGTGGTGCTCATTGTGGTGCATGAGCTTGGGCACTTCTTTGCCGCAAAGGCGTTTAAGATGCGTGTGGATGAGTTTGGTATTGGATATCCTCCCAAAGCGGTGGGGTGGAGGCGTGGGGAAACAGAGTACACACTCAACTGGCTTCCGTTTGGTGGGTTTGTGAAAATTTTCGGAGAAGATGGGGTTAACGGGGAACCAGAGCCGCGCTCGTTTGTCTCAAAACCACAGTGGCAGCAAGCAGTGGTGCTGGCGGCAGGAATTGTGATGAACATCCTGCTTGCGTACGTTATTTTCACTATCACGCTTGCAGTTGGGATGCCGCGTGCGCTCACAGAAGATGAGGTGCACACCGCACCTGATGCAGCACTTGCTATTTCACATGTGGTACCTTCCTCTCCGGCAGACACCGCGGGCCTCAAGCGTGGAGACATCATCACCTCCGTTTCAAAAAACGGAGAAGTGCTTGAGGCAAAAAGCGCGGAAGATTTTACGGAATTTGTTGCGCAGTCAGAAAATGAAAAGCTCACCCTTTCAGTTACGCGCGGCGCGGAGGAGCTGACGCTCATAGCAGTTCCAGAACGAGGAGTTATTCAAAGCGATGAAGATCGCGCGGCGCTTGGGGTCGCCGTTGCCTCATTTGGTACGGTTTCGGTTCCTTGGTACCAGGCACCTATTGAAGGCGCTGTTCTCACATGGGGAGTGATACAGGAAGTGGCTGTGGGACTCGTGATGTTCTTTGGAAGCGTTTTCACCTTTTCTGCAGATCTCTCCCAAGTTTCTGGTCCTGTAGGTATTGCTGGTGCGGTAGGAGATGCAGGAGCGTCTGGTATTATCCCACTTCTTACTTTGACTGCGCTCATCTCAATTAACCTGGCACTTATTAATCTTCTGCCGTTTCCAGCGCTTGATGGCGGACGTCTGTTGTTTGTGGGAATTGAAGCGATAACTCGCCGCCGCATTCCTGCCATGCTTTCAGGAACGCTTAATTTCGTGGGCTTTGCGTTCCTCATTCTCCTCATGCTGGTCATCACCGCCAGCGATGTCTTGAAACTGTTTGCCTGATTTGCCTAGGGTTTTCTAGGGTCTATACTGTCCTTACGTATGAGGCAAAGCCAGTTATTTACCAAGACACGGCGCGAAGCGCCGTCTGATGAAACTGCGAAGAATGCGCAGTTGCTTATTCGTGCTGGATTCGTGCATAAGGAAATGGCGGGCGTGTATTCCTATCTCCCCCTTGGTCTTCGCACCTTGAATAACATCGTGCAGATTATTCGTGAAGAAATGAATGCCATAGGCGGGCAAGAAATGGTGATGACCGCACTTCAGGATAAAGAGCTCTGGAGCAAAACAGACAGATGGGATGATGCAAAAGTAGATAACTGGTTTAAGACTGAATTTAAATCAGGAGGAGAGACTGGTCTTGCGATAACGCACGAAGAACCGCTGACCCGCATCATGACGGATCATATTTCGTCATATCGTGATTTGCCGAAAGCCGCATATCAGTTCCAAAATAAATTCCGTAATGAATTGCGTGCGAAATCTGGCATCATGCGTGGGAAAGAGTTTTTAATGAAAGATCTCTACTCTTTTGCAAAGAATGACGAAGAGCACGAAGCGTTCTACGCACATGCCCGCGAAGCCTACATAAAAATATTTGAACGCGTCGGCCTTGGCGAACGCACATACGTTACCTACGCCTCAGGCGGAATATTCAGCCCCTTCTCAGAAGAATTTCAAACACTTACGGACGCAGGAGAAGATGTGATTTATGTGCACGAAGGAAAGAAGATTGCGGTGAATAAGGAAGTGTATACGGAGGAAACACTTGCAAAGCTCGGGCTTTCTAAAGACGAGCTTGTAGAAAAGAAGGCGGTTGAGGTGGGAAATATTTTCACGCTTGGCACGCGGTTTTCGCAGCCGCTCGGGCTTATGTATGCAAATGAAAAAGGCGAGCGTGTTCCTGTTGTTATGGGCTCATACGGTATTGGTCCCACGCGCCTCATGGGCACTATTGTAGAAGCACTTGCAGATGAAAAGGGCATGGTATGGCCGGAAGAAGTGGCGCCATTCAAATTCCATATTCTTAACCTTCTGCCAAATGACCCAGCGTCAGTCGCATTTGCAGACGCGCTCTATGGAGAACTTGCAGATCAGGCGCTCTATGACGATCGTGATGCGCGTGCAGGAGAGAAATTTGCCGACAGCGATTTGATGGGACTTCCGTGGCGCATAACTGTTGGAAAAGAAACCGCAACGTCGGGAATGGTTGAGCTTACGAACCGCGCGACGGGCGAAATGAAAAAAATTTCTCGCGAAGACGTGCTCGCGCTCTAGCTCATGTCAAAAGAAAAAAAGTTACAACTCTCAAGAAGTTCCTTCTTCTCTTCTGATATTGGCATTGATTTAGGAACTGGAAATACGCTCGTCTATGTACGGGGGCGCGGCATCGTTATTTCCGAACCGTCTGTTGTTACGGTGAATGATAAGACCGGACAAGTGGTCGCCATTGGTCGTGAAGCAAAGATAATGCTCGGGAAGACCCCACCGCATGTGCGTGCCATACGCCCGCTTGAACATGGCGTTATATCTGATTTTGAAGTAACTCAAGAACTGCTGGCATACATGATCCAGAGGGCGCAGGGCGATAGGACCAGGTTGTTTGGTCCGCGCGTTGTCGTCGGGGTCCCGACTGGTGTGACAAATGTGGAGAGTCGTGCCGTCAAAGACGCGGCGCTCGGATCTGGCGCGCGTGAAGTGTATATCGTTGAAGAACCGGTTGCAGGTGCAATTGGCGCAAAGCTTCCTATTAATGATGCAATAGGAACTATGGTGCTTGATATTGGAGCAGGCACGACAGACATTGCGGTTATCTCACTTGGAGGAACGGTGGCATCAAAATCTTCACATGTGGCAGGGGACAGGTTTAACCGCGACATTATTGAATATGTGCGTAGCGAGTTTCAGCTTGCAATCGGAGAGAAAACCGCAGAAGACGTGAAGCTGGCGATAGGGGCGGTGCTTGCACTTAAAGAACCGCTCGCAAAGACGGTGCGCGGTCGTGACTTAGCAACCGGTCTTCCACGAGAAATTCTTCTCACCGACTCTCATGTCCGTGAAGCACTCGCACCCTCACTTGATGCGCTCATGGAAGCCATGAAAGAAGTGATTGAAAAAACTCCTCCGGAACTTTTGTCTGACGTGTTACAGCGCGGCGTAACGGTGTTTGGGGGCGGTGCTTTGCTTCGCGGACTTCCAGAACTACTTGAAAAGATGCTTGGAGTCCCAGTTCATGTGGCCACTGACCCGCTCACAGCAGTCGTGCGGGGAACGGGGATAATTACAGAAGATCCACGTCCGTGGAGTAGTGTATTCATGCATGAAGCCATCATATTACCGAAGGCGTAGTGCGTTTTTTTCTAGCCCGGGGCGCGTGGCAGTGGCGTTTTCCGTCGTGGGTGTCGGAGCGCTCTTTCTTATACGGTCTTTTTGGCCCTCGCTTTTCTTTAGTCTTACCAGTCCGCTTTTTAGTATTGGTAACGCAGTTTCCTCCTCGCTTGTGAGCGAAGAAGAGCTGCGCCTCATAGCAGACCGCATACTTTTGAATGAAAACACTTCACTTCGTGAAGAAGTGAAAGAATTAAAAAAACTGCTCGGGAGTGAAGACGTCTCGTCGAATGCCGTGATCGCAGGAGTTATCGCGCGTCCGCCACTTACGCCGTATGACGTGGTGTTAGTGGGAGTGGGGAGTGACGACGGGGTTAGTCCAGGAGTGCTGGTGAGTGCACAAGGAGGAGTGCCTATAGGGGTTGTAGAAACCGCAGCGATGCATCATGCGCGCATCGCACTTTTCTCAAGCGCCGGACGAAAGACTGAAGGATGGACAGGGGAAGAAAAAATACCCGTTACGCTCGAGGGTGAAGGGGCCGGTGCGTTTATTGCTGAAGTTCCGCGCGACGCAGAGATTTCCGAAGGGTCTCTCATATATGTGCCCGGCCCTGGAAGCAGACCTATTGGGAAGGTGGTGCGCATCGATGCAGACGCATCCTCGCCAGTTGCAACGCTTCGCATAGAGCCTCTCGTAAATATCTTTTCAGTGACGCAGGTGCGTATCGAACTACCATAAATGAACGCAACCATTATAAAAACAGTCAGCGTGGGGAGTGCGCTCGTTTCGTTTTTCCTGTTTCCGTACCCACTTACCCTTGTACTCTCTTTTGGCGCATCGTTGGTTATTCCGTGGATTGCTGTTGTTATCGGACTTTTGTATGACGCGGTCTTTTTTACTTCATTTGAGGGAAGTGTGCCTACCGCATCTTTGCTTGGGGCGGGCGCTTCGTTCCTGGCGCTTCTCGTGCGTCGATTCATTAAAGCGCGTATTATTACGTCGTGAACGTATTTCGAAAGACATTTCATAGAAAAAAGAAAAACAAAGAACTCGCGCCCGAGGATATTTTTCTCGATTCCTCAAATCTTCCCTCGTTTGATACGGGACGGCTCGAAGGAAGACTCGAAACTCCTATTGGGGAACGAGCGTATGTGGGGATAGTAGTGGTGGTCGTGCTGTGCCTTGGCACACTGGTAGCACAAGCAGCGAATTTGCAATTGGTACAGGGTGAAGCGTTTGCAGAAAAAAGCGAACGAAATAGGTTGCGTACGGAAACGGTATTTGCAAAGCGTGGTGTGCTTCTCGACCGGAACGGCGTCCCGCTCGTTGAAAATGCTCCCACCGAAGACGGATATGTATCTCGCACGTATGTGACGCCTGGATTTGCGCATCTCCTAGGATACGTTTCCTATCCAGAGAAAGACTCAAAAGGAAACTTTTATGAAACGGATATTGAAGGCATGGCAGGCGTGGAGGCCCAGTTTAACGAGCGCCTGTCAGGGAAAAACGGCAAACGCCTGATTGAAGAAGATGCACTTGGAAACGTGCAATCAGAGGGAAGTGTCATTCCTGCAGTGTCAGGAGAAGATATTACGCTTGCGGTAGATTTGCGTGCACAAGAAGCGTTTGCCGCGTCTGTAGCAGAGCTCGCCGACCGTATCCCGTATCTTGGCGGTTCCGCAATTCTCATGGATATTCATACGGGAGAAATTCATGCACTTGTTTCCTATCCTGAATATGACCCGAACATTCTTTCAAATGGAGAAGATACGGATACCATTGAAAGCTATGCCGCAAGCGAACGAACTCCGTACGTAGATAGAGCAGTATCAGGTCTTTATACGCCAGGCTCCATCGTTAAGCCCATGATTATTGCAGGCGCGATAGATGACCAGCTTATAACTGCTGCAACTACTATTGTGTCTGAAGGACAAATCTCCATTCCAAATCCGTATGATCCGGATAAACCTTCCATTTTTAAAGACTGGAAGGCGCATGGCCCAACTGATGCGCGTGGCGCTATCGCCGTGTCTTCTGACGTGTATTTTTATGCCATTTCAGGCGGGTATCGTGATCAAAAGGGTATGGGTATAGAGCGGCTTGCGTTTTGGTATGACGCATTTGGGTTCACCAGTCCTACCGATGTCGATCTTCCGCTTGAAGCAACCGGCTTTGTCCCTACGCCTGCCTGGAAAGAAGAGGTTCTTAATGAGCCGTGGAGGCTCGGGAACACGTACCACACCGGAATTGGTCAGTACGCCATGCAGGTAACTCCGCTAGAGGCGGTACGGGCAGTAGCTGCCATAGCAAATGGGGGGAAACTCATTCAGCCAAAAATCATAAAAGGAGACATGCCAAGTGGCACGAGTATCGCTATCTCCTCTGAAGCACTCAAGGTGGCGCGCGATGGTATGCGTGAAGCAGTTACGTACGGTACATCGGTGGGGCTGAATGACTTGTCTTTTGTGAACGTGGCAAATAAAACCGGTACTGCGCAGCTTGGTGCAAACAATGAATGGTACAACTCCTGGTCAGTTGGGTTTTTCCCGTATGAAAACCCGAAGTACGCATACGCGGTAGTTATGGAGCGCAGTCCTGCCGGTACCAGCATTGGCGGGGTGTATGTGGTGCACCATGCACTTTCAAAACTGCATCAAACCGCACCGGAATATTTTGAATACTAGAGAGCTTGTGAAATGTTCTTGTTTGGCATAGCGTACGTACCAGAGTGCGAGGAAAGGAGGCGGGTACATGCCAAAGCACCAAGACAAGTACGACAAGATGTCCCCAGAAGAGTTTAATACCAGACTTCTTGAGAAAATTGGCGGCCGTGAAGCCGCCAAGCGACTCATGGACGACAGGCTTATTCTGGTGGATAAGAGAATTTTTGAACCTGCGCAAGAGTGCATACGACTTGAAAAGGTGGCACGTTTCTCCGCACAAGAAAAGTTTATTCTTGGGGGAGATGAGGTGCGTATTGCGCATGTGGGGAAGCGTTTCGAGAAACTTTTTCTACCCATGCTCGAGCTTCAGGTGCCTGACGTGATGGTACGACGATTGATGCTTCGGAAACGTAGCACGAGCGTACGCATGATGCCGGACTTAGGTAGAAAAAAATATGCGTGTCTCGCTCTTGCGCACGTGTATGAGCTCCTGAAACTCTTTGAAAAAGGAGAGAAAAACTACTTGTTCTTTGCAGTAAGTGTGCATAAAACGCTCTGGCCTATTATGGCAGATAGAAGCCCACATGGGTGGTGCATCGAATGTACTGAATATGTGCGGGGCAAAGAGCGGTTTGATGCAGGCAGAGTTGTGGTTGCAAAATATCGAGAATGAAGAGCCGGTTTTCCTTTTTTGGTACCCGCTCTTTTCTGTGGATTGACGGGGGCGCTGGTACCCGTACAATAGGCACACATCACTAAGTTATTTACATGAGCGACACGCAAGAGACCATAGTCTCACAAGAAAAGTTCGATGAAATGGTAAAAGAGCTTGAGACGCTTAAAACAGTCCGTCGCACAGAAATTGCAAAAAATCTGGAATACGCTCGCTCACTCGGAGATTTGTCTGAAAACGCAGAATACCAGGAGGCGCGAGAGTTACAGGCTGCTACGGAGGAGCGTATTCGTAAGCTTGAAGAGCTCGTGAAGCGCGCCCACATCATGACGGACGGGAAGAAGAAAGACGTCGTAGGCTTTGGTTCGGTCGTATGCATAAAAAAAGCAGACTCAAATGAAGCACACGAATACACCATAGTGGGCTCTGAAGAGGCAGATATGCGCGCTCGTAAGCTCTCACACGTTTCTCCGCTGGGTGCAGCTCTGATGGGAAAGAAAAAAGGTGACACTTTTACGTTCGAGACACCAAACGGTAAGCAAACCTACACAATTCAAAAGGTGGGGTAGGTTTTGGATAAAAAGGTGCAGAAACGAACACAGGCCCGGAGAGGGTCTGTGTTCGTTTCTAAGGTGGGGATAAGGGGGAGGAGAGTGGGATAAAGTGGCATATACTTGCATACTAGTGGGATGAAGTGGGAATACCCATTTTTACCGCGCCACCTTCTATGTTCATCGGAGAATACCGTCACACCTTTGATACAAAAAACCGGATTTCACTTCCGGCAAAATTTCGTAAACAGCTTGGTACTTCTGTTATTGTGACGCGAGGATTTGATAAGTGTTTATTTGTCTACCCTAAGACTGCCTGGAAAACCGAAGCCGTTAAGATGGCAAAAAATTCACTCGGAAATGCGGCAGGACGCGCACTGGCGCGTCTTATGCTTGCCGGAGCTTCCGAAGCAGAAGTTGATAGCGCAGGACGAGTGCTCGTGCCGGATTATCTAAAGTCATACGCCGGTCTTTCGGTGAAATCAGTGATTGCTGGCGTGTCCGAGCGAGTTGAAATTTGGGATGAGAGCGCATGGACTACGTATACCAAAACCATTGAGCGGGATGCAGATCAGTTTGCAGAAAAACTTGCCGAATAACGCGCCATGAACTCACTTCTTATGCAAAGTAGAAGTTTTGAAACGAAAAAGCATGAAAGCGTGCTTCTTTTAGGGAGTATAGAAGCGCTTAGATTGAGGAGTGATGCCACGGTTGTAGATGCGACCATTGGTGGCGCGGGGCACTTCTCACGTATGTATGAGCAGTTAGGTGCAGAAGGAATGCTTATCGGCATTGATGCTGATGCAGATGCGATTGAACGAGCGAAAAAGGCTATTGCGGAAAGCGCGCTTGGGCCACGCGTGCACCTGGTTGAAGGTAATTTCAGAAATCTTTCTGCCATTCTTGATGATGCTGGGGTTGAGGGTATTGACGGTATTCTCTTTGATTTAGGGTGGAGCGCGTTTCATCTTTCTCGTGGGCGAGGTTTTTCTTTTCAAACAGATGAGCCTTTGGTGATGACGTATGGAAATCCTGAAACAGGTATGACTGCGCGGGACATTCTGAACACTGCACGCGAAGAAGAACTCTCAGACATTCTCTTTACTCTTGGGGAGGAACGATTTGCTCGTGCCATCGCACATGCGATTGTAGAGGCGCGTACGCATACTCCTATAGAAACAACCGCACAGCTCGTCAGTATTGTAGAAGCTGCGACACCTACCTGGTACCAGCATAGAAAAATTAACCCCGCGACAAAAACATTTCAGGCACTCCGGATTGCGGTGAATGATGAACTTGGTGCAGTGCGTGAGGGTATGGAAGCTGCGCTTTCGCGTATGAATTCTCGCGGGCGCATTGCCGTGATTTCTTTCCATAGTATTGAAGACCGGATTGTAAAAAACATATTTCGTGATGCCGCTCATGCGGGAAGGGGAACACTCATTACAAAAAAACCAATCGTTCCTTCGGTACGTGAATGTGCAAAAAATCCTCGTGCACGAAGTGCCAAGCTTCGCGTGTTTGAAGCCGCATAAATTCATATGATTACTCTTCCGAAAAAATCACTTTTCTACCTGGCTGTGGCGTGTGCGTCCGGCTTTATGGTGTATGTGGCACTCTTTGTTTCTGCGCTCTATTTCGCTTCATCTACGACAGAGTACCTGGGGATAGCGCGTGCAACTGAAGCAGATGTGGTGGCACTTGAGACGGAATATTACATTGCTATACAGAAACTCACGAAAACTAACCCTGAAGAACTCGGGTACGTAACACCTCGCAAGGTAGTGTATGTGGAGGTTGCAGGAGCGCCTGCTCTTTCACGGGCTGAGCGGTAATCGTCGCTTCGTCTATGCATACATGAGACGCGAGTTTCGCTTCAAATTGAGACTCATCTCCTTAGTCGTTGTTATTGCGGCGTTGTGTATTATTGCGCGGTTGTATTTCTTACAAATTGTTGATGGAGAAGAGTATGTGCTTCGTGCCGAACGTCAGTATCAAAACAGAGAAGACGTGTTTGATAGAGGCAGTATTTATTTTACGCGTAAAGATGGCACACTTATTTCTTCCGCAGCAGTATCTTCAGGATTTCGTATCGCGCTTGATGTGCGGCAAGTGACAAATGCCGAAGATGCATATGCAAAACTTTCTGAACATATTCCGCTTGAAGAAGCGGTGTTCTATGAAGCGGTAGAAAAAACACAGGATCCGTATGAAGTGCTTATGACCCGAGTGAGCGAATCGGCTGGAGAAGCGATAGCGAAGCTTGATATCCCCGGCGTTATCGTGGAACGCGAACGATGGCGCTCATACCCGACGGCAGAAAAAGCAGCATCAGCAATTGGTTTTGTGGCGTATGATGAGACGAATACGATAACCGGGCGGTATGGTCTTGAGCGTTACTACGAAGAAACCCTTTCCCGAGAACATTCAGGACTTTTTGGTAATTTCTTTGCGCAACTGTTTGCAAATTTAGAAAACGTCACCGGTGATGCGCGTAGCGTAAAGGAAGGAGATGTTATAACCGCACTTGAACCTATGGTGCAGGAAAAGTTACTCCACGTACTTGAAAAAGTGACGAGTATGTATGGAAGCCGGACTTCAGGAGGCATCATCATGGTGCCTTCCACAGGAGAAATAGTGGCGCTTCAAAGCTATCCAACGTTTGATCCGAATGATTTTCGTAATTCTGATCCGAATTTATTTGGCAATCCTCTCGTCGAGCACGTGTATGAGTTTGGGTCAATTATGAAAGCGCTCACCATGACTGCGGGACTTGACGCAGGCGTTATTTCGCCGGGATCTACGTACACTGATACGGGATGTAAAACTCTCAACACCAAACGGTTTTGTAATCACGACCTGAAAGCGCGCGGAGTAACGGGCATGCAGGATGTACTTTCACATTCGCTGAACCTTGGTGTGGCATATATTGCAGAGCAGCTCGGGTTCTCTAGATTCAGAGAATATTTTAAAAAATTAGGTTTTGATACAGAAACAGGTATTGATTTACCAAGTGAGGTGCGCGGGCAGATGAATAATCTTGACGGAGAGATTGCTGTAGAATTTGCAACAGCTTCATTTGGTCAGGGCATTGCAGTCTCACCTATAGAAATGATTCGTGCACTTGGAACGCTTGCAAACGAAGGTCAGATAGTGACGCCACATCTTGCGCGCGCCATACGACTTGAAAACGGAATTGAAAAGAAATTATTGTGGGGAAAACCAGAGCGGGTATTTTCAAAAGAGGCAGTAGCAGAGACAACGCGCATGCTGGTAGAGGTCGTAGATAAAGAGCTTGCGGGTGGTACGGTAAGTATAGAAGAAATGTCGGTTGCCGCTAAAACGGGCACGGCGCAGGTGGCGGGCCCCGAAGGAGGATATGAGGCAGGAACATACTTTCATTCCTTTTTTGGATATTTCCCAGCATTTTCCCCGCAGTTTATAATCCTGCTCTATACCAGGGAGCCACAAGGGGTACAATATGCTTCTGAAACGTTAACGCACCCATTTATGGAGCTTACCGAGTTTTTAATTAGTTATTACAATATTCCTCCTGATAGGGCTCCCGCTCGAGAAACTTCTCAACCATGAAATCTCTCCTCAAATCAGTTGTCGCATCCTTACTTGCGCTTTTGGCTCGAGCAGTGATTCGTAAATATCGTCCGAACATTGTGATGATTACCGGTTCGGTGGGGAAGACGTCTACGAAAGATGCTGTGGCTTCAGCACTCTCAAAACGGTTTTTCCTTCGTGCAAGCGAAAAAAGTTATAACAGTGAGTTTGGAGTACCACTGACCATTCTAGGCGCAAAGAATCCCTGGATGGATGCACATAAGTGGCTCCGTGTTATTGAAGAGGGAATTGCGCTTCTCATGCTTCCAAGTCATTACCCAAAAGTCTTGGTGCTTGAAGTAGGGGCAGATCGCCCGGGAGACTTGGCTCGTATTTTACGTATTGCAACACCGGACGCCGTCGTGGTAACTGCCCTCCCAGAAATTCCTGTGCACGTGGAGGCGTATGCGTCAGCACAGGCAGTACATGAAGAAGAGTTTGCGCCAGCGTACGCACTTCTTCCTGGCGCACCTCTTATCATTCCGGCAGATGATGCTATTGCACGCGCCATGGCTGCACGTCTTCCGGTACAAATTCATACGTTTGGGTTTAGCGAGCACGCATCAGTACGCATAACCGATGTTTCTTTTTTACGTACCGAGGAAGTCGTAAGCGGTATGAAAGCGCTCGTGCATACGCAACAAGGCACTCACGAGCTTCGCGTGGAGGGGGCTATTGGGCGGCCGCAGTTGCTCGCTCCTGCAAGTGCGCTTGCGCTTGCGCTCGCACGTGGGTTAACAGAGGAGGAGGCGCTCCAGGGGCTTGCATCGTATGTACCGCCGCCAGGAAGATGTCGTGTATTTTCGGGAGTGAATCATTCATTGATTATTGATGATTCATACAACGCGTCTCCTGCTGCGGTCATTGAGGCGCTCTCTATTCTAAAAGATGTGGAAACAAAAGGACGGCGTATTGCAGTCATTGGCGATATGCTGGAGCTCGGGAGATATTCGGTACAAGAGCACGAACGTATAGGAACATATGCAGCGCAGAAAGCGGATATTGTCATAGGGGTTGGTGTTCGTGCGCGCGCACTCGCCGAGGCGGCGAAGAAGGCAGGTCTTTCAGATGATGCGGTATACGCGTACGACTCTTCATCGCTTGCACGAGATGAGGTGAGAAGGGTGGTGCAGCCTGGAGATGTTGTGCTGGTAAAAGGTTCACAAAGTATTCGTATGGAACGCGTGGTTGAGGCTCTTCTTAGTAACCTTGAAGACACAAAGAAGTTAGTACGGCAGGAGAAGGAGTGGAAGAAAAGGTAGCTCGTGGAATACAAGAGTTGTCGGACACGGGATAATTTCTTGCTACAAATTTCCCTCCTGCTCGAGCCGAGCTCTGCGCAGAGCTCCTCCAACTCTTGTATTCCACTCTGAAAGCGTGACACAGACTGTGGCGAGCTCCGCCAATCGCACATTTTCACTCCTTCTGAAAAGTTTAAAAAACTTCAAGTTGGGACAGGGAAGCGGTGAGGAAGTACCCAAGCAGGATAAATGACGCGCTCCAGGTAAGTGCTGCAAACGCATTCCACATAAGGAACCGACGAAGCGGCATGCGTGCGGTGCCTGCTACAAAAGTCATAATGGAACTAAGCGGCCCCAAGAATCGAGCAATCACGATGCTAATACCGCCACGTTTTGAGAGAAGTCTCGCGCCGCGTTCTATGTGCGCTTCTTTTGGAAACCAGTGTTTGCGCCTCACGATGTTTGCTTGAAGTCTCCCTAAATGGTAGCTCATAGTTCCTCCAAGCATTGCGCCAACGCTCGCAAACAGAATCATTTCGAGAAGTCCGTATTCACCACGACTCGTGAGAACACCCGCGAAGAAAAGAAATGTAGCACCCGTGGTAAATGTGCCCACGATAATGAGAGAGTCAGCAAACGCAATGAGAAAAATAACCAAGTACGCCCACGCACCTACATGCTCAAGTGAGTGAAGGAGGGTATCCAGGAATTCCATGAGCTAAGTATCCCATACAGTGAAACGTTGAGGGTAATTACTATGAGACCTTGCGCTAATTTTTAGATGGCCGTCCAAGGGCTGGCACAGAACGATTATAGAAAATTCCGCGGGGAATCGGGTATAGATAATTTCCTAGCCGTGGCTGGATTCCAGAATCATGGAAGAGTGGTCACGGATTACTAAGCATATTGCTCCAAGTATTCGCAATCCGCTAAGTATCCTCGACCCCCGCTCGCGGTCCTCGCAGACTCGGACATCGCTCTGCGCTCACAAACGCATAAAACCAAGGAGTCATCCTTGGTTTTATGCAGTGTGTGACTCCACGAGGAACCGCGAGTACGCTTTCGGTCAAGCGCTCAATCGTCGCCGTCGCTCCTCATTCCGACTGACCACGCTCGCACGACCAGTTCTGCTGAACTGGTACCCGCGCTCGCTTTCGATTCCCCGTGGAGCCTACAAACGGCAACCGCCCCAAACGCTTGCGCGTTCAGGGCGGGCCGATTTGTGATGAAATTATAACCAATGCGCGAACTTTTTTCGAGAGCTACTAATCATGCCGACCAGCGCCTCGCGGACTCGGCGCTCCGCCCTCGCCCCGTTCCGCCTCTCCATTCTTTTTCTTTTTTCGCGGGGGGGATTTTTTAAAAATTGTATGGGGCGGAAACGGGTGCGAGGGCTATGTGTATTATAAAACAATATTGTTTAAAAAAACAATTCTCGCTATACTTAATACTGTGAATATGAGCAATCCTGCAAAGAAACTGGGCGAAAATATACGCAGAATTCGCCTTGCAAAGGGAATGACGCAAGGCGATTTATGTCGAAAGTTAGAGGTTGACCGCGCCTACATGAGCAATGTAGAGAGCGGAAAGAAAAACCCAACACTTTCGACCATTGGGCGCATCGCCAAAGCGTTGAATGTTTCCATTGAGGAGTTGATGAA
>Ga0172373_10004930_pt1 | contig 18562 bp, 29 predicted proteins | sample Lak10m_2_FD_114546 | JGI IMG/M metagenome (GOLD analysis project Ga0172373, IMG submission 114546) | Freshwater microbial communities from Kabuno Bay, South-Kivu, Congo - kab_092012_10m | ecosystem: Environmental > Aquatic > Freshwater > Lake | place: Democratic Republic of the Congo...
CAGCGCAAGCGCTCGAAGGGTTGGAGGATGCCTCCGAACACGGTCTATGTGGGTCGCCCTACCCGCTGGGGAAACCCGTACAAGGTTGGACGTTGTTACTTTGACGACGAAACCGGAAAGACGTGGGAGCACATCTCCAGAGAAACGGCTGCTGATTTTTTTCAGGAAGCGATCCAAAATCATTACCCGGCTATGAAGATCACCACTGAAGATATTATCCGAGAGTTGAAAGGCAAAGACCTGGCTTGCTGGTGCAAGCCAGGCGACTCCTGCCATGCGGATATATTGCTCCGGATCGCCAACGGGGAAGAAGGTTGAATGTTTTATTTTGTTGAAATCCTCGGGTTTGTTCATTTGGTCATCAACGATTTCACGCTATGCGGAATGGAGGTTTCCGCGGCTCCAGCCAATGACACAGACGCATTGTTTGTGAGCTGCAGGGGATGCTCTGAGATGGTGACCGAGATCCAGAAGGTTGATGTGCAAGAGCAAGAGGCTGAATAAAGCATGGAGGACGTATGTTTGACAGCGATAAAAAGTATTGGGAACGAGCTACCGAATTTATAAAAGGTCTTGAATATGTTTCGTGTGCGATCCTGCAGAAACAATTTCGGATTACGTACATGACCGCCGGTCGATTGATCGACGAGATGGTGCGCAAGGGGATTGTATCCAGCAAGAAGGACAACACTGGCAGGCATAAAGTCCTGAGAGGGTCCACTTGATGCCGCACGCAGATCTTAGCCCGCAGCAAGTCCGAGTCATGCAGTATATCGCCGACGGCGAAACCATCAAGAATATCAAGCTGCTGATGGGGATCACCAGCGCCTCTGTCAGAAAGCACATCACCAAAGCGAGAAGCAAAGTGCGGGCGAGAAGCCTGTATCAGTGCATTGCAATATTGACGGCGGAGGGGGTGATCGTCGTCAATCTGGAAAATTGCAAAGAAACCCAGGAGGAAAAGTGAAACCATACTCTCTTAAATATCTTAGCTATATTGGATCTGACGCCTGGCGCAAAAGAAGAAAAAGAGCATTGGCCCGCGCCGGGCATCGCTGCCAGCTTTGTTCTGACCGGCGCTTCCTGCAGGTGCACCATAATAATTACGAGAATTTAGGCAATGAGAAGGACGAAGACTTGACTGTGCTGTGCTGGTTTTGTCATTTTGTGGCAACCTGGTCCATTCGGATCCGGCGATATTGGCGATCGGTATGGGGCGCGTAAGCCTGACAATCTTTTAATACCTTGCGTATAGTTTTGACGGTCTCCATAATGGGGAGAAAGGAGACCTATGATGAAAAACATTACATTTGACTGGAAAGATGGATTGAAGATCCTGCTGGCAGTGATCACCTTCGGTGTGGGTTGGCTGGCTGATAACCAGGCGACCGTCATCAGCTTCAGCGCCGTGCTGATCGTGTGGTTCATCGGCATGCTGCTCAAGTATTTTGAGTACATCCCGAACAAGTCCACCCTGACGATCCTTGTGTTTGCCGTGTCGTTGGTTTTGACCGTTGTATTCAGCCCGGTCATTTTGCCGACCTTCCCGTCCTGGGACGGGGACGCTTCGATCTTTGCCGGGTTGCTGATTACTTATCTGGTCACATTCCTGCAGATCGCCTCCGGCGTAGTCGCTTACGCGACCGGTGTCTATAATATTTTGCTGGCTCAGGTCCTCGAGAAGCTGCCCGCGGCTGTTGGACTGAAGACGACTTAATATTTTGGATGGAAAGCACGGCTTGATACACAAGCCGTGCTTATTCTCATGTCTATCTCAGTTCCTTCTTTTTCAATTGCGGCTTTCTCTGCCGTGGCGGGAATATCCTGGTTGATGTTCGCCAGGTCTCAATCAGGTCGATATCACTCCAAGGTCTTGATCTGGTTATCCCTGCCGTTTTTTACGCTGTCACTGATCTATCTTGGTTTCGCGTTCAGTGATCCGCATGACCTGATCTTTGACGTGCGCACCATGCACGCGCGAGTGGGGATCATTGTGATCGCGGTTTCTCAATCTGTGACGTTACTGGTTTTATCCATTATCAACTGGGGCAAGCATGGAAAATAATACAGCGATTGTTATTTCCGTCGCCGGCATGCTTGTTTCTTTAGCCGGTGTGATGGTTCAAGTTTTCAAAGCCCGATCCGAAGTGAAGAAGATCAACGCAGAAGGTCAATCCTCCATTGCCGACGGCGCGGAGTCTGTCGCGCTGGGCGCGAAGGTTTCCAGCGACTTGCTGTTGCAGCGCATCAACGAAATGGAGGAGCGCGATAAATTGAGGAAGCAGGAGATTGAGGCGATCCGCAAGGAACTGTCGGACGTGCGGCTTGAAATGGTGGAATGGAAAGATTACGCCATTCGCCTGGTGTATCAGGTCAAAAGCCTGGGGCACGAGCCGATTCCATTCAAACCTGTGCCGGCTTCCAAAGCTGCATCGGAATAGGATCATATCTACGCACCGTGAGCACCCGAAGGACACCATGACCAAAACTCCCCTCACCTGGACCAATTGCAAAGTAAAACTCGGAGACCTGAAACCCTGGGATGACAATCCGCGCGAGAGCACGCAAGAAGATGCCGATCACATTCTCGCGTCTTTTGAGGAATTCAACCAGGTCGAAGTCTTTGCAATCGGTCCCGGGAACGAGGTGTACGACGGGCATCAGAGACTGGGTGTGTTGTTGAAAAAATTCGGACCCAAGCACGAAGTGGACGCGCGCCGGGCTTCGCGTGAGCTGACCGCGAAAGAGCGCAAGAAGCTGGTGGTGCTTTTGCATGAAGGCGCCACAGGACGGTGGAATGTGAAGAAGCTCGGTTCCTGGGACGCGGGAGAATTGAAAGACTGGGGTTTGAGCGCCGAGACCCTGGGGTCTCTTTCATTGGTTGGGGGGGGTGATGAGGAAGGCGCGGAAAAGACCGAAGAGCTGCGCCCGATGAATATGGCCCGCGTGTTGATCTCGTTTCCAGTGGATGCCAGCCTGGAAGTTTCGGACCTGCTGAATGAAATTGCCAAAGTGCAGGGCGTGGAGATTGACTATGGCGCAAACTAAGAAAACGGATAATCACTACCTGAAGGACAAGATCCGCATTCGGGAAGAGAACCTGCCTGCCGCTCCCGTGGTGCTGGACTGTTACGCTGGTAACGGCGTGATCTGGGGAACGATCCAAAAGAACCACCCCAGCACTCCGATCAAGCGGGTGGCGATCGAGAAGGAGCGCGGCAAGGGGCAGTTTCACCTCGAGGGCGATAATACAAAATTCCTGTTATCGCTGGACCTGGGTAAATTCAACGTGATCGACCTGGACGCCTACGGCGTGCCCTACCAACAACTGAAGATCATTTTTGATCGGGGATATCGCGGGCTGGTGTTCGTGACCTTTATCCAGTCTTTCATGGGCCGGCTGCCTTCGGGGATGCTGTGCGAAGTGGGATTCTCGCGGGCGATGATCAACAAAGCGCCGACCCTGTGCAACCATCACGGCTGGGAGTATTTTCTGCAATTCCTTGCCCGGCGCGGCGTGCAGCGCATCAGCTATGTAAATCACCAGCGTAAATATTACGGGTATTTTAGGATCTGATCGTCGGTTACGCGGGGGAAATTCGTGCCTGTTTTTACTTGACAACTTGATTGTAGTAAACTATAATCAAGACAAGATAAAGAACAGGAGACACGAAATGAAAAGCACTTTCCGCTACATTCCGCAAAACAGCAAAGAGATCACCCGCCAGGATCTAAACTCGGTGGTGTATGTGTACGGCAATTCCAATGGTCAGCCTGCCGCGATCGCCTATGTTGGAAAATCCAACAAGCCGGCATTTCATTTTCGTTTTACCGATGAGCAGCGCCGCAACGACCGCATTGCTCAGTTTTTCAAGCAGCAGGAAAGCCTGCAAGCCGCCCGCCGCGAATATCGAGAGCAGCGCTCGAAACTTCAGAAGTCTTTTCATCATTCGTACCAGCCCGGCGACATTCTGTATGCGTCCTGGGGATACGAACAAACCAACGTCGATTTTTATCAGATCGTGGCTGTGACGGAACGAACGGTCACTTTCCGTGAGGTCACCCAGCGGTCAGTGGACAGCGATGCCCGCCTGTACTCAGGAACCTGCGTCCCGGTGAAGGACAGCTTCAAAGACGAACTGGTCCACACCCGCACGGTTCGCGCAGAGAAAGACGGCAAAGGGACTGTGGCGTTCGCAGAATTCAAGGGCGATTATAAAAAACACCTGTGCTGGTGGGACGGCAAGCCGAAGTATTACAGCGGCGATTATTAGGAGGCGGCAAAACTCATGGATACCATCGTATTAATTCCCCGTGACCAGATCTTGCCCGGCAATAATGACCGGACCCTCTTTGATGCGCAGGAGCTGCAGGCGCTCGCGGCTTCGATCTCTGAAAACGGATTGATCCAGCCGATCACGATCCGCCTGATGACTGCCGACCCGTCTGTGTGCTTTGGCGGCGATCTGTACGGCGACCAGGCTCAGTATCAGATCGTGGCAGGAGAGCGCAGGTTTCGAGCGATGTGCCTGCTCGAATGGCAGGAGATTCCGTGCATCGTAAAGCAATTGACGGACGCGGACGCTTCTGCGATCATGCTCTCTGAGAATGTCTCTCGCTCTGACCTGGACCCGATCGATGAAGCCAATGCGTACCATTTACGAATTTCTGCGCTGGGCTGGTCGGTTGCCAAGTGTGCAGAGAAGGCAGGTGTCAGTGAGGTGCGCGTGCAGTTCCGTCTTAAGCTGTTGGGATTGCGACCGGATATCCAGCAACTTGTGCGCTTTGGAAACCTGCAGCTCGGGTACGCTCAGATCCTGGCGGATGCCCGGCTGGATACCAACCGCCAGATGATGGCGATCGGCAACCTGCGCAATACCCCCAAGCCGACCCCGGGCTGGTTTCGCAACCTGGTCAATGAATATGCCGAGCAGCAGAACCAAGCCAGCATGTTCGAGGATGCTTTTCTCGTTTGCCAGCCAATGCCCGCCAGCGCCATGACCAAGGCGGAGCCTCCCTCACCGACCACGTTCAAGCCTGCCATTCAAGGCAGGGATCCGTATGAGACCATTCAAAAGCTGATCGAGTTTTGGGAGCAGGCTGCCCTGGAATGGGAAAAGATCGGCAAGCCTTTCAAGCGACAGGAGTGCAAGGCGGCCAGCTCTGCATTACTGCATGTGTATTCAATCATCTAATAGGAGACAATATGCCCGCAAAAAAAACAAAGTCCAATTGGGGGGGCGTGCGCACAGCACGCCCAGGCAAGAAGTTGGGACCTCCGGTCCGGCACTCCGAGCCTGAGTTCGTTAAGAAGTTCCGCGCCACGCCGGAGGAACGATCGGAATTCGCCGGTCTTTTGACAGGCGATGCCCGGCAGGATTTTTTGATCATCCTGGAATCCCTCAGACAGTATAAAAAGGAAAAATAACATGCAACCTCAAACCACCCAAGCAACGCTCGATATCAAACCCATTTCCTCGGTCTTCAACGAGGACGGCTACTCGATCAAGGGCTGCTCGATCATCTACGCCCCTGCAGGTCAGGCTGGCGAGTATGCACAGCTCGCGACCAATCCGTATCGAGGCTGCGGCCACAAGTGTGCTTACTGTTATGTGCCTTCCGTGCTGCGCATGCCGCGCGAGGAATTCGATCAGGGCGCCACTCCGCGACCTGGCTTTCTGGGATCGCTGATCAAGGACGCAAGAAAGTACAAGGCGGCTGGATCCAACATGCAGGTCATGCTGTGCTTTACGACTGACCCCTACCACCCCGGCGATAACATCCTGACCCGCCAGACCATTGAGGTCTTGAAGGCTCACGGATTGGCGTTCTGTACGTTGACCAAGGGCGGCAAGCGGGCGCTGCGCGACATTGATCTGTTCCGTCATGACCGCGACGCATTCGCCAGCACGCTTACCTCTCTCGATGACGCTTTCTCGCTGAAGTGGGAACGCGGCGCGGCGTTACCGCGGGAACGGATGCAGACCCTGCAGGAATTTCACAATGAAGGGATTTTCACCTGGGTCAGTTTGGAGCCGACCCTGGACACGGAAAGCAGTCTGCAGATCGTGCGCGAGACTCATTCGTTTGTTGACTTTTACAAGATCGGTCGCGCTAATTATCTTCCAATGACCCGGACGACGGATTGGAAGAGCTACACGGAACGCATGATCGATCTCTGCGCTCAGCTTGGCGTGAAGCATTACATCAAAAAAGACCTGCAGGGATACCTGCCTGAAGGATACGAAAACCTGCGGGTCATTCCCCAGCATTACTAAGCAGGACCCATGTTCACAAAAGACCAGGCAAACGCCTGGTCTTTTGTTTTGGAAATCTTTTAATACCTTGCGTATAGTTTTCATCGTCTCCATAATCGAGGTATGGCAAATAGAGATCACAGTAATACAGTCACAGATCAGCCAAGAAAGCGCGGCAAGGGAGTGCCATTCAAAAAAAACGACCCGGCGACGGGCGAGGTTGATTTGCGCATCAATCGCAACGGAAGACCGAAGAGCTTTGATCAGTTACGCGCTCTGGGTCAGCACTTGGGGGATGAGATCGTAATGGGACGGGACGGTAAACCAATTCTAGCTCCGGACGGTCAGCCAATGACGGCGACCGAAATGATCATGCGCCAGATGATGCAGGATGAAAAGCAGCGTCTGGATTATTTGCATATCGCGTACGGACGTCCCCCACTCAAGCAGGAAGTCACAGGCAAAGACGGCGCTCCACTTGGCTCAGCCGCCCTGGACTTGTCGGTACTAGGAAAGCACCTGAGCGATGGCGAATTACAGATCCTCCAGCAAGCTGCGGAGATCATTGAACGTGCCCAGCACGCTCAGGGATCTGCCGACACTGCTGAAGACACCGGAGATTGAAGCCGAGCGGTGTAAGCGCAGCTTCCACACCTACGTAGGCGCCGCCTGGTCGATCGTTGAGCAGGCTGTGCCTTTTGTGGATAACTGGCACATTGGCTTACTGAGCGAATATCTGGAGGCGTTGTATCGCCTGCAGATCCAGAACCTTATCATCAACATCCCGCCTGGGCACGCAAAGAGTTTGATGTGCTCTGTTTTCTTTCCGACCTGGGTGTGGATCAAGACTCCAAGCGCGCGCTTCTTTACCGGATCGCACGCGGTGGACCTGGCGGTTAGAGATGCCGTCCGCAGTCGGCGGTTGATCCAGTCGGATTGGTATCAATCACGTTTTCAGGAAGTCTTCCAGATGACGGGAGACCAGAACGTGAAAAGCCGGTACGAGAATGACAAGACCGGGCACAGGGTTTCTGTGGGTGTGGACGCCGGCTGGACCGGGCACCGCGGCAATTACATCGTGTGGGACGATCCGATGGATAAGAATAAAAAGGATTCGGACCCTGAACGAAAGAAATCCAACGAAGCGGTCAAGTCTTCGATGGGTACCCGCGGAGATAACCCAAAAGAGATTCGCCGGCTTTTGATCATGCAGAGACTTCACGACGATGATCCCACCGGTCATCTTCTGAAAGAGGTAAAGGATAACCCGGACTTTCCGCGCTTTGAGCATCTGGTCCTTCCGGCTCGATATGAGCCCAAGCGGTTTATATCGTCGATCGGATTGGAAGATCCGCGCAAGACTGAAGGCGAGCTTTTGTTTCCTCAGCTATTTGACGAGAAGGTTCTGAAGGAAACAGAAGCGCTGCTGGGTCCGGATGATACGGCTGGTCAGCTTCAGCAGCACCCGGCGCCCAAGGGCGGCTCCATCTTTTTGGCGAAATGGTGGAAGGACAACCAGAATCGCTACGACCCGGGCGACCGATCGATCTACAACAAAGTGATTGCCCGCTGGTTGTTTTGGGATACGGCTCTAAAAGACATGGAGCAGAACGATACGACTGCGCTGATCGTTTTTGACCTACTGCCGGATTATCGAGTTCTTCTGCGGCATGCCTGGTGGGACCGGCTTCAGTTCCCGCAGCTCACCTCCTCGATCGAGAACGAGATCGGACGCTGGATGTACGACGAGAAGCTGAGGGATTGCGTGATCGAGGACAAAGCCAGCGGGATCTCTGCGATCCAGACCCTGAAGCAGGGATCTGATACAAAGATCAGCTCGCGGATCAAGGCTTTCAACCCCGGACCGACGAGCAAGTCTGCCAGAATGAGGCAGGCGTCTTTGTGGTGTGATAAGGACTGCGTCCTGCTGCCGATGCCGCACGAAGATGTGCCCTGGCTGCTGGATTTTGAAGAAATGTTGTACCTGCTCCCCGCATCGAAGATCGACGATCCGGGGGACGCGTTCTCGATGGGTATTTTGTATCTTGAAAATTTACTTGCGGCCGGCTGGAAAGCACGCACCAGCAGAACCTAAACACAGGAGATTGACATGGCAAGATTGAATCAATTTGGAGACACAGCACAGACCTTCTGGCAGAAGACTACGCTGATGGCTTCCCTGGCTGGCGTGCCGACCGCGCTGCCGTCTGATTTCGAGGATATGCTCGAGTCGTATTACATGAGCAACGGTCTCTACGATGCGATCCAGGCTTACATGGGGGAGAACGATATCTGGACTCCCGGAATGCAATCGCTCTACAACCCGGCGCACCGCGCTGTGGAGTTTCACGTCTCGCACTTATGGCCCGGTCCCATTGATCGAGCTTTCCGGATTGTCACTGAGGATGAGCGCGTAAAAGACGCGATCGCCAAAGTCTGGAAGTGGTCGAATTGGGAGGCAAAGAAACAACTTGCCGCCCGCTGGTTTAGTTTGTTCGGGACGATGTTCATCAAAGTTCATGTGACTGCCGACCGCAGTCAGGTGAGGCTGCAGAACATCAAGAGCCGCTTCGTGACAGAGTTTGAGACGGACAGCTCCGACTTTATTACATTCATCCGCATCGATGCGAAGAAAAGCCGGTTGGATGTCCAGGGCAGGCCCGAAACGTACACGCGGACCGAGGTGTGGAGTAAAGCCCAAAATTATTACCGCATCTACGAGCACCGTTTCGACCGTAACGCTTCGCTGAAGCAATTGGGAAACCCGATCGAAGAAAAGCAGATCACGGACTTCGGCATAGACTTTATTCCATTCGTCCATGCGAAGTTCATCGATATCGGCGAGCCGCGCGGAGTCGGGGTGTTTGTTCATACGCTGGACAAGATCGATGAGGCGAATCGGGTGGCGACCCGCTTGCATGAGATCGCATTCCGCTTTAATCGGGCCTACATTGGTGTTTCTGCAGGCGGCTCGGATGCAGCAGGGCGCCCCCTGCCGGCGCCGCGCCTGGTGGACAAGAATGGCACTGATATCACCAGTGAGGACGATCTCACGCGGGACCAATCCATCATGTCACTGCCTGGCTCTGCCAAAATGGACATGATGGTTCCGGCGATCAACTTCGCGGGACACCTGGCGGAACTGACCGATCAGATGAATGAGATCAAGGAAGATGTGCCGGAGTTGAAATACTTTGACCTGAAAGAATCCTCGAACATCTCCACGGAAACCCTGCGCATGACCCTTGCCGCCGCGATCGATCGCGTGATCGATGCCAGGGGAAGTGCGCACGCCGCGCTGATCCGCGCCAATCAAATGGCGCTGACCCTGGGCAGGATCAACAACATCGAGGGATTTACCGGACTCGGAACGTACGAAGCGGGAGCGCTGGACCATTCGTTTGCAGAGTTGGAGGTGCTGCCACTCACTCAGAAAGAACGGGCGGAGATCGTGCAGGTGGCAACCGATGCCGGCATGGATATCCTTTTTGCGATGAAGCAGGCAGGCTACACAGAGAACGAGATCGAGGAGTACAAACGCAGTCCGGAGTACCTGGCACGCCTGCAGAAGTTATCCATCGATTCGGGAATACCGCTTGAGACTCTTCTAATTCGCGCCGGCTGGACCGAGGAAGAGCTTGCGGATTATGGCACCCAAAAGGCGGCGGCGATCAAGCTCAGTCAGGAAGACACGATCCCGCAGGATGGGCAGTAATGGCAAAGAAACTGCTGGGGAGACCGCTGCCTGTAGTCTCTGCGGAATACGTGGATCCCGCGCCGACGCAACTGGAGCAGGATCAACTGCAGGAGCTGTGGGATCTTTACGCGCCGGCTCGATATAAGGGACTGCTGAAGGCGGAGAATAAAAGCGTGCTGGAGGAAACCCAAACCAAGCCGTCCGGGCGTTTTGTTTGGGACGACAAGATCAAGCGTTACATCGAGGTAAGGTCCGGGCGAATCCTCTCCATGCGTGAAGTGCGTGCCGCGGCTTCGTTATTTAGCCAGGCGTACGCCAACAGGTAAACATGCTCAAAGACTTAGCCGATCAACTCATTGCAGGAAAGATCACGCTTGCAGAATGGCAGATGCAAATGCGGGAGTTTATCCGCGTTACGCATCGTATGGCTGCCGTGGCTGCCTGTGGCGGGATGCAGAACATGACCCCAGCGAACTGGGGTTACCTTGGATATTTGGTGAAACTGCAGTACCGGTATCTGGACCAATTCGCCGCCGACATTGCCGCGAACCCGAACGCCTGGTTGAATGGCCGGCTGTTGATCCGTATGCAGCTCTACCAAAAAGCGGAGTGGGGAACCTTTGAGCAGATGCTGCGCTTCTTGAAACGCAAGGAAGGATTTACTGAAGAGCGCCGCGTGCTTGGGGAAGCCGACCACTGCCCCGGATGCCTGGAGCAATCCTCCAGGAGCTGGCAATCGATCGGCACGCTGGACCCGATCGGCGCGGAACAGTGCGCCACCAATTGCAGATGTGTATTTCATTACCGTCGATCCAATGGATCGGGAGGGTTTATTTTTGAATATGGAAACTGAGCGACCGTCCATTTTTCACGAAAGCAACCGCCCGCTGTGGGAGGCGGCGAGAAGATTCTTGATCTGGCTTTTGCGAGAGTTGGATCGCTGGTATGGCTGGAAAACATTTGAGAAGTGATGTTCTTTTTAATACCTTGCGTATAGGTCTCGATGTGCCTATGATTTGATTGTAAAGAATTGGGTCACCTGTCTTTGACAAAACGCCCGCCTGGAAGATCTCACGGTCTTTCACGCGGGTTTTTTTATTACCACGCCCACGTAGGCGGAATAAACACGGAGGATTGCATGTTCGGAAAAAAGAGATTTATTTTGTTCGATGAAAGCGGAGCAGGCGGTGGGAACGGAACGGACAACGGCACCGGAGCGACCAACACTGGCGATGATGCTGGTGCGGCCGCAAAAAACGCCGGAGACGCCTCGAAAGACGGCAAGACCCAGAAGGTGACATTCACCCCTGAGCAGCAAGCCGCCGTCGATCAGATCGTCAAAGACCGCCTGGCGCGCGAGAAGAAGAAATCCGACGAGGATGCTGATCGCGCCCGCAAGCAGGCTGAAGAAGATGCCCTGCTGAAGAACCAGGAATTCGAGAAGCTGGCAACTGACCGCAAGAAAGCGCTCGACGATCTTCAGGCGCAGGTCAATGATCTGCTTCCGCTGAAGGACCAGGTCGAGAGATACCGGACTGCGATGGAAGCCAGCATCAAGGCGCAGGTTGAAAAATTACCCGCTGCCGTGAAAGTTTTACTCGAAAAGCTGGACCCGATCGAACAAGCTCAATACCTGGCTGCTCACGCCAAAGAATTGAGCGCTGATTTCAAACCCGTCCCGGAGACCGATACTGCGTCTTCGTCGGGCAAGCTGAGCAAGGAAGCGGAAGAAAGAGCGAAGCAGACTAATGCCAAACTCGTCAAAGGATTCTTCCATTAGTTTTCATAGATTCGACAGGAGGTCGAAATGGCAGATTTAGTGATCAGCAATGATGATGTCCGCGTGGTGAAACGCGCCGACGAGCATCAGCACACTGCGCCAGCCGGCGAAGCAATTACGGCTGGTCAGTACATCCGCTGGAGTACAGCGGGAAAATTTGAACTTGGCAACGCCACTGCCGCCGGTGAGGTGGGTGATGGATTTATTGCCGAGGCGGACGCTGCGGTCGGTGACGCTGTCACTGGCGTGAAGGGTCCGGTTGTTCTCGATGTGGGCGATGCCTTGAGCGCTCTTGCTTACGGCGCGTCTGTATATCTTTCCGACACGGACGGCACCCTCGCCACCACCGCCGGCACGGTTTCGACTGTGGTCGGCAAAGTTGTTCCCGGCTGGGCTGGAAGCGCAAAGAAGCTTTTGCGCCTGACCCTGAGTTAATGAGGTGATGAAATGACTGTTGCATACGGCTTTATCAGCCTCCAGGATCTTTTCAATCAGCGCGTCCAGACCGTTGGTCCGAAGCGCGTTTTCGATGCGGTTGAGCAAAGCGCCGCTGAATACACCCGCGTTGCGAATGCCTTGCTGGCTGAATTCGCGATGGTGACGACTGACGCACAGGTACAAGTTGAGTTGCCGGGCGATGGATCGCTCCAGCCGCTTGATGCGGACGGCAATCCGCTGCCCGTGGCTCCCTCGGGCAAGTACACCGTGGCTTTCCCGATCCAGGGCGCCGGTACTGCCTGGGGTACCAACCGCGTGACCCGTGCCATGCTGACCGTGGAAGAAGCCAATCGCAATACCCTGGATGCGCTCCAGAAAGATGCGGATTGGAATACCCGCCACTTGCTTGCCGCGCTCTATGACAATGTCGCGTACACGTACGAGGACAAGGTCGGACCGAACGGCAGCAAGGGACTTGGCACCATCACCGTGCAGCCCCTGGCGAATGGCGACACCGTTGTCTATGCCCGCAAGGGCGGCGTAGCTCCCGCGACCGATAGTCATTATCTGGCGCAGGCTGCCGCGATCGCGGATGCCACCAACCCGTACGAGACCATCGAAACCGAATTGCTCGAGCACCCCAGCAATACCGGCCGCATCCTGTGCTACATCCCGACCAACCTTAAGGCGACCACGATCGCACTGAGCACCTTCAAGAGCGTCGCTGATCCGAACATTGCATACACCACCACTGAGCTGGCGACCAACGTCCCGTCCGTGGGTCCTGGTGAAGAAGTGCTCGGCTACATCGAAGGCACCAAGTGCTGGATTGTTTTGTGGAGTGCGCTCCCGGACAATTACATCATCGCCAAGATGGAAGGCAGGGCGGTGCTCAAGGCGCGTGAATATCCCGCTCCTGAGCTGCAGGGTTTCTTCCCCGAATCTCACAACGTGGACGGCAATCACTTCGTGAATCGCCTGCTCCGCTACCGCGGTTACGGCGTGGAAGATCGCGTCGGCGCCCTGGTCTATCGCATCGGCAATGCTGCGTATGCGATCCCCACTGGATACGATGCTCCGCTTCCCGCGTAGCGTTTGATCCGGTCATTACCCAACATGATCATTCTCTCCCACCCGCCTGGATGGGAGAGAATGTCAAAAGGAAGATCCCATGCACAATCTTATTATCGGAAAACGCAGGGCGGTAGCGCAGCTTCGGATCAGCTTGATCGCCGCAGCTTTCGCGGGTCGTTTCGGCGTCAGTGAGGAACGTGTATCCGCGCTGAAAGTGCAAGAGAAAGACCCGATCGTTAAGGCGCTCAAAGAGCAGGAAGCCATTGCGGACCTGCTGGAAGAAGTGGCTCAAAAGATCGGTATCCCCGTCCAGGAAGCACAATCCATTTCCGTCGATATCGTCGCTTCTGCCGACTCTTTCCCCTCCGAGGACCTTACCACTCCCGCCGACACCGGCGAGGGACTCCCTGAGCCTGTGATCGGCGACACCGACACCAAGTCTGCCGGCAAGAAGAAGAGGCAGTAATCATGGCGTTCAGCTACGACCTGAGCAGCAGCAATGCCAGCACCTTGAATATTTCGAAGGTGCGGCTCGAGATCGGCGACACGGTACACGGCGCCGGCGTGCGTCCTGACGCATCCAACCTGAGCGATGAAGAAATCGCTTTGTGGTTGAGTGAGGAAAGCAACGATATCAAGCTGGCGAGTGCGCGAGCCTGTGAAGCGCTCGCTTCTGCGTGGTCAGTAGTGGCAGATGAAAAGATCGGACCGCGCACGATGAATTTCGGCGAGATCGCCAGCAAATTTGAAAAGCGTGCCATTGCGCTGCGGGCAGACACAAGACCGACCGTGTACGTGTATTAGCCATGAATATCCGTGAAGGCGATGTGCTGGTGATCGGCGATCGGAAATATCCGATCAAATCGTGTGCAGACTGGTCCCTGCCTGGCAGGTACTCGATCACATTTCGCCGCATGGCGACACTGACCGCCAGCACAGAGCGCACTGCCAGAGACCTGCCGGAAACATTATTGACCGGCTTGAAATGCACGCCGCTGGACCCTGTGGATCCGGATTTACGCCGGCGCATGGCACTTGAAACCCCGCACGAACTATTACAGACGTACATTGCCGACCATCTTGGTTTTGTGCATCTGATCCTGGAAGATATCAAGCGATGACCTCCAATGTTCAGAACCGAAAAGACATCCGCGAATCTTTTGCCGCTCTTCTGAGTGCCGCGATCGAAGGCACAGGAAAGCCCGCGCAGAAAGTGTACGCGTATCGGGTGTCGGACTTTGGCGGACGCAAGGCGGTTTGCGTGCTGGCTTCTGCCCCTGCGAATCGCAGCAAGCAGGCGCAAGTCACGCGTGTCTCTTCGCGGGTGCGGGTGGATGTTCACAATTTCGTTTGGTACGCCGACCAGGGCGAGCAATCCAGCAGCTCGCCAGTCGCCGGCTCTTCGGTGGTGATCCGCATACCGAACACAGACAATTATGCGATTGGCGATGTAGTGACCGTGGAGGATGCCAGTCACATCGAGCGAGCCACTGTTACCGCGGTAACGACCGGTCAATCGATCACGGTCAATGCGCTGGTGTATTCGTACACCAGACCCCTGGTGCATTGGTGGACCGAGAGAGACGCGGAGGATCGCCTGGACTGGTTGGAGCAGGAGGTCTCAAAGGTGGTGATGGATAACGATACCAATGAGACGTGGGCGCAGGTTTCCTTTGCTGGTGATCACACGCATGATGATCTCACCATTGGCGGCAAGCCCTACCTGCACGAGATCATTCATCTCGATTTCCAGCTACACAGCGATTAGCCATGCCGCAGCTTACCGTCCGAGTACAGGGTCAGATGGTGCGTCAGGGGCTGGAGAACCTGGCTGCTGAGATCCCGCAGATCGGAAGACTCCAGATCTACCGCGCATCGCAGCGCGTGCAGAAGCGCATGAAGCAGCCGGGATCCAAACCGTCGTATCCAATTCCCTGGGCTAGCGAGAAGCAGCGCCGCGCATTTTTTGCAACGGACGGTTTCGGCGGAGGAATTCCGCACTCGCGCACCAATGCTTACGTGGACGCGTGGAAGATCGAACGGATCGGCGACACTGGATACCAGGTCGTGAACCGAACCAAGGCGGCGAAGTACGTGGGCGGGAACGCCTACGGTTTGGGTCAATCTCAAATTCACGCCGGGCGATGGCCTTTATTCCGCGACGTGGTTGAAGATGAGTTGAAGAGCCTGCCTGAGGAAGTCAGTAAAGAGATCCGCATTGTCGCAAGGCGAACCGGATTATCGAAGTGAGGACACTATGTTGATCTACATCGGCAAAGGGGCGTGGCTGAAAAATATCCCAGCACGGGATTTAACCGCTGAAGAAGTTTCCCAGTTTGGGAAAAAATTACTGTTGGACAGCGGCTTATATGTGGAGCCGGTTGAAAAGAAACCCTCCGCCAAGAAGGAGAATTAACTGATGAGCACATCCGGAGTAAAGACATTACGCAAGGTACAGCTCGGACGAGAAGGTACTGCAGGTGTTGCAGTACCTGCGACCACTGTGCATCGCGGCGTGGCGATCATGCCGTCGGACGATCAAACCAAGATCATGCCTGAGGAGAATGTCGGCTTATCCTCCAAGGTGACACGGCAGTACACCCCCAAGAAACACGCATCGATTTCTTTCCCCTCCACAGAGGCAACCTTCCAGCAGATCCAGCACGTGCTGGAAGCTGGTGTGAAGACCGTTACCCCTGTGCAGGATGGAGTCGGAAGCGGGTATGTCAATGCGTACCCTGTCCCTTCCGGCGATGCCAACACCACCAAGACCTACACGATTGAAGGCGGCGATAACAAGATCGTCGAAGAGATCGAGAATGCCTTCGTTGTGGAGTTTGAACTCTCTGGAAAAAAGAACGAGTCCTGGATGCTCACATCGACCTGGCAGGGTCGCCAGTCCACCGTATCCGCGTTTACCGCGGGACTGACCATCCCCTCCGTGAGTGAAATGCTTTTCAACCGGTCGAAGCTGTACATCGACAATGTTGGCGGGACCATTGGCACCACGCAGATCGCGAATACCTGGCTCGAAGCCAAGCTGAAGATCATTACGGGTCTCAAGGCGCAATTCACCGGGGACGGCAATTTGTATTTCTCGTTTGTGGATTTCATCGGCGCGAAGGCGACTCTTGAATTGTCGCTCCTCCACAATGCCACCACTGCCGCGGAGCGCGTGCTCTGGCGCAGCGACACCCCGCGCTTGATCCGCATGTTGATCGAAGGTCGGACGCTCGGCACTGCCGGCACCACCTATTCGAAGGAAACTTTCCGCGCCGACATGGCGGGGCTTTACACCTCGTTTGGTCCGCCGAACGATGAGGATGAAGGCTCGAACGTGAACAAGGTGACTTTCGAATGCGCGTACGACTCGACCGCTGCGCTCTTCTGCGACCTGCTTCTGGTGAATGAGTTGTCGGCGGTGCCGTAATGGCGGCCATTGCGAAATACGATCTCTCGGTCATTTTGAACGACTTCAGCCAAAAACAGTTTGAAGCGTTTCAGATGGGCGCGATCGTTGCCTCGCGCGATTCGTTTGTCGCTTTCAATTCATCGACCCATGATGGAGTCAGCGCCACTGCAATGGTGCGCGGGCAGACAGTGCGCAAGGCGATCGAGACCGGCATCCTGACCGGCATTACCGTGGAACAGGTGGACGGGTTGAAACCGTATGTCGTTACCTGGCTGGCGGATGAAGTCCAGAAGCACGTGAAGTTCGTAACGACCGCTCCTGTTGACCCAAACTGATTCGGCAGGTGGCGGACCATGTTTACAGACTGCCGTCAACGTCCCCCACGCCCCCACCTGCTGAATTGATCATTGGACTGGATTGGAGAAACTTTCACACCCCGCCTCGAAGCGGAGGACTGGAGGATCAGCCGATCCATTTGATGAGAAAGATCCGCGCCGTTTTGAATGCGTACGATGCGATCGAAGCCTGGAGAAATGCCCAGCGCAGTTTGAATCCCGAAGCGCTTAGTCGTTTCTATTCGCAGCACCCCGACATTGTTAAATTCATGGAATTGATCTGGAGCTTACAAGATGCCGCTAGTGAATAATTCAAGCGAAGTCATTCTCGCGATCAAAGCCAGTAACGAGGCTTCCCCTGTCATCAAACAGGTGGCGAGTGATGTGCAGGGACTGGAGGGCGCAACTCAGGACCTATCAGACTCTGCTTTATCGTCCAGTGCAGGCTTTGATATGTTGGGCGTTTCCGCAGGAACATTATCACTGGCGCTAAGCACTGCGACTCTGGCGGCCAGTGCGTTTGTGGCTGCCTTTAATTTTGGCGAGATTGCTGCAGGCAACGAGCGTTTACGCCAGAGCGGCGCACAACTGGCGGCAGGATACGGTGAATCGATGGACGAGATCATATCCAAGGTTCGAGAGGCTAGCCTCGGCACCGTCTCTGACATGGATATCATCTCCTCAGCCAACAAGGCCATGATGTTGGGAGTCAGTGGGAATGCAGAGCAGCTCGCCAACCTGATGGAGATCGCTGCTTTCCGCGGTCGCGCGATGGGTATATCGACTACTGAGGCTTTCGAAAGAATAGCCAATGGCATAGGTAAATTGTCTGTTCAAAGACTAGATGATTTAGGCATCATTTTGGATAGCAAAAAAATCTATGATGAATATGCAGAGTCTATAGGAAAATCTGCAGAAGAGTTAACTCGCTCAGAGAAAATACAAGCTGTGCTTAACAATACCCTTGAAGAGGGTAATGCTATGTTGAAACAAGCCGGCGGACTTGTAGAGGACAACGCGGCGAAGTATGAAAAATTCAACGCGGAGCTTGAAAACGCCAAGAATTCCCTGATAGAAAATACGGTCGGTATGGCTTCCCTGGCTGATGCCGCCGGAAATCTTCTGAATTCGTTCACGCAGATCACCGGAGACCAGAGTCTTTCTGAATTCTTCATGAACAACGCGACTTGGACAAATCAATTCCGGATCGCGCAAGATTTTTTAACCGATAGCGTGGAAAGAAGCGCCGACCGCAGGCTGCAGGCCGCTGAAGCGACACGCATGCACAGTGACGCGATGGAGATCTACGGCGCACGCGTTACCACCGTAACACAGGTGGAGCAGGCGGCGCTCGAGGTCAGTGGCGAGGCTGTGAAGGGCGCGATGCAGATCCACGATGCCTATGAGAAGCTGGGCGACAAGCTGGCTGAGAATGAGCAGAATCAGAAAGACGTAACCCTTGCGATGCAGGAGATGCTCTCGCAGATGCTTTTGAACACTGCCGCGGCTGGACTGGACGCCGAGGGTCAGCTCGCCCTTGCGCGTGCGACCGGACAGATTGATGAAGCG
>Ga0172373_10004934_pt1 | contig 18553 bp, 15 predicted proteins | sample Lak10m_2_FD_114546 | JGI IMG/M metagenome (GOLD analysis project Ga0172373, IMG submission 114546) | Freshwater microbial communities from Kabuno Bay, South-Kivu, Congo - kab_092012_10m | ecosystem: Environmental > Aquatic > Freshwater > Lake | place: Democratic Republic of the Congo...
ATAGAACCCGCAAGCAACCGCGATCTCCGCCACGCTGCGCTCCGTCTCCCGCAACATCAGCGATGCCGCCGCGATCCGCGTCTTCGCGATGAACTGCCGCGGCGTGATCCCAAAGAATCGCTTCATCAACCGCGCAAACCGCGACGGCGCCATCCGCGCCTTCCGCGCCAAACCCGAGGGCGACACCGCCTCTGACGGGTTTTGCGCCAGACCTTCCAGTGCCGTCGCAAATCCCATCGGGATCTCGCTCGCTGCGATGGGCGCCCGTACATCCCGGGAAATCCCGATCAACCCGATGCACACCCCGGATGCGTCCCGGATGGGCAGCTTCGTCGTCAGGCACCACCCCGGTCTGTGCGGGGCGTACCAATGCAACTCCAGATGATCCAGCAACGGCCGCCCCGTCCGCAGCACCGACGCATCCTGTGCCGCCGGAATACGCCCCAGATCGCCGGGGCAGATATCCGAGGGCCGCTTCCCCAAAACCTGCGACTTCAACTGCAACCCGTGACGTTCCACCAGCGATTGGTTCACCGCCGTGTAACGCCCCGTCACGTCCTTGATGAAGAACGCCACGTCGGGTGCCTGATCAAAAAGCATCTCCAGCAACGCCGCGTCGACCGACGTCGGCGCCGCGGGCATCTGCTTCAACGATTCGGATGGTGTGCGCGAATTCACGGGACCACGCCGTTCTCAACCAAGACGCCCGCGGACGCCACTCCATAGTTGCGGCGTGCAACCGCCTGGGCTCGCCAAACCATCCCCCGCGCAACAGAAAACGCGGGGTGGCGACGTCCCCGTCGCCCTGAACAAACCCTCCCGACCACCCCGCCTCCACCCAGGGACGGTTCCCAACCCACCGCGATCCCGCCCGTGAAACTCTCCCGCCTCCTCCTCGCCCTCCTGTTCCTCCCGTGCCTTCTGCGGGCCGCCGATCCCGTGGTCACCCACCAGACCAACATCATCGAGGGCTGGACCCTCCACATTGATCTCCGCCTCCTGAAAGACGAACCCAAGGCCACCGCCAAGGCGGTCGACCTTCTCCGCATCCAACTCCAGGAGATCGTCCGCGTCGTCCCGGCCCCTGCCGTCCAGCAACTCCGTCAGATCCCGCTCTGGTTCTCCTCCCCCTACCCCGGCGTTGGCGGCCGCGCTGAATACCATCCCGACGCCGGATGGCTCCGCGCCAACCGCCGGAACCCCGCCATGGCCCGCGCCGTCGAGTTCACCGACATCACGGACTTCGAGGCCGAGACCCGCCGCATGCCCAATTTCACGCTCCACGAACTCGCCCACGGCTACCACGACCGCTTCCTCCCCGGCGGCTTCGGCAACCCCGACCTGAAGGCCGCCCACGCCCGGGCCAAGGCCTCCGGCAAGTACGACAAGGTCGAGCGGAAGGACAGCGAAGGCCGTTCCCACACCGATCGTGCCTACGCCCTCGTGGATCCCATGGAATTCTTCGCCGAATCCACCGAGGCCTTTTTCACCACCAACGACTTCTTTCCCTTCAACCGCACCGAACTCCACGCCGCCGATCCAGAAACCGAGCAACTCGTCGGCCGCCTCTGGGGTGTTCCCTCCTTTAACAATCCATGAAAATCACCCGCATCTTCGCCCACCGCGTCGATCTCCCCCTCCACGAAACCACCTACAAGTGGTCCGGTGGCAAGTCCGTCACCGTGTTTGACAGCACCATCGTCGGCGTCGAAACCGACACGGGCCTCATCGGGTACGGCGAGGTCTGTCCCCTCGGGCCATTCTACCTCCCGGCCTACGCCGAGGGCGTCCGAGCCGGCCTCCGCGAACTGGGCCCACACCTGATCGGGGAAGATCCCCGCGAGCTCACCAAGCTGAACCACCGCATGGATGCCGCCCTCAAGGGCCACCCTTACGTGAAGTCCGGCATCGACATCGCCTGCTGGGACATCCTCGGCCAGGCGACCGGCCTACCCGTCTGCGTGCTTCTCGGCGGCCGCTATGGCGAATCCGTCCGTCTCTACCGCGCCATCTCCCAGGAGGACCCCGAGATCATGGCCGCCAAGGTCGCCGGCTATCGCGCCGAGGGTTATACCCGATTCCAGCTCAAGGTCGGCGGCGATCCGGATCTCGACATCGCCCGCATCCACGCCGTCCGCGCGATCCTTCAACCCACCGACCGCCTCGTCGCCGATGCCAACACTGGCTGGACCCAGCATGACGCCGTGCGCGTCGCCCGCGCCGTCCGCGACGTCGACGTCTACATCGAGCAACCCTGCCTCACCTACGAGGAGTGCCTCGCCGTACGGCGCCAGACCGACCACGCCTTCGTCCTCGACGAGAACATCGACAGCCTCGACGTCCTGCTCCGTGCCCGCGCCGATCTCGCCGCGGATGTCGTGAACCTCAAGATCAGCAAGCTCGGCGGCCTCACCAAGACCCGGCAGGCCCGCGACCTGTGCGTCTCCATGGGCATCGCCATGACCCTCGAGGACAGCTGGGGCGGCGACATCACCACCGCCGCCATCGCCCACCTCGCCCACAGCACGCCCGAGGCGTATCGGTTCACGTCCACGGACTTCAATTCCTACGTCACCGTCAGCACCGCCGAGAACGCCCCACAACGTGTCAACGGCTACATGTCCGCCGGCACCGCACCCGGTCTCGGCATCCGCCCACGCCTCGACGTCCTCGGCCGCCGCGTCGTCGAGGTCGCCTGAAAAGCCGCCACGATGAAAGTCCTCCACCTCGCGTTGGCCAGCGGAGCTGTTGCCGCAGCCCTCCACCTCGCCGCCGCGTCTCCCGGGTCCGGATCGCTCTGGATCCTCACCACCACCAACGGTGCCGCCCTGCCCGCTGGCGCGTCCGTGGAGGGCTTTCCGCTGCTGGTCCGTCTCAACGGGGACTCGTTCCCGTTCGCCAACGCCCTTGCCGATGGTTCCGACCTACGCTTCACCGCCGCCGACGGCACCGAACTCGCCCATCAGATCGAGGCGTGGGATCCGGCCAGCCAGCGCGCCGCCGTGTGGGTGCGGATCCCGGTGATCCGCGGAAACGATCAGCAGGAACTCCGCATCCAATGGGGAGCCACCTCGACGACGCCACAGGCCACCGGGCAGGTCTTCGACGCATCGAACGGTTACGCCGCGGTCTGGCATCTGGGTGCTACCACCCGCGACGAAATCTCCGGAACGAGCCTCAAGGACACTGGCACGTCCCCAACGCCCGGCATCATCGGAACCGCCCGCCACTTCGACGTCGGACACGGCCTCACTGGCGGCAACCAGCCCACGAACTTCCCCTCCGGATCCGACCCGCATTCCACCGAGGCCTGGATCCGGCCGCTCCGGCCCAACGCGACCATCGTCGGCTGGGGCGCCGAGAAGGCCCAGAGCAAGGTGGTCCTCCAGTTCCGCAGCCCACCCCGCATCGTGGTCGATGGCTATTTCTCCGATGCCAGCGTGGATGGTAAGACCCGCATCCCGACAGGCGAGTGGACCCACGTGCTGCAGACCTACGAGAAGGGCAAGCCGCGCATCTACGTGAACGGGCAACTCGATGTCGGTTCCCCGGTCCGCGCCACCCCACTCAAGATGCCTTCCCCCGCCCGCCTCTGGATCGGCGGCTGGTACGGCGACTTCAATTTCGAAGGCGACATCGACGAGGTGCGCATCTCCCGCGTCACCCGCTCAGCCGAATGGGCGAAGCTCCAATTCGAGAACCAGAAGCCCCTCCAGAGACTCGTCGGCCACGTCGTCCAGCCCGGGAACAAGTTCCGCGTCTCGACCAAACGCCTCGCGATCAACGAAGGCTCCGAAGCCACCGTCACCGCCGAAGCCGGCGGTGCGCGCAGGATCTTCTGGACGCTCCTGCGTGATGGCCAGGTAACCACCCTCGCCGTCGATCAACTCCGCTGCACCGTCGCCGCTCCCCGCGTGACCGGGAACGCCAAGGCCACCCTGCGCTGCACCGCCGTCTACGCCGACGGCATCCGCACCCAGGACATCGCCCTCACGTTCAAGGAATCGATACCGGACCCCGTCTTCACTCTCAGCGCACCGGCAGAGTGGGATGGCCGCAGTCCGATCGAAGTCCTCCCGCAGATCTCGAACCGCAAGAAGCTCACCTCGGCCAAGGCACCCGCCCTTCGTTACTCGTGGAAGGCCGGCGAGATCGCCACCACCCGCGAGATCTCCCCCGACCGCCTGCACCTCCTGCGCGCCGAACGCAATGGCACGCTCACCGTCACAGCCACCCTCGAAAACGGCGGTCAACACGTCACCCGCACCTGCACGATCCAGGTCACCACGCCGGATTCGCAACCGTGGATCACGCGCACACCCGAGCCCGACGAATTCCCGGTCGACAACCAGTTCTACGTCCGCGAGCCCAGCGGCTTCGGCACCGTCTTCTGGACCGGCCGCCTCACCAACCGCGTCGACTCCGTCTTCCTCCGCTTCCGCGACGACGGCATCGGCAGCCTCGAAGCCACCGCTTCGCCTGACTCCACGGGATCCTTCCAACTTTCCGCCCGGGTCACCGCTGCTCTCCTGCGCTACCGATTCGAGATGGGCACCCGCACCGGTGGCCAGGAAACCATCCTCCGCACCGCGACCAATGTCGTCTGCGGTGACGCCTACCTGATCCAGGGCCAGTCGAACGCCGTCGCCACCGACTGGGGCAAGGAGGAGCCCGACTTCCACAGCCCATGGGTCCGCACCTACGGCACGATGTCCGGCGACCCGAACGGACTCCGCCTCTGGGGCGAGGCCGTCCCCCGCAGCCACGACGGCGAACGCTTCCAGGTCGGTTACTGGGGCATGCTGCTCGCCCGCCAACTCGTGGAGTCGAATGCAGTCCCCGTCTGCATACTCAACGGTGCGGTCGGCGGCACGCGCATCGACCAGCACCAGCGCAGCGCCACCAACCCCACCGACCCGCGCACGATCTACGGTCGCCTCCTCACCCGCGCCCAGCAGGCCCGGCTCACCCACGGCATCCGCGCCGTATTCTGGCATCAGGGCGAGAACGACCAGGGCGCGGACGGTCCCACCGGCGGCTTCGGCTGGGAGAACTATCGCAACCTGTTCATCGATCTCACTGCTGCCTGGAAACAGGACTTCCCGAACATTTCGAGGTACTACGTATTCCAGATCTGGCCGAAGTCCTGCGCCATGGGCATCGACGGGTCCGACAACCGCCTCCGCGAGGTCCAGCGCACGCTCGGCTCCGGCTACGACAACCTCACCGTCCTCTCCACCCTCGGCATCGATCCCCCCGGCGGCTGCCACTACCCCGCCGCCGGATACGCCGAGTTCGCCCGGATGCTGCTTCCCCTCGTCCAACGCGATCTCTACGGCAAGGTCGACCACGGACGACCTACCCCGCCCAACCTTTCCACCGCGCAGTTCGCGAACGCCGAGCGCACACGGGTCGTGCTCACCTTCGACCAACCTGTCCTCTGGGCCGCCAATCTCACCAACGAATTCCGCATCACGGGCAGTCCCGCCCGCGTCACCACCGGCCGCGTCGACCGCAACCAACTCCTCCTCGACCTCGACGCGCCAGCCCCCGCCCAGAAGCCAACGATCACCTACCTCGACTCCGACCGCTGGAACCAGTCCCGCCTCCTCAAAGGCTCGAACCACCTCGCCGCCCTGACCTTCTGCGAGGTCCCGATCGAGCCCGCGCGCTGAGCCTCCGGATTGAAGGCCGGGTGCCCCCACCCGGCGCGGTTTCTCCCGCAGCGGCGCAGAGGGGGAGCTGCAACCGCGCTGGCCTCCGCGGTCATCCGGGAGGGATGAAACCGCCAGCCCCGCATCGTGCGCTGCCCATACCCGGCAAAAGCCTTCCCTCAGAGCCGTGGCTCCAGGTGCGGAGCACCGCAAGACGATAGCCCACAGCGTGAGCTGTGGGTGTGCCTCCCAAAACGGATCCAAGCCCCGGAGGGGCGACAGATCCCGGTCCACCACCGCAGCCCTCATGACCAACCAATCCAACCGCAACGCGGATGTGGCCTTCCGCACCTCCATACTGCTCCACGACGCTTATGCCTCTGGCATACCCCATGAGGACGAGGTAAGGTCCCATCTGTGAAACCACTGGAACGAATCACTGTGGAAACCGGCAAATGTGGTGGCCGCCCTTGCATCCGTGGAACTCGGTTTCGCGTCATGGATCTGCTCGAACTCCTCGCCGCAGGGGCCTCCCATGCAGAGATCCTGCAGGACTACCCCTTCCTTGAGCCCGAAGACATCCAGGCCGCCCTCCTCTACTCCGCGCGGCAAGCCGACCATGTCGTCCTTCTGGGCACATGAGGTTCGTGGTGGACAACCAACTCCCCACCGCGCTTGCCCGGTGGCTTTGCGCGCGAGGGGTTGACGCGGTCCATGTCCTTGGCGTCGCTTTCGACACCCAACCGGACGGGTACATCTGGAGTTTCGCGGCGCACGAGAACCGGATCGTGGTTTCCAAGGACGAGGACTTCTTCCACCTCGCGAATCGCCCTGATGACACCGGACGACTGCTCTGGGTGCGAATGGGCAATTGCCGAACCTCCGCTTTGCTCGAGCGCTTCGAACAGGCCTGGCCAGGCATCGAGAATTCATTCGCAGCGGGTCACCGCGTCGTTCTCCTCCGCTGAGTTCCATCGCGGCAGGCACGGCGCAACCTCTATTCTCCCTCACACCACGGTAAGTACCGGTTCCCTCAATGAACAATCCGTCGCCGCCCCGTTCGGATGTCCTCGAGCTCGTACTCAGCCCGTAGGGCGGTACTCGTACTCGGACGCGGTGATCCGGGAATCCTGCCCACGAAGGGGGCCATCGGTCCAAGTTCGAGTTCAAGTTCGAGTCCGAAGCCCCTCCGCCAACGCCAACGGCGTTGTGCCTCCCAGCCCAGGGTTGGCCGAGGCACGAGGCCTACCCTGGGTCCGGTCCACGAGACCCATCCAACCGCAACGCGGTTGTGGCCTTCCTCAACTCCGTCCCGCGCCCTTGGCCGTTTTCAGCCCTTCCTTCATGGCAACTCCGCCCCCTTCAACTCCGTCGGCGCACAGACGCGGACTTCGTGCGGACCGAAGCGCTTCGTGTACCCCTTCGAACCGAGCGGGCAGATGAGATAGTTACGGCCTTGGGGATAGTAGGAACGAAAGGCCTCGAGAGGGTCGCTGTCGAAGGCGTCGCTGCTCCACTTGCATTCGATCACATCGACCTGGTCCCGCCCCCTCGCCAACACGAAGTCCACTTCGCGCCCCGACTTGTCCCGCCAGTAGTGCAAAGCCACATCCGGAAAGTGCGCCTGAAGGTGTTCGAGCACGACGTGCTCCCACAGCAAACCACAGTCGTCCGTCCGCAGCGGATCCCACCCCCGGGCCCAACTCACGAAGCCGGTGTCGAACCCATACACCTTCGGTTGTCGGACTATCTCGTTCTGTCCACCACCATGGAACGGCCGCAGCAAGGTCACGGCGTTGGTGATCTCAAGGGCCCTGAGATGGCTTTCGACCGTCGGCCGGCTGATCCCAATCGCGCTGGCAGCCTTGGTTTGTTCGAATTGTCCGCCGCTCTGCCGCAGACAGCACTCGAAGAATGTGTTGAAGCGGTTCACGTCCCGGAAACCGAACAGGCGTTGGATGTCCCGCGCAAAGAAGGAATCCATCCACTCGCGGTAAAACGACGGCTTCTTCACATCAGCGAGCAATGCGGGCGGCAATCCGCCGTGCAGCAGTCGTCGCGTCAACGTGACGTCGCCAAACGCAGCCAGTTCCTCCAGCAGCACGGGAACCACATGGACGGAGCGCTTTCGCCCCGCGAGCGTGTCCCGGAATTTGTGGCTCGCTGCCAGGGTCGAGGAGCCCGTGGCCAGAATCCGGAGGTTGGGAAACTCGTCGGCACCCACCTTCAGCAACCGTGCGGGATCACGGAGTTGATGGATCTCGTCGAAGATGACGACGTTCCTGTCGCAGGTGCGGAAGAACAGCAGCGGATCTCGAACCCGATCCTCCACTTCCGGAAGGTCGCAGTTCATGTAGAGCGTCCGATCCTCGCCCAGTTGGCGGGCGAGGGTTGTCTTGCCCGCACGCCGCACGCCGCAAAGCCAGACGATGGGCGCCTCGCCCCAGGCATCCTCAATCCGCTCGAGCCAGAACGGCCTTTCAATCATGCAGGCGTACTATGCGTTTGGTATTACCAGATGTAAAGTACGGTAGCGGAATGAAACAACCCTTCACCAACCCACGCCTGTGAGTTCGAGTCCGCGTCCGAGTTCGCGTCCGAGTCCGCGTCCGAGTTCGAGTTCGAAATGCCTCCGCCAACGCCAACGGCGTTGTGCCTCCAAGCCCAGGGTTGGCCGAGGAACGAGGCCTACCCTGGGTCCGGTCCACAAGCCCCATCCAACCGCAACGCGGTTGTGGCCTCGCCCCCTCACCTCCCCCTACCGCCGCCGCGGGACAAAGATCGCCCGCCAACACATTCCCGGTAACCTCGCCCCGGCAACGCCCCAGTTGTCGGGTGAATGAGCACCTCCATCGCGATCTGTCCCCACTGCCGCAACGTCATCCCGGACTCGGCTCCCGAGGGACTTTGCCCGCGCTGCGTGCTGTCTTCGGCCGCCACGCCGGCGGGATCCTTCCCCGACCCAACCCTTCTCCGGGACCATGGCGCACCGCCCGCGATCGAGACCCTCACCGCCGCCTTCCCGCACCTGGAAATCCTTTCGCTCGTCGGCTCCGGCGGCATGGGCTTTGTCTATCACGCCCGCGAACGCGCCTCCTCCCGTCCTGTCGCCCTCAAGATCCTTCGTGCCCACCTAGCCGGCGATCCCGCCTTCGCCGAACGATTCCAACGCGAGGCCCAAACCCTCGCCCGACTCGACCACCCCAACATCGTCCGCATCCTCGGCCACGGTCAGTCCGGTGACTTCTGCCACCTCACCATGGAGTACGTCGACGGTGCCAACCTGGACGAGGCCATGCGCGCCGATCGATTCACTCCCCAGCAGGCGGTGAAGATCGTCTTCATCATCTGCGACGCCCTGCACTACGCCCATCAACGCGGGGTCTCCCACCGCGACATCAAGCCGGGGAACATCCTCATCGACACCCAGGGCCATGTGAAGATCGCCGATTTCGGCATCGCCAAGCTCCTGAACGCCTTTTCGGACGACGCACCCAACCCGAACCTCACCCTCACAGGGCAAGCGCTGGGAACGCCCCACTACATGGCACCGGAACAGGTCGAACGTCCCGAACGCGTGGATCACCGGGCCGACATCTACTCCCTCGGGGTCGTCTTTTATGAACTGCTCACCGGCGAGCTCCCGCTCGGTCGCTTTCCCGCCCCCTCGACCAAGTCCGATCTGGACCCGCGCTTCGACGAGATCCTTTTCCGTGCGCTCGCCAAGGAACCCGCCCTGCGCCAGCAATCCGCCCGGCAACTACGGGAGGAACTCGACAGCCTCTCCCATGCTGCCCCCGGGGAAGTTCCGTCGGTGTATCGAGAAGAGGATGCGGAGACGTCCCGGCTCGTCCCGGCAGGCCGGCGCTGGATCCAGGCCCGCATCGCCGGCAGCCTCATCCAGCTGAATTCCCAAGGTCTTTCGTTCTCCCGACCGCGCAGCGCCGTCCGGATTCCATGGTCGGGACTCGGCCTTCTGGCTTGGACCTTCCTGCAGAGCCTTTCCCTCGTCCTTTCCTTCCCCCAGATCCTCGCCAGGACGTGGTCGATCACCGCCCCCTTGTCGGCAGTGCTGGGCCACACTTTCTATCGCAGCCTTCGGGTTCCCGAAGGCCACGCGCTCCGCGACGCGATCCCCGCCTGGGTTCGACTTATCCTGTTCTCATGGTTCGGCACCCCCCTTGCCCTGGTGATTTCTGCGGCACTCTGGGGCCCACATCATCCGCTGCCACCCGCCCGGGATCCGCTGCCGCTTCAACTCCGGTCGAATCCTTCTCAAACGGCACTTGTGCCTCCGGACGCACTCCTCGGCGCGAGCCTTCCCCACGGGGTTGGCCTGGCCCGGACCCGCACCGTGGACCTGCCGGATGGAACCCGACGGGACATTCCCGAGATGGAATTCCTCCGACGTTTGCGCCACTGCCCAACAAACCAACACACGGCCATCGCCGAGTGGCTGCTGGGAACAGCTTTGGAGCCCAACTGGGTGAACACCCGACTCCCACAAGGGGCCACCCTCACCCACGAACCGTTCGAAGGGTGGCACGAACTGGGCATCGACCTTTCCGCCGCCTTCGAGGAATGCGCCCGCGGCAACTTCGACCTGGCGACCCAATCCATTGCGACGCTTCTCCGCATCCTCCCGCTCCGGGTCGAACGGGACCATCTGTTCAGTGTCCCCTCGCCCGCGGTCCCCGGAACGCGGGACGTCCACGAGCACACGCGCATCGACGAAGGCGGCCTGTTGGCGCTCCTCGTTGTGCTGGCAGCCCGCGCCAACCAACCCGAGAGCCTCGCCTGGGCACAACATCTCGGCCGTGAACTCTGGACCAGGGACGGCCAACTCAGTCCGCGACTCCGACTCTGCCAACGCCGCCTCGACGGCGAATCGGATCAGGCGTGGGACGAGGTCTTCGTCGACACCCAATCCATCCTCGCCCTCAAGCCCGGCGAATCCCCGACGTTCACCGTGGTCTGGCAGACCAAGACCTTTGGCATCCCGGCGCGCACCAACCAAGTCGCCTTCCCGTGGCCCCGACAACCGTGAACGCCACCCCACCTGTGTTCCCAGCGGCCACCCGATGGTCCCTCGTCCTTCGGGCCCGGGGTCCTTCACCGGAGGCCCGCGCCGCGCTGTCCGACCTCTGCGCCGCCTACTGCGACCCCGTTTATCGCTCGCTCCGTCTCCAGGGATTCGACGAAGACGCCGCCCGCGAAGTCAGCCAGGAGTTCTTCGAGCACATCCTGCAGGGTGGTTATCTCGACAGAGCCGATCCCACCCGAGGCCGCTTCAGGTCGTACATGCTCGGAGCCCTCCGCCATTTCCTCTCGGCCCTCCGTGCGAAATCCCATCGCCTCAAGCGCGGCTCTGGGATCCCCGTAGAACCCCTCGACGAATCCAGCGAACCCACCGCTGAACCGGCCTCCGCCCAGTTCGATCGCGACTGGGCCACCACTCTCATGGCGCGGGCCATGGCAGTCCTTGCAGAGGAATACCGCCGCGCCAACCGCACCGCCTGGTTCGAACAGCTCAAGCCGTGGCTCGCCGGCAGTGAACCTCCCGCACGCCAGGCTGTCGTCGCCGCGCAACTCGGCCTCTCGGAGGGTGCCCTCAAGGTGGCCATCCATCGCCTCCGGAAACGATTCCGCGAAGCCATCCTCCGCGAACTCCGCCAGACCCTTCCCGACACCGACGACCCCGAAGACGAACTCCGCTACCTGATCGAAGTCCTCTCGCAGCCATGGGCCGTCCCTACCCGGACCGCCTCCTCACCAAAGCCGTGGCTCCAGGTGCGGAGGAATGAAGGCACGACGCACCACAGCGAGAAGTCTGCGTGGCAACTCCTTGCCACTACTCGGTGCAGGCGGTTCCATCCCCCCCATGTCCCGCGTCGTCGCGTTCCTCCTTTTCCTTGCGTACATCATCGGTCGCGCCGACACCACCGAGACCCCACCCCCGTGGCCCGGGGACGGCTGGCGTGCGGCGCATCGGATCATCGACCTGCACCAGCACATCAACGGCACCGAGGAGCACCTCCGTCGCGCCGTCGGGATCATGGACCGGGTCGGCATCGGCGTGGCTGCCAACCTGAGCGGCGGCACGGTCACCTCGAAGGACGGCCAACCCTCCGCCTTTGAAAAGCTCCAGCGCCTCGGCAACCGCATCGCCCCTGACCGCTTCGTCCTGTACTTCAACCTCGATTACGCCGGCTGGGACGAACCCGATTTCTCCGCCCGCGCGGTGCAACAGGTCGAGCGCGCCCACCAACTCGGTGCCGCCGGTCTCAAGGAGTACAAGCGTCTCGGCCTGTTCCTGCGCGACGGCCGCGGCGAACTCATCCGCATCGACGACCCGAAGCTCGATCCCGTCTGGAAACGTTGCGGCGAACTGGGCCTGCCGGTCAGCATCCACGTCGCGGATCCACGCGCCTTCTGGCTCGGTTACGATCCCAACAACGAACGCTGGAAGGAGCTCAAGGACCACCGCAACTGGTGGTTCGGCGACCCCGCCCGATTCCCATCCCGCGAGGCGATCCTCGACGCCCTCGACCGCGTCATCGCGCGCCACCCGAAGACCACTTTCGTCTGCGTCCACTTCGCCAACAACGCCGAGGACATCGACTGGGTCGACCGCAAGCTTTCGGAGCATCCGAACATGCATGCCGACCTCGCCGCCCGGATCCCAGAGCTCGGCCGTCACGAACCCAGCCGCTTGCGGGAGCTGTTCACCCGGCATCAGGACCGGATCCTCTTCGCCACGGACTTCCAGGTCTACGACCGCCTCATCCTCGGCTCCTCCGGCGATGGCGAACGGCCCACCGATGACGATGCCGCCGCCTTCTTCCGGAAGGAATGGCGCTGGCTGGAAACCCACGATCGCGACTGGGCCCACATGACGCCCATTCAGGGCGACTGGACGATCCGTTCCATCGGTCTTCCCCCCGATGTCCTCCGCAAGATCTACTTCGACAACGCCCGCCGTCTCCTCGTCCGATCGTTGCCCACCACGGTCGTCCGCGCGCGTCGGATCGAACGCGACTGGATCCCAGACGGTCACCTCGACGAACCCGAGTGGCACGACACCCCGGCCTTCCCCCTCGAACAGCAGGTCGCAGACGGCGTCGCCCGACCCGAGATCAGCACTCCGTGCCGTGCGCTGTGGTCGGACCGTTTCCTCTATCTCTCCTTCGTCTGTCCCTGCACGACGATCACTGACTTCGGACCCGCACAGCCCGGCGAACGCGTCGCTGAGAACGCCTCGCTCTGGGATCGTGATGTCGTCGAGTTCTTCTGCGCCCCGGATCCGTCGAAGCTCACGCACTACACCGAGTACGAGTGGGCACCCAACAACGAGGCGCTTGATCTCCGGATCCGGAAGCCCGAGTTCGACTTCAACTGGAGCAGCCGCATGGACTGGCGCGTCCGGCTCACGCCGGGCGGACGCGAGTGGACCTGCGAGGTGCGGATCCCGCTGGAAGCCCTGTCCGACCGCAAGCCGGAGCCCGGCACGCGCTGGCGGGCGAACTTCTACCGGATCGACCGCGCCCACCGCGCCTTCCTGGCCTCAAACCCCGTCCTCAACGGCAGCTTCCACACCCACGACCGCTTCGGCTGGCTGGAATTCGTCCGGTGAGGAGGACCTCCCGCACAGGCGCAGGGGCGAAGAGGTTGAAAAGCAACAATCAACCAACCACGCTCCCGCCTCCATTTCTCGTCAAACAGCTCCCCCTCAGCGCCTCAGCGCCTCCGCGGGAGAACCGCCTCCTCTCCAGTTTCCCGGTAGCAGGCACCGGTGTCAGAGCTGTCCATTGGACTTCGAAACGAGAAGTGTCCTCCTGAACCTACGCATTTCAACTGCCCGGCGCCCGCTTCCAGAACCGCGGGATCCCCGTGAACCACAGCTGCGTCACCGAGTCCAGCCCCCCTCCCCAACGCCGAAGGCGTTGCAGCCGATACGGGTCGGCCGAGGAACGAGGCCTACCCGGGGTCCAGGTCCCAATATGATCCCCGCACCCTGAAAGCGGTGCCTAGAAGCCCCTCGGTATCGGGGTCGCTATCGGAATCGGGATCGAACAACTCTGCGACTCGATGCCGATGCCGATTCCGATTCCGACCCCGACGCCGACGTCATGAGACGAGCGCAAGCACGAGTGCGAACCAACTCCAGAGCCTGACACACGCCCTCCCAGCACCATCCCGGAATGCGGCTGTGCTCCCAATGCGATGCTTCGGGCCATCTTCACAGACCGCCTCTGGGTCCGCCTCCATCCTGTTCATCCTGCCCATCCTGTCTGCCGCCAGTCATGGGGATGAGACGCCGCACCCCAACCCAGTCGATTCGCTGCGTTCCCAATCTCGCCGTTGATTTGTCAAATGGACAGATCTGCCCTATTGCCCCCCGTAGTTGTGATTCCCTGCCTGAACCAGACTCAGACAAGTGGTCGAATGACCACGAAGAAATCCTCCTGAATCGCGTCTGCCGCGGCCGTGCAGGCTGACTAGGTGAGACCAAATCCCACCCATCCTCCGTCAGGGCACGCCTCTCGTCCGAACCCCATGCCGATTGTTGCAGGTCGAACCCATTGCCCTTGCTTGATCCAGAGAATTAGCAGCGAACACTCTAGCCGGGGGCTATCCACGTTACTGCCTTTGGACGGCGCCGAGTCCCAATGAACTCCTTCGCCAATTCGATCGCATCCAACACAGGAATACAGGCCCTCTTGGGAACCAGAAACGGCTCGCCGGCCCCCGTGTTCATCTGAATTGATAGGCTGTCGTCTCCTCCCTCCTGGTGCGGGACATATTCACGATCGTTCTGCTCGTAAACCACGAGTGCGACGCCTTGATTTGCGCACACTGTAATTCTACGCACATCATCCTCAAGCGGGGCACCCAAGAATCTATAGACCCATACCTCAAACTTGGACGGTTGCTTACCTGAACTGGACGCCGCTTCGATTTTAAGATTGAAATCCGACCTCAAGGAGTCCCGCGTAATGATAGCCTCCGCCTCATCAATATCCTTCACCGGTATTACTCGGTTGCGGCTCACCAGCGTTAGCTTCAAAGGGCCATTATACGTGTTTCGATTTGATTTACTCACACCCATCCTCCCGTTCCATTCGCTCCATACCACGACTGAAAGGCAATGGGGTCAGATCTGTCCGTTTGACATTTGAACGAGAAGCCTGCCCACGAAGCTGCGGATTCCGTGTGCCGCCGCTGTGTCACGCACTCCAGGGCCCCGTCCTCAGTCACCGCTCGAGCCGAAGATTGGAAATCGGGTCAAGTTCACGACGCGATACCACGGTCCCGACCCTTCGATTCGCAGCGCTTTCGGGCCCCCGGACGATTTGTCAAATGGACAGATCTGATCCCATTGCCCAGACCCCATTGCCCAGCCGCAAGAAACGCAAAGGCTGCGGGACCGGACTGGTCACGAAGCTTGCCCACCCCACACCCAATCCAAACGCCGCGCCGCCGCGTCGCCGTTGGAAAACCTCCAGCCTGTCCCAACTCCCCATTGCCACCCCAACGCGAACGAATGGAATCCTCCGATGAAGTACACCACGGTCGAGGTCGTGCTCGCCCACGGCTACGTGCGCCCGAGCGGTCACGACAGGCTCCCGCTCAATGCGCGGGCGCTTCTGACCGTGCTGGAGGACAATGGTGAATCCCCGTCGCGAGCCAGGTCACAGGAAGAGCCGGGACTTCAAAGACTGCTTTCCAGTCCTCCCATTCTGCTCACGCCGGAGCAACTCCGGCTCAGTATGGAATCGGACGTCTTCGACCAGTGAACCTCGACTCCATTCCTGCAGGAGCCCGGGTCCTCATAGACGCAAACATCCTCATCTATGCCCGGCTCGGGCTCTCCGCTGAGTGTCGGAGGCTGCTTGAGCGGTGCCTCACCCGGGAAATCATCGGCGTAGTCACGACCATAGCCTTGGCCGAGTACTGTCATCGTCGCATGATGCAAGAGGCTCAGAATCGAGGGTTGTCCGGATCCAATCCCGCAAGGGCTTTGGCTCAGAATCCGGAACAACCAACCACGCTTCCGCTTCTACTCCCCGTCAACGGGATCCCCCTCAGCGCCTCCGCGCCTCTGCGGGAGAACCCTCATCATCCAAGCCTCAAGGCTCTCGCGAACGCAACCGATACACCGCAATCCCGGCAATCCAGCCGACCAAGGCCCACGAGCAGCCATTCAGGACGAGGAGGATGGATGTCGCAGCCTCAACTTCGGCCAGGTGCTCGCGGATCGGGAGGTGGACTCCATTCGAGAAGAAGATGCTTCGCATCTGGAGCATCGAGAACCAGCTCACCCCCAGTGAGCCGGCAGCCCCGAGCAAGCCCATCCACACCATGACCAGCGCAGGAATCCTAGTCCGCGAGAACGTGGCCATCACTCCCATTGTCAGGAGGAGAGCGATCGCGACCAGCGACGGCCCAAACAGGGAGCCGTTGTAGGCCATCAACTCATCCAGCATGGAGACACCTTCTTGCAGGCTGAACCCAATCTCGCTCGTGGCTGGTGAACTTTTCAGTTGAGCCAGCGGATCCGGATTTCCTTCTCGAGCGGCTTGAACTCGGGATCGCCGGTGACGAGCTCGGCCTTCCTTTCCTTCGCCAGCGCGGCGGCAAAGGCGTCAGCGAGGCTCATCTTGTGCGCTGCCTTGTAGATGGCGGCCTGATCGGCCAGTGCCCGGGTGGCGGGGTGAAATTGAACCGGTGCAGCCTTCAAATCAGCAGCGATGGCCGCCCACAAGCCGTCGCCATCCTTACGTCGGATAATGTATTGCAGCTCGGCGTAATTGACCTCGGTCATGTGGACAGGCTCGTCGCGTTCGCCCGCTCGTTCGAGGAGTTGTGCCACAGTGTTTGCACCCGGCTCGTCGCGCAGCAGCTTGAGCAGCGCGTGGCTATCGAGCACCACCTGTGCAGCGGGCATCTTTGGCCTCCTCCACTTCGATTTCCTCACGTTTGTGCGCGGCCCATTCCTCGGCAAAGGGCTTATCCCCTGGTTTGCGTTTGAGGATGCCCCGCAGGCGCCGGATCGTCACAGCGGTCACGGGCTTCAGGAGAATCCCCTCGGGGGTGGCCTCAACGATGGCCTTGGTGCCATCCTCGATGTGGAACTGCTTCCGAAGCCACATGGGGATGACGACCTGCCCCTTGGTGGTGATCCAGACGGCGTTGGATTTGGCAGCAGACCTCATTTTGCAAATCTTACTTCACGCTCGAATTCCAGCCAAACGAACTTTTCTGACATGTTCAACACAGCCGTCATATTCCCGTTCGCGTCCCCTTGATGGGCACAAGGGTTGCTTAACTGGCAACATCCCCTCGACCTGATGGATCCCTTTCGGCCCTCATGGGGTTGAATGGGGTCGCTTCCACACATTTTACATTTGTCTCCAACCCTTGGCTCACGGACCCCAATTGTACACTTTATAGACGCGACCCCATTGCCCCCTCGACCCCATTGTCCCCGTTGTCCTTGTCCCGTCTTTTCATCCTTCTGTGTTCCTTGCGGCGGGCTGTTTCCTCACGCCCGCTTCGCTCAAGACGCGAAGACGCCACCTTCAGAAAGGGTGCATCTTCATGCTTTTCATCCTTGGCGTCTTGGCGTCTTTGCGTGAGCCAATCAGCCCCGAGTCCCCGTGCCAAGACTCTGCCAGGGCGGTAGACTGCGAAGCCCGTCGCCCGGATCATTCCGCCAGGCGCGCCATTTCATCGGAGGTCAGGACACGACCCCACACCTGGATGTCATCGAAAGCGACGACCCCCTGCCCCGCGCCCGGGCCGAAGTCCAAACCGAGCCGGTTGCTGGCCTTGGTCCGCCTGGAGTGAAAGACAATGGGGTCGCGTCTAAATATTTTACATTTGTGTCTGCGCGGCCGAACCAGCCCCAATTGTACAATTTATAGACGCGACCCCATTGTTATCCCATCGTCATTTCCCCGCGGGCAATCCGTTCTTGCGGCGCTCCTCGTACTGTGGGTCGCGGGGTTCGATGATGCCGCGCTTCACGAGTTCGTCCGCATGGAGCTGGGCGAGCGGACCGCAACGGGCCAGCCACGCGTCGCACTCGGCCCGGAGTTCGGCGAGCTTGGCGGCGTTCGCAGGATCCCCGGCGAGGTTTCTCACCTCCCAGGGATCAGTCTCGGTGTCGTACAATTCTTCCTGCGGGCGGTTCGGATGGAAGTACAGGGCTTGCACTGGCGTGAGCTTGCCCTCGGCCTGGAATCGGCGGAGCTCCTGCATGGTCTCGCCGACTTCCTGGTAGGCGACCTTCCCGGCCTCATCGACACCCGGGGCGAGGTTGCGGACGTAGCGGTAGCGCGCGTCGCGCACCGAACGGACCTTGTCGAAACTCTCGTCCATGAAGTCACGGAACGAGTACACGTACTTCGGGGCGGCGGTGGCCACGGGCAGGAAGCAATGGCCATCGTACTCGGCCGGCACCGGCACCCCAGCCAGGGAGAGGGCCGTCGGGGCGAAGTCGATCCAGCTTGCGAAGTCTTCCCGGACCGTTCCCGGGGCGATCTGGCCGGGCCAACGCACGATAAGTGGCACCCGCGTGCCGGTATCCTTGGGCGAGCGCTTGAAGCGTGGCATGCCACGACCGTGGTCGCCGGTCAGGATGACGATCGTATTCGTCTCGAGGTCGTGGGCCTTGAGCCATTCGAGGACGCGCCCCAGGGAGTAATCCACCGCCGTGACGAGTTCGTGGTAATGGGCCACCTCGCGTCGGACGGCGGGAGTGTCGGGATAGAAGGGGGGAAGTTCGACCTTGGCCGGATCGCGGCGGTCCGAGGGTTTGAGGGCCGCGGTATTCTTCGCGTGTTCGGCGTCGGAGGCGCGGACCTGACTCTCATGACTGACCGTATCGTTGAAAT
>Ga0172373_10004937_pt1 | contig 18547 bp, 24 predicted proteins | sample Lak10m_2_FD_114546 | JGI IMG/M metagenome (GOLD analysis project Ga0172373, IMG submission 114546) | Freshwater microbial communities from Kabuno Bay, South-Kivu, Congo - kab_092012_10m | ecosystem: Environmental > Aquatic > Freshwater > Lake | place: Democratic Republic of the Congo...
ATAATTAAACCCGATCTCCTGCTGGCCGCAAGGAAGATCCAGGTTAAATACCGTATTAATTAAATGCCGGGCGTAGTTCGGGCCATACTTATACAGATACCCCTGGCTGTTTATTGCTTTATCAGTATAGGTATAATTAGCATCCAGACTGAGCAGCCGGTTGATTTTTTTGTGCAATGAATATTCAAACCCGAAGACATTATCACGAGTGAAGTTGCGTGCCTGCCAAGACGAAATGGAATCAGGCCTCACCCAATCGATCATATCGTGCTCCTGGCGTAAGAAAAAAACCAGGTTCCAGGAAAACCACTCCTGTTTATATTCATAGCCTACCTGATAATTCCAGACTTTTTCAGCAGCTAAATCAGGATTACCTATAGTGGGTATTTTAGCTGAATCGCTATAATAAAGCTCGGTAAAAGAAGGAACGCGCATACTCCTTGAAATGCCAAAATTAAACGCCGATGTATCTGCCAGCTTAAACTTGAGGCTGCAGGAACCGGTATAAACCATATCAAAATCGGAAAAATCATCTAAACGTAAAGAAAAACCTAAATCCCATCTTTGGCCGATAGGCCGGCTGTCATCTAAAAATATACTTCGATGATCCCGGTCATGCTTGCCTAGATTAGTAGAAATAATTTTCTCCTGCCCCCACTCCAGGCCTAAGCCAACCTTGCCTAAAAACCCTGCTTCTTTTTGTAAATAGATATTCGGAGTAAAAATATCCGTGTGATGCTTATTATAGCTGGCGATGGTCCGATTAAGCGCAAACTTATCAAAATGCCTTCGCCAAAGGAAATTCGGTTTAATTAATAAACCATCCTTATCCAAAGTAAGACCGCTGTTCACTAAATAAGTCCTGGTCCATTCCTGGGAAGGATAACCTAACCCCGGAGTATAAAAATCATACGCCCCAAACTCTTTCTCCTGATACCCAAGGTTATTTTCCCAGACACCATCCGGTAATTGCAAAGATGCCCCTAAAGAAGTAGTGAACTTCTTATATTCCGTATCGTAGCGATAACCTTTGGACTGGGCGTCCTCAACGGAAAACCTAAAGCCTAAATTTTCGTAACTATCGCTCATACTGAATAAACCATAACCGTTACGATTATTTCCCGCGGCAAACTCCCAGACAGCTCTTTTCTCTTTAGGGGCAACCAGCATAAAATTTATTGCCCCGCCGATGGCATCCGGGCCAAACAAAGAAGAACCTGCCCCGGGGATAACTTCGATCTTCTTAATATCTTCTTTGGTAAAAGGGATATCAGAGTTGTGATGGCCAGTCTGCGGGTCATTAATCCGCTGACCGTTAAGTAAAATTAATACCTGCTGGAAAGTTGAACCGCGCAAAGAAAAATCCGTCTGTATGCCGCTTTCTAAAGCACGGCTCTGTAAGTCCACCGGCAAATTATTTAAATTTTCTAAACTGGACTGATAATTAAATGCCTGGTCTTTGCCGGGTCCCGTAGAATAAACGTTCAGGAGAAACTGCTTCTGCTTGCTGATAACTATAGGCTCTAAGTCCTGGCTTTGGCTATCGGAGGCCAAACCACTGCTTTCTAGCTTGTGGCTTTGCCAGACAGGAGGCAAATTGCCGCTCTCTATCTTCCGGGAGTTATCTTCATAGGAAAATGATGCCTTTGGCAGAACAAGGAAAACGATAATAAAAAACCCGCGCAAACTTATTTTAAGCATGAAATTATTATAAGTAGCGTGGGTTAATTGTCAACCAATAACTTATATGTGGTTTACGGTTAACGGCAATGCATAACATCCCCGGAAAAAACCTTTTGCGTAAGCCCGGAGTCTTTGCGGATAAGCAAGGCGCCGTCATGATCAATATCTACTGCCTGGCCTTCAACGTGTTTATCCTGGCAATATACTTTGACGCGCCTGCCCAGAGTAAGGCTGAAACTTCGCCATTTATCAATTATTATCTGGGCCCCCTTATCCTCAAGAAGAGAATAATTGTTTTCTATCCTGCGCAAAAGTTCTTGCAATAGGAGAACCCGGCTTACTGGATGTCCTGCCTGTTCTTTCAAAGAAGTAGCCTGGGCAATTAAGGATTTCTTATCATTGTTGACATTTAAGCCAATGCCAATAACCACAAAATTAACCTTATCCACTTCGGCGTTCATTTCAGTCAGGATCCCGGAAATTTTCTTGTTGCAGATAAAGATGTCATTCGGCCACTTAATCTGCGCATCCAGGGCAACTATTTTTTTTATCGCTTCACAAATGCTCACCGCGGCCAAAAGCGTCAGCACAGGGGAAGCGGATGGCGAGATCTCCGGCCTCAGTATCAAAGAGAAATAAATGCCTTTGTATTTAGGAGAAAACCAGCTTCTGCCCAATCTTCCGCGGCCCTTAGTCTGCGATTCAGCCAGGACAAGGGTTCCGTGGGGCGCTGCCTGTATTCCCAATTGCATCGCCAGATCCATGGTTGAGGACAGGTAATCAAAATAGTGTATTTTTCTGGCGATAAACTTCGTATTAAGTCCATGCGCTATCTCTAAAGCAAAAAGCCGGTCCGGACTGGATTCAAGCCGGTAACCTAAATGCGGCACCGCTACAATATCATAACCTGAATCCTTCAAGTCCTGGATATGTTTCCACAGGCCCTGCCGGCTGATCCCCAGGCGTCCGGCTATCTCATCGCCTGAAAAGTATTCATGCTCTTTTTTTAGATAATCAAGTATTTTTTCTTTCACCCCGCACCTTCTCTCTATCTATCCATTCGAACCGCGCACCTTTTTATAAATTAAAGGAGGCGCGGGATTTTACTTCTTTTTTTAAGATACTCCTCAAATTTTGCCCAGAACGGATCAACCCTGGGATGCTTAAGCTGGCGGATTTTATTCCCGTCAAAAACACGCATACCTTCATTCTGCTTAGTTACCACGCCGACAATACTGGCAGGTATTCCCGCTCTTTCCAAAGCGGATACGATGAACCTGGCTTTTTTCTTGTTCGCTGTAGCCAATAATGTACCCTCGCTTATAGACTTATAGGGATCGATGTCAAATAAAGAACAGACTAACCGCACTTCCTCCTGTAGAATTATCTTATTTAAATCAATGCACATGCCTACCCGGCTGTGCTGGGCAATCTCAAAAAGACCTCCCCATACCCCGCACTCCGTAGCATCATGCATCGCTGTCAGGCCGCCGACAGAGGCGGCGATAGAAGCGTCCCTTACCATAGACATCTGATAGAAAATATTCTGTGCCCGCTTTAAAAAAGAGGCGCCATATTTAGCTTCAATAAACTCCGGAAAGTAAGCGGCCATCAAACCGGTAGTTTCAATGGCCGGCCCCTTGGAGATAATAATCGCATCTCCTATTTTAGCAGCCGGGTTAATAAGTTCTTTCTTTTTACCTACCCCAAGCATAGTCGCTCCGCCTACCATTGGATAGTTGCAACCGGCATAACGGGCGGTATGTCCGGTTACCACACTGATACCTAACCTTTTGCATTCCTTATGCACGGCATCCCACAACCTTACCAATTCATTCTCAGTAATCTCAGGAGGAAGATTAAGGTCAATCGCCAGATATTTAGGAGGGATACCGCTTACAGCAACATCACTGGCAATAATATGCACGGCAAACCAGGCAGCTTTTTCCATGCCCAATTCTTTGGCGATAAAAAACGGGTCTGTGGACAAAACCGTCACCTGATCAGCCAACTCTATTACCCCAAAATCCACGCCGTTTTGCGGTTCAACCAGGACGGACGCGTCTGGCTTGCCTAATTTATGGTATATGTGCTGATTAAAAAAATCCGGATGGATTTTCCCGAGCCCGGGAAGCTTAACTCTTTTCATAAAGGGGGCTCATAGCGCGCAGTTTTTGCACAATCAGAGGTAATTTCTCCAGAAAATAATCTATGTCGCTTTCTTTGGTCCAGCGGCCAAGGGTAATCCTAAGCGAGCCGTGGGCAGTTTCATGGTCTAAGCCGATAGCCAGTAAAACATGCGAAGGCTCTAAAGAGCTTGAGGTACAGGCTGACCCCGTAGAGCAGGCGATACCAAGCAGGTCCAGATTCAAAAGCATGGATTCCCCTTCGATATACTTAATGGAAAAATTGACATTATTCGGCAGCCGTTTCTCAGGGTGGCCATTAAGCCTTACTTCCGGTATACGGATGGGAATCTCCTTGATTAATTTATCCCGCAAAACACTCTGGAATTTAATTTCATTTTTCATGTTTTTCTGGCAAAGCTCGATTGCCCTGCCTAATCCGACTATCCCCGTAGTGTTATAAGTTGAGCCGCGCCTTCCTCTTTCCTGATCTCCCCCGCGCATAAACGTTTCCAGGCGGCTGCCTTTTCGAATATATAAGGCACCTACTCCTTTTGGCCCATAAAACTTATGGGCGGAAAGCGACAAAAGGTCTACATTAAGCCCATCGACATTTACCGGTATATGCCCTATAGTTTGCACCGCGTCGGTATGAAAATAAATTCCTTTTTCTTTGGCAATTTTACCCAACTCGGCAATAGGCTCAAGCGTACCAATCTCATTATTTGCCTGCATTACACTGACCAGAATGGTCTTATCAGTAATAGCATCCCTTAATTCTTGCGGAGAAACCAGGCCATCCCTATCAACTTTAAGATAGGTGATTTTAAAACCTTTCTTTTCCAGAAATTTAAGCGGCTCAATAATAGCGTGGTGTTCAATAGCAGATGTGATAATGTGATTGCCTTTTTTCTCCAGCGCATAAGCGGAGCCTAAAAGGGCATAATTATCTGACTCTGTGCCTCCGGAAGTAAAAACAATCTCATCTGGCTTGGCGCCGATAAACTCAGCGAGCACCTCCCGGCTGTCCTCAATCGCTTTTTTAGCCTCCTGCCCATAAGCATGCAGGCTTGAGGCATTGCCGGATTTCTCAAAGAAATACGGCTCCATCGCGGAGAGAACCTCCGGATCCGTCGGCGTAGTTGCGGCATAATCAAGATATACTTTCTTCATTTTTTAATTACCTCATTTAAACTTCCCGTTCGATACCCTTCTAAGTCAACAGTGATATAATTATAACCCAAATTTCTTAACTTCTCAACTATTGCCTGCCGATATCGCAGGAGGCGATTAATATCTTTTCTTTCTACCTCAATCCGGCAAAGCCCATCATAGTGGCGCAACCTGACCTGGCTAAATCCCAAACTGATTAAATATGCCTCTGCCTGATCAATACGCCTGAGCAGGCCGGCAGTAATCCTGGTGCCGTAAGGTATACGCGAAGCAAGACAGGCCAAAGAGGGCTTGTTCCAGCTGGATAAACCTAATAGCCTGCTTAATTTACGGATATCTTTTTTGCTAAAGCCCGTTTCAAACAAGGGGGATTTTATCCTAAGCTCTTTCTTGGCGATATCCCCAGGCCGGTAATCTAATTTATCCGAAACATTACCGGCATCCAGGACAAAATTAAATTTATTCCGCCTGGCAATAGCGATTAACTTTGAGAATAATTCTTTTTTACAGAAATAGCAACGGGAAGTGGAATTAGCTATAAATTTTTTATTATCTAATTCCGCGGTTTTAATTACCTTAAGCTTTACGCCTATGCCTTTGGCCAGTATTCTGGCCTTGCGCAACTCAACCTTAGGATAAGTGGCAGAAACCGCTAGTACCGCCAGGATATCTGCTTTTGGCAAAACAAGAGAGCAGGCCTTAAGCAAAAATGCGCTATCCTGGCCTCCGGAAAATGCAACCACGCATGACTTATACCCGCAGATTTTACGTTTAAGACAGGCAAATTTATGCTCAAGGTCCATCGTTGGCCTTTCTACAGGGCCACGACTTCTTTTATTTCCGGCACTTCCTGCTTCAAAATCCTTTCAATGCCCATCTTTAAGGTCATTGAGCTCATTGGGCAACAGCCGCAGCTTCCCTTTAGCTTTAATTTCACTATCCCGTCGCTGGTCACATCAACTAATTCGACATTCCCGCCATCCGCCGCAAGCATTGGCCTGACCTTATCCAGGGCTTTTTCAATTCTTTCTCTCATTTCTATTCTCCTTTGTTAAATTAACTACCCCGCCGCTCCTGTTAACGTATTCTAATTGTACCACTACAAACAATACCTACAACTTATTTATGTTTTATTCCGGAAATCTCCCGCCTTTTCTCTTGTTCCTTAATCTTATTCCAATTAGCGATAATCTGGCGGGTAGAGCTGACCCTGGCCTTACCGAAAACATGCGGGTGCCTGCGCCTTAGCTTGTTAATCAAACCAGTGATTACTTTCTCAATATCAAACTTCTTCTGCTTCTGGGCAATCTGGGCATTAAACATTACGTGCAAAAGGATATCCCCCAATTCCTCCTGCATATGCCGGTAATTATTCTTTCTTACCGCGGCGATAAATTCATCCACCTCTTCCCTTAGATCTTTAACCAGGCTCTTATGCGTTTGCTGCTTATCCCACATGCATCCGCGCCTGCTATGCAAAATAGTAAAAATATTCTTCAGCTCTATAAACCCGGTACTTTTCCCCATTTTTATCTAGAATTTGTTTATTTCAAGATACCTGGAGGCGCTTAATGCGGCCTTTGAACCTTCTCCGGCGGCAATAATAATCTGTTTCTCCGGAACATCCGTAACATCCCCTGCGGCGAAGACCCCGGGGATATTGGTTTCATTGCGTAAATTTATTTTTATTTCCCTTTTAATGTTTTTCTCCACATCCCCGGCAAATTCAGAGTTAGGAATAAGCCCGATCTCCACAAATACGCCCTGCAAGGATAAATCCCTTGCCCCGGAATTATCCTGAATTTTAATCCCGGTAACAAACTTGCCGCCCATTACAGATATAACTTGCGAATTATTAAAAACAGTAACATTGCCGGCCTCTTGAACCTTCTGGAGCATAATCGCATCCCCGTTTAAGGCCGGAGCGTTGTTTATAATATATACCTGCCTGGCAATCTTAATCAGCTGTAAAGCCGCATCCAGGGCGGAGTTTCCGCCGCCGATAACGGCGACAGTTTTAGCGCTAAACAACGGGCCGTCGCAGGTAGCGCAGTAAGTCAGGCCGCGATTTTTAAACTCCTTTTCTCCGGGAACCCCTAACTCCCTTGATTTCTTTCCGGAAGCAATAATTACGCTCCGGGAGTGATAATCCGCTTTATTGGTTTTAACTAAAAACACCCCGCCGTTTTTTTTAAGCTCCAGGACCTCTTCACCTTCCTTAAGCACGGTATCATACTTACGCATATGCTCCTGGAATTTCTGTGTCAGTTCCGGGCCGGTAATAAATTGATAGCCGGTATAGTTTTCAATATCCCCGCTCCAGGCGGCCTGGCCGCCGACATCCAGGCTGATTACTAGAAAGTTTATCTTTTTTCTGGCTGCGTATACGCTGGCGGTTATCCCCGCAGGCCCGGCGCCGATAATAATCAAATCATAGATCTGCATATTTACAGCCCCAGCGCGATCTTTATCCTCTCTCTGTCAAAACCCACGATAATTTCGCCTTCAATATCCAGGACCGGAACACCCATCTGGCCGGATTTTTGCATCAATTCATCTATTGCCTGCTGGTCTCCGGAGACATCAATGTTCTGAAATTCCACATTATTCTCTTTTAAAAATTGCTTGGCCCGGATACACCATGGGCAGGTAGGAGTGCTATAAATTTTTACGCTCTTAGCCATAATCAATCCTTTCTTAAATAATGCGGTGTAAGATTAACTATCTCCTCTACTACAACAACAATAAGATGCCTGGGGCGCGGGAGACTGGCTTCAGGATGATGGGCTAAAGATTTATCCTGAGCTAAATTATGCAACAGCCTTTTAGCCAAGCGCGTGGTAATATTCTTTTCCCAGGATTTGATAAACTCCTGGCTGATTTCGCCTTCAGGCATAACCCTGGCTCTTCCTTTCAGGCAATAACCTATAAATTTATGCTCATCAACGGCGCTAATATTTATCCGGGGGTTACGTTTTATGTTCTCGGCGGTTTTCCCCTGGTAAGCATCAATCAAATAGATCCTGCCGACAGGATCAATCTTAACTATATCTTTGCAAGAACTGTGCGGAAACCCGTCCTTGTCTATTGAAGAGACAGTTACGAAACCCTGGATACGTAAGAATTCAGTGACCGCTACCGGGATCTGCTTCATTTTACTTTAAAAGTTTAGCGAATTGATTGCCGAATGCAAAACAAGCCTTTAATTCTTCTTTATCCGGGACATATTTAATAGATACGCCGCCAGCGCTGATATCAACTCCGCTGTCTTTTAGCGTCTCCTGCATCTCTTTAACTGCGCCTCCGGCCCAGCCATAAGAACCAAAAAAACCAACCTGCCTGCCTTTGGGCCTTAAGCCTTTAACTATCTCCAGGAACGCGGCAATATTAGGCAGCATATCATTATCATGAGTAGATGAACCAAACAAAAAACCCTGGGCCGTAAGCATGCGCGTGATTATCTCGGTTCGGTCGCTCTCAGCGACATTATAAAGTTTAACCTGAATTCCCGCGGCAGTTATGCCTTCAGCAATCTTACCGGCGATCTTTTCGGTTGCACCCCACATAGTCTCATAGGCAATTACGACTTTTTTATCTGTTTGGCCTTTTGCCCAGGAGATATAAGAACTTATTATCTTTTCCGGTTCCCTGCGCCAGATAACTCCGTGGCTGGGCGCGATCATCTTAATGGGAATATTTAATTTTTGCACCTCTTCAATTTTTTTTAGAATCACCGGGCCAAGGGGCCAAAGAATATTAGCGTAATATTTCTCCGCCTCATCCATCAGACTGCATTGATCTACCTGATCGTCAAAACGCTCAGAGGTGGCATAATGCTGGCCAAAGGCATCGTTAGGCATAAGCAGAGCATCTTGCCGGCAATATGTAAACATACTATCCGGCCAATGGATCATCGGGGCCTCAAGAAAAGTAAGTGTACGCTTGCCTAAGTTCAGCTCATCCCCGGTCTTGACCACCTGAAAATCCCAATTCCCGTAATAATGCTTATAGAGCCCTTCCTTGCACTTAAGGGTCCCCAAAACCCTGGCCTTAGGGCAAAGCTGCATGAGCATGGGCAGCGCTCCAGAGTGGTCAGTTTCAACATGATTAGCAATAATATAATCTATCTTCTCAGGAGGAATAATCTCCCTGATATTCTCAATTAGTTCCTGCGCAAATGGCCCGTAAACAGTATCCACGAGCGCTATCTTTTCATCTACAATAAGATAAGAATTATAGGTCGAACCTCTTTGCGTGGTATATGTATGGCCATGGAAGTTACGCACATTCCAATCCAGAACCCCCACCGAATATATGCCAGGCAAGATTTCTATGGCAGCCATTTTTCTCCTAATAACCCTGAAAATTTTCCATAACTATTTTCTCAAAGCTTAAGCCCAGTTCATCGGTCAATATTTTACGCATTGCCTCAACCATCTGAGGCGGGCCACAAAGATAGAATTTTCTCTCCGGGTAATCCGGAATTTCGTTTTTTATTACACTTGCGTCAATCTGCCCTACCGTGCATTTAAATCCCCGTTCAGCCTCACACAGCACATGCGCTACCCTTAAATGCGGGTAAGCTCTGGACATAGCTGAAAAATCGTCCTTAAAAACTATATCCCGTATAGAACGATTGGAATAAATCAATACAATATCTATGCTTATATTTTTATCAACTGCGTATTTGCAAATGCTTCTTATGGGAGTTATGCCTATACCGCCGGATAAAAAAGCAATCTTGGGAAAAGATTCATCCAGGGTAAATTTACCAAAAGGGTATTGGATGCTTAGCTTGTCTCCGGACTTTAATTTCTCCAGGGCTATAGAAAAATCGCTCTGGGTTAACTTCTTGGTAAACTCTAAATAACATTTTTCAGTGGGAGAGCTGGAAATGGAAAGGTATTTCTTTAACTTAGGATCGCCCGGAAGCCCAACCTGCAGGAATTGGCCGGCTTTAAAATCCACCCAATCGGCAATCTCCAGGCGGAAGCTTTTAACATTGTAATTACGCTGGATAATTTCTTTTATCCTAACATCAATTTCTATGGGCATCTTTTTAATCAAAACACATATTGGTTTTCCTAAGGCTTGAAACTACCCCTTAAGCACTTCCTGAAGCTTACTGAAAACTTGGTCAAAATCTACCGAATGGGTTATTTCATCAACCACCTGGATATACCTGATCCTCCGATTTTTATCGATAATTAGCGTACCGCGGGCAAGAAGGTTAAGCTCTTTAATCAAGAATCCATAATTTAATCCAAAGGAGGAGGACCTGTAATCAGAAAGCACGATCTCGTTTTTTATCTCATTTACCGAACAAAACCTGGCCTGGGCAAAAGGAAGATCCTTGCTTACCCCGATTACCACAACATCAGGATTAATCCCGGCGGCTTTTTTATTGAACTCTTTAACCTGTAAATCACAAACCGGGGTATCCAGAGAAGGGAAAAAGTTGATTATTTTTATCTTGCCATCAAAATCCGACAGGCTTACTTCTTTCAAATCCTGAGAGATTAATTTAAAATCCGGAGCCCGCCCGCCTTCCTTAACCTGCTTGCCAGTTAAAGTCAGGCGGGTTCCTTTAAAAGTAACACTCCTGGCCATAGCGGATCCCCTTTAAGCTATTTTCTCAAATTGGTCCTTGCCTACCCCGCATTCAGGACAGACCCAGGTATCCGGAAGCGCCTCAAAGCTCGTCCCGGGGGAAATACCATTAGCCGGGTCTCCCGCCTCAGGATCATAGATATAGCCGCAGACCAAACATTTGTATTTATTCATTAGGGAGCGCTCTCTTTTCCGGCATAGCCATCTCCGGCATTTTATTCTGGCGCATCATTTGCATCATACTGCATTTCTTCATTTTCATCGGCATGGGGCAATTCATTTCGCCAAAACCTTTAGCCAGATTAAATACTGCGCCTGAGAAAATAACCAGTGCCGCCAGCAAAAGCAAGCTGACCGCTGAATAACCAAGCAGCTTAAGCCACTTATCCGTTACTTTACGCAAGGTAAAAAGAACAAAAAAACTCGCGGTCAAAAAAAGCGAAATCGGCACAACCGCCATTAAAGGACAACATCTCGACATATACATACCCACCTCCTTTTGTTAAATACAACTACCCCCTTTTTACCAGTTACTCTCCTGTTATAATCCTAACCCACACTCACTTCCTTTTCACTCTTCCAGATACCGTGAATATTGCAATAAGAAACCGCCATGATCAATCCGCTTTTCTCCGTCTTAAAAAAGGCGGTTATTTTCGGCTCGGAAAATATAGTGCTGGTATTGGGCCCCTGGACAGATTCCCCATGTGTATTAAATTCAAAACGCGCCACTTGATAGGGAAATTTCTCCCCGGCAGGCAGAAAATATACCTCAATGGACTTAATATGGTGTTCGGTAGTATTGGGATGGGGTATCTGTTTACCTACGCTTATATCCAGCCTCAGGGCCTCGCCTTTGCTTATTCTATCCGGAGCTTCAATAACCGGAACATGTTTCTCGGTTTTCCAGTCTGCGCTTTGTAATAAATCCTTCAGATCAGCCATAGTGCCCCTCCTGCTACTTGCTTAATATCGTTTTTAAATCTTCTTCGGGGGTGCTAATCAATCGTAGATCAAATTTTTTCTGCAGGATGCTAAAAACATTTTTACTTACAAAGGCGGGCGGGGTTGGCCTATATAGATACCTTTGATATTAAGATACAACAAAGTAAGTAAAATGGCAACTGCTTTTTGTTCAAACCACGACAAAACCAGGGTCAAGGGAAGCTGATTTACTGTGCAATTAAACACCCTGGATAAAGCTACGGCAACCTGAATCGCAGAATAGGCATTATTGCACTGGCCAACATCAATTAACCTGGGTACACCTTCAATTTGGCCGAAATCAAGCTTGTTAAAACGGTACTTTCCGCAAGCAAGGGTAAGAATTACACAATCTTTGGGCACCCGCTCAACAAATTCTGTATAGTAGTTACGCCCGGGCTTTGCTCCATCGCAGCCTCCGATTAAAAAGAAATGCTTGATCTTGCCGGATTTAACCAAGCTTACGATCTTGTCCGTTAATCCTAAAATCGCCGTATGGTGGAAACCGGTCAAAATCTTTTTTCCGGCAGCCTCAGGCAAAGGCGGTAATGATTTTGCTTTTTCAATCAAGGGTTTAAAATCCCGGCTCTTTAGGTGCGTTGCCCCGGCTATGCCAGTGATGCCTATGGTAAACAACCTGTCCAAATAGGTGCCCTCCGGTGGGATTAACACACAATTAGTAGTCGCTAATAATGCGCCGCTAAAGGCATTGAATTCTTTTTTCTGTTCCTGCCAGGCCCCGCCAAAATTACCCGCTAAATGCTTGAATTTTTTCAGCTCCGGGTAGCCATGCGCAGGCAGCATTTCACTATGAGTATAGATATTTACTCCGCTTCCTTCGGCTTGTTTAAGCAGCTCATAAAGATCAAGCAGGTCATGTCCGGTAACTAAAATCCCCGGTCCGGCCTTGGTCCCGGTTTCAACCTCAGTAGGCACAGGGTTGCCAAATCTCTGCGTGTGCGCCTTATCCAGCATCTCCATGGTTTTTAAATTAACCGCCCCGCATTTTAACACTAACTCCAGGTATTGATCCAGATCAAAACTGACATTGGTTACTGTCTTGAAAAGGGCTTCATGCATAAAGGCATCTACTGCTTCATCATGAGCCCCCAGTTCCCGGGCATGATACGCATAAGCAGCGATACCTTTTAAACCATATAAAAGCGTATCCTGCAGGCTTTGGATATCTTCATTCTTGCCGCAAAGGCCAAGCTTTGTGCAACCTGTTCCACCTACCGTTTGTTCGCATTGATAACAAAACATTTAAGCACCCCCTTTAAGCTTGTTCCACTTTTCTTCTCCAATACAATCTTTTGCCGCCCTGCACCAGTCTACGCAGGAAGGCAGCCTTTCCTTGTAGACTGGATTCCTGCACTCCGGGCACTTAACTTTAATTTCATCAGAAAAAATCTCAGCCAGATAACCACAGTTGCTACAAATTATATTCTCTGTCTGCACTTTACGAGAATCCTGGCCCGGGCATTTATTCATTTTACCTTTTCCCCTTTAATACTAATGGTGATATTCTTAAAAGGGATATGTTTTCCTGATGCCCTGATTGCCTCCTCAATTACCGGCAATAACCCGAAGCAACAAGGTACCTCCATATGCGCATAAGTAACGCTTTTAATATCATTTCCGGCAAGAATCTGCCCTAATTTAGCTTTATATAATAAAAGGTCGTCTAACTTGGGACAACCCACTAAGAGTATTTTGCCTTTTAACATATCTTGATGAAAATCAGCATAAGCAAAAGGCACGCAGTCAGCGGCAATCAAAAGGTGGGCGCCTTGAAAATAAGGCGCAAGTGCCGGCACTAGCCGCAACTGCACCGGCCACTGCGAAAGCTCTGAATCAACATGTAAGTTGCTATCCGCATCTCTGCCTGGCTGCTGCTTCCTGAGTTCCATTGGCCTTGAGCCCGGGCAAACTGCTGTTATATGATTTCCAGTGGAACAAACTTCATCCAGAATAATATTTATCTTATTTTCTTTAAGAAAATCCATAGCCTGTTTTAAGTAAACTGATTCGCCATGCTCCTTAAGATGCCTTAAATGCGCCTTAATCACATTAGGCCCCTGTTTAATAATATTGGCCATGACTTTTTTCTCGTCATATGGCTGAGCCTGCCTATCTTCAATAGTAATCGCTCCTTGCGGGCAGTGCCCGATACAGGCCCCCAGGCCATCGCAAAATAAATCACTGATTAAGCGCGCCTTTTGATCAATAATCTGGATTGCCCCCTCGGGACAATTGGGTATACACAAAGCACAGCCATTGCACTTTTCTTCGTCAATATTAATAATTTTCCTTTTGACCATACATTTACCCTTATATTAAAGAAGCTATGGTTATCTCTTTAAGCTGCTTAAAAACACTATCTTCGATAGAGCGTAGTTTCTTCCTTAAGGCGCATTTACCTTTATTAGGGCAGACATTTTTTTTCAAAAAGCAGCCGTTTAGGGCCACCTGACCCTGGAAAATATGCATTATTTCAATGATATAGATTTTGCCGGCAGAAAGCTTTAATTTAAAACCTCCCCCCTGCCCCTTGGAAGATACCAGTATTCTTTTTTTATTTAACTGCTGCAGGATTTTACGCATGAAAGAGCGCGGTACGCCAAGCTTATTGACAAGTTCATCTACCGTTACAACAGTTTTATGTTTTGAAATATAACAAAGCGCCCGTAAGGCATAGTCTGTATTTCTAGTTATGAGCTTCATAGAATCTCCAAAGTTATTTAAATGTAAATGGGTAGTTTAACGTCATGCCCGGGACAGTCTACTGCAGCCCTCTTTACAATGAGCCACCGGCCTGAGCATATATCTGATTGTCACATCCATCCTCAATCACCTCCTTTTAACGTTATGGTCAATGATACCATATTAGTATCATTTGTCAAGTAAAATTTTGAGCACCCATAATAATCTAGCGAAATCCTTGATTGAGCGAAGTGAAATCAAGGATATGGGCGCCCATAATAATTACTTTACCGTTATCTCTTTCTCCAGTTTCCCGCTGATACTGCAATAACCTTCTACAGAAAGCCTGTCTCCGGGTTTTGCATCGGGAATAAAATAACTAACCCTCTGGGAGTTGTTGTTATCCTGCCTTGAAATCATCTGCCGGATTATCTCCTGACCATTTAAACCGATATCGGCTTCCTTGATATAATGGCCCTGCGGATTGCTTGTATCATGAATAATAAGCGCGGTTAATATCTTTGTCGCCGGCTCATAAGAAATCTCGATATCTTTTGGAGGATGCGCGCAGGCAATACCCGGTAAGAGTAAACAAATAAACAAAGGTAAAAACAAAATCATTTTTTTCATGCTTTCCTCCTTTCGGGGATTCTATTTAACAACGGCACAAAAAGATTTAAGATCAAAAGCGCGGCTAATTCAGAGTCGAATTTAACCTGCGCCTGGATAAAGATAAAAATCAAACCCGCGGCCGCGATGCCAAAAACCAGTTTGGCTAAAGGTTTAATTGGGGTTGTTTTCGGCTCAATCAACATTACAAAAATATAAAAATAACTAAGATAACCAAAGATATCTATTAAAGGGACTTTGTTTAATACTGCCTGAATTCCAAATAAACCCAGGGCGGTTATGAAATAACCCACAATCAATTCCAGCTTACGGATCTTATAAGTAAAATACAGGCCTGCAGGCAGAAGGATATACCAGAGAAATGTCCCCTTCCATTGAGTGTTTGCCCCAAAGAAAAGAATGCTTAAGAATATCCCGAATGCCGCGGGGTTAAAGATATGCTTCTTATTAAAACGTATCAGGTATTTTGAAAGAATAGCAAATAGGGAAGCTGAAACGATAATCCACCAGGGATTATCGCCAGCAAGGACAAATCCGATTATTAAAGCTGACACGGTTGAACTTCCGGATATAGAAAATTTCCCGTTCTTAACATAGGAGCAGATTAAATCTGTAATAATTGCGCTGGCGAGCGCGGTAATTGCCGAAAAAATAAAAGCCGCATCTCTATCTCTTATTGATAAGAATGCCGCAAAGGCCGCTAAAAATATAATCAGCTTTGTTTTAATTGATAATGCTTTCATCTTTGGCTAACTTTTACTTAAGAAAAATATTGGTAATATAGCCTGCGGCAATAACCTGGGGGACGGTAACTACGGGCATCCATAAAGCCACGCGCCTGCCCACATTGCTCCAAAGCAGGCCAATCTCCGTATAATCCGTAACTACCCCGGACATCAGAAATACGAAACTGTTGCCCAATGCCCCTGTTTGACGGTAAATTTCAAAAGCCAGCGGGCTTGAACCTTCGGAGCAAACCTCGATAACCGTTGCTAAAATCAGAGTCACTGTTAACCCCAGCAAGGTTGGACCCATAAATTTATGAAAGAAATGCACGGGAATATACGCTCCGGCAAGGCTGGCGATAAACATTCCCAGGATAATCCACCAAAGCACCATTTCTGAAAGTTCAAGCGCGCCTTTTATTATACCCTTGAAATCCGAGGCAACTGAATTTTTATTGAATTTGTAGCTGGCTAAACGCATACGGAAATCCCGTATAATTGAATAATCCTGTGATACCTGCACAATATTTTTATTCTTCTCGATTAACCCCTTTTTTTCCAAGAAGATGAATATAAATCCGGTGTTTATTGCGATTATAATGGCAGCAATAATAATGAATAAACCTTTTAAGCCAAATAAACTCAAAAGCATCATAGTAACAGCAAAATTCGCCCAGGGGCTGGCAAGAAGGAAACTTATTACTGCCGGGTTCGACGCCCCCTTCTTGTGCAACTGGATGGATAAGGCCAAAATCCCATGGCTGCAGGCGCTCATTAAAAACCCTAAGCATACGGCGTTAAGAATAGTAAGCGGGGACTTTCTGGATAGAATTTTAGAGACATACTCCCGGGGCACATAATGATCAATAACCCCTCCCAGCAACAACCCTAATGCCACTGCCCACCAGATAGATCTTAAATAATGGAAAAGGACTTTACGAAAAGCGATTAAAACAGGAAAGGCATATGAAAGTAATATTAAGGCGAGCGTAACAACACAAACTAGAAATAGCTTATTCCTGAACCAGCCTTTCCCGGCCTGATGGCAACAGGCATGATCATTGGGCATATCTAACTCCAGATAAACCAAACAAACAGGTATGCAGCAGTTACTGCGGCAAGCGTAAAAGGAATTCCGATCTTCATAAAATCGGTAAATTTAACCGGATAACCTTCCTTTTTAAGCAGGCCGCAGGCGACAATATTAGCTGATGCGCCAATAGGGGTAATATTGCCTCCCAGGCTGGCGCCAATAAGCAGGCCAAAAAGAAATAAAGCGGGGTTAACCTGTAATTTACCGGACATAATCATCGCAACCGGCAACATAGCGGCCAGAAAAGGGACATTGTCAATAAACGCAGAAAGGATTACCGAAAGAAAGACTATCGCGGTATAACCTAAGAATATATTCCCGCCGACAAGGCCGGCCAGATAATTAGCCAACACCTCAATCCATCCGGTTGCTGAAAGAGCCCCTACGATAATGAAAATCCCCATAAGGAAAAAGGTCGTATCCCAATCCAGCCCTTTCATTCCGGAAACTATTGAACGCTTATTTATAAACTTCTCCCAGAGTAAGGCAATAATGCCAAAAATCATACAAATTTGGCCGGCCATATAACTAAAACCAGTATCAAAAAATGAGGATAAGGCCAGTAAAATAATCAGGCTCACCAATAAGACTGTAGGCACCCACGATTTTACCTTTTCAACCGGGACAAGCTGAGCCTTTTCTTTACGTTTGCTGAATATAAAATAAAGCACGATAAGAGAAACCAGGGCACCTAATTCTACGGCAAAAAATATACTGGGCCTGCCTTTATAAAAAAAGAATTCCCCGAAATTCATTTTGGCAAAACCACCCAAAAGCATGCTCGGCGGATCGCCTATTAAAGTTGCTGTACCCTGCAAGTTGCTGGAAACAGCGATGGCAATCATTATATTCATAGGGTTGATTTTAAGTTTCTTGGCGAGGGCAAGGGCAATTGGGGCGACAATTAATACCGTAGCCACATTCTCTACAAACGCGGAGATAAAACCGGTTAATAAACATATAAACAAAATTGACCAGGCAGTGTTTCTGGCTTTATCAACGATTATTTCCGCGATATAAGCAGGGACCCGGCTTTGCATAAACACATCAGCGATAATTAAAGTGCCTACGAATATGCCCATAACATTCCAGTTAACCGCCATGAAGGCCTCTTTAAAAGAAATTGCCTGAGTCAAAACAAGCAGGAGACTTCCGGTCAAAGCGACAACTGTGCGTTTTTGAGGAAGGATTATAAAAAGCGTATAGGAAATAATAAAAACTGATAAGGCTATAAATTTTGCTTCCATTTTTACCTCTTAAATTAAATCCTGCGGTTTCCTAATTTAAACTCACAAAAACTATTCCCGCTACGATCAACCCCGTGCCTAACCAGCGCAAATAGCTGAATTTCTCTTTTAAAATAAACCTGGATGCCAGGGCGATAAAGATATAATGCATGCTATCGGCGGAAAAAGCAAAGTTAAGATCCGCCCTGGAAAGCACGAGCAGCCAGATACATAAGGATATCACGCTGAATACAAAACTCAACCAGACCCGGGGCTTAATCAGTAATTGAAAGATGAATTTAAATATCCTGATAAAATTGAATTTTCCCCCAAAATTCAAAGAGTCTATCGCAGATTTCAAAAACAGCTGGTTTATGGTATCGCAAAGGCTGGTTAGGGAAATCATAAAAAGAGTAATCAACAGCCCTTCTCTCATTTGTTCTGTTCGATCCTTTCTCCGCTGCTCAAAGAAACAAGGATAACTCCTGTAAGGATAAGTAATATCCCTGTCCATCTCAAAGCGGAAATCTGCTCATGCAGGCAAATAACCGAAACTACCGGCACGAGGATATAGCTAAAGCTGGCAATAGGCAC
>Ga0172373_10004938_pt1 | contig 18544 bp, 14 predicted proteins | sample Lak10m_2_FD_114546 | JGI IMG/M metagenome (GOLD analysis project Ga0172373, IMG submission 114546) | Freshwater microbial communities from Kabuno Bay, South-Kivu, Congo - kab_092012_10m | ecosystem: Environmental > Aquatic > Freshwater > Lake | place: Democratic Republic of the Congo...
CACAAAGTAAACCTAAAAAATAACGTAATAGGCGCACTAATTCGAGTTTCGCAGAACGCTCATTTTCGGGGTGTTTTTCAGCCTATTGACACGCGAAGTCGTTTTTTGCTACCGTGATGACAGATGTAGGCCGCGCCTTCGCTGCCCAACTGCTTTGAGGATGCCTCATGACGACCGCCGTTTTTCACCTGCCCGCCCCCCGCCCCATTCTGCCGGTGGATGATGCCCGCACCGTAGCGCGTTTTTTTCGGGCGCTGGCTGACCCCACCCGTGTGCGTCTGCTGAAGGCGCTGGCGGAGGACGAATGGTGCGTGAGCGACCTGACCGGGGCGTTGGGCATGGATCAGCCGGCGGTCAGTCACCAGCTCAAATACCTGCGCGAGATGGGGTTGGTACGCTGGCAGAAGCACGGGCGGCATGTGTATTACACGCTGGCGGACGCGCACCTGCGCGATGTGCTGTTCAGCAGCCTCGCCCATTTGGAGTGCGGCTGACCTTCCCCCGCCGTCCCTTTCAAGATTCAATCTCGATAGTTTTTACGGGAGACAGACGGACACGGCTCGCCACGAATCCCCGTGTTGCTCCCCTCTCCAGCGGTAATCCGCGTTACGGAGAGGGGTTGGGTGTGAGGTTCTTGCCCCTCTCCTTTCCCCTCCCCATGTATGGGGCAGGGGTTAGGGGTGGGGACTCTTTGGGGGCTTGGTTCTCTGCCTTACTCGCCCTGCAATTGCAGCACCATGCGCACCTGCGTCACGCCGTCGTCGGTCACGGTTGAGGTGATCGAGGCATGGTTCACGGCGGCGATCAAATCCGCCACCAGCCCGTTCACACGCTCGGCGGTCATCCCCGCGCCGAACACCTGCTCGGCGGGCGACAGAGTCGGGCGCGGCGTGGGCGTGGCCTGCGTGCTGCCTGCCCCATCCAGTTCCGTCACGATGTTGTTGAATACGTTCCCGATGGCCGGCCCGACCAGCATAAAGCCGGTGGTCAGCCCCATGCCGCCCACCGTACCCACCGCGCCTTCGCCGTTGGTGTACCACACGGTTGACGTGTTCGGCAGGAAATACGCCTGCGCGGTGGTGAAGGTGGGGTCGCGGCTGAGGATGCCATCGCCGGTGAGGATCGTCTGTGCTGCGGAACGGGTGGCGACAAAGAAGATGTGGTCGTTCGCCCCCAGCGCCAGTTCCAGCGACAGGCTCAGGCCGGACGAGGCGGGGATATCCACTTGCAGGAGCGTAACGGGCGTGCCGCCAATGGTGTCGTTGCTGACGCTCACGCCTTGCCCGTTGGTGGCGGCCTGCTTGAGCAGCAAATCCAGCTTGGTCGCCAAGCCTTGCGCGGCGGCGGGGTCGGTGGCTTCAAGCACAAGGCCGAAGTCCAGCTTACCCGTCAAATCCACCTGCCCGTTCAGCGCCCCGTTCAGAATGGCGAGCGCATCCGTCCGCATGAACAGCGCGAAATCGCCCGTCATCCAGTTCAGCAGGTCTTTCTGCAAATCCAGCCCCATCATGCGTAAGCCCATGCTCAACTGATCGGCGGGGTCGGTGGTCGTGTCCTGCGAGGTTTGAAGGATCAGGTTGAGCAGGTTGCCGTACAGGTTGTTCAGGTCGGTTCCCTGAATCACGGCGCTGGCGTTGGAGGGGATGTACTGCGCGAAGGCCAGATCAACGGCAGGCGCGGGCGCGGGATCGCCGCTTTTGCCGCGCAGTTGAACGCTGTCAATCGTCAGCACCGAGTTGTCCAGCACCGTCAGCCCGATCAGCAGCGGCCCCGCGTCCTTGAACAGCAGCGCGGCCTGCTCGTCGGTCTGCGGGATCACCCCCGGCAGGAGGTACAGCAGCGCGTTGTACGAGGCGGCGGGCAGCGCGTTCACTGCCGACACGAACGACGCGGCGCTGTTCAGCGGCGGATCGGGCGGGGCGGGCGGGGTCACTTCTTCGGGGTTCGCCGGAAGCAGGAACAGCGCCTCATCGTTCAGGAAGAACACGCCGTCGCCGCCGGGGACGCCAATCTGTGTATAGTCGCCCACCGTCTGCTTGACCAGCGTATCCGGCGCGATCTTCTCCAGATAGGCTTCGGCGGCGGCGCGATCCCGCACCTGCGCCACGATCATCCAGTTGTCGCTGATTTGCGAGTCCGGCTGACCGGGTTTCGGCCAGAAGCCGTAAGCGACATCATCGCCCAACCATGCGAACACTTCGCTCAGGCCGGTGTTTTCTGTCGCCAGCGCCGCATCCAGCACGCCGCGCACAGTGGTGGGCTGACCGGGCGGGATTAATTGCGCGAGGGGCAGCTTGGCAAGCTGCGCGTCCACTTCATCCAGAAAGGCCGGATCGGTGCGGAAGGTGATGAACACCGCCGTTTTAGCCGGGAAATAACGCGCAAGGTCGGGCGCGGTTTCCGTCCGGGCGGAGGCCGGCATGACCACCAGCGCCAGTAAAGCAGTGACCAGTAGAACAATCCACTTTCGCATGAACGCAAACTCCTTTGTCAAAAGGCCGAAGGATCACGGACACTCTCCATCGTATAGCGATTCTGGTAATGCGCGAACACAGAATCGGGATGTCGTCAGGTTTTCGCGGGGTGCGCGGGCCAACTGCCGGATTGTCTGCCGCACATCGGCATTCTACAATCGGGGCATTCACAATCGGAGACACCTTCATGCGCCATCCTGATCTGCCGTTGGACTGTTTAGAACCGCTGCCAGTGGTATATCGCGCCGTCATCCCGCCGGACTATAAAGACCGCATGAACCACATGAACGTGCGCTGGTATATGGTGCTGTACGACGAGGCCGGCGATGGGCTGTTCACGCTGTTCGGGCAAACGCCGGACTATTACGCCAGTCAGGGGGCGGGCGGCTTTGACCTCGAACATCATGTGAACTACCTGAACGAAGTCCGCATCGGTGATACCGTCGCCATCCGGGCGCGGCTGCTGCGGCGCACCGCCAAACGGCTGCACTACATGCTGTTCATGGTCAACGAGACACGCGGCCTGTTGTCCTCCACCTTTGAATGCGTGAACTCGCACGCCGACCTGCGCCTGCGCCGCACCTCGCCGTATCCCGACACGATTGCGGCGCGGCTGGATGACCTGATCGCCGCGCACAGCCGCCTGACGTGGGTCGCGCCGGTCTGTGGTGCGATGAACGCCTGAACAGCGCGGCCTGCTCGACCTCTTGACATATTGACAATCATCAATATATAATGGTCACAAGATGAGAGAAAGCCGCCATGCGGCTTCTTTTTCCGGTAAACGTATTGATACCTGTCAATATAAAGAGGTGGAACTATGACCGATTCGATCATCGCCATTCACGACATTGTTCAAGAACGCTATGGCAGCATCGCCGCTGGCAGCGGGTCATGCTGCGGGGATGGCGCGTCGTGCAACACGCTGCTGTACGACAATACCCTGCTGGAAGGGTTGCCGGAGTCTGTCACCAGCCTGTCGCTGGGCTGCGGCGATCCGGTCACGGTGGCCGGTCTAAAAGCCGGAGAAACGGTGCTGGATTTGGGCAGCGGCGGCGGGATTGACTGCTTCCTCGCGGGGCGGCAGGTGGGGCCAAGTGGTCATGTCATCGGCGTGGATATGACGCCTGAAATGCTGGCGAAAGCCGAGGCCAGCAAAGCGCGGATGGGCGTGACCAACGTCGAATTTCGCAAAGGCCACATCGAGGCGTTGCCGGTGGAGAGCGATACTGTGGACGTGTTGATGTCCAACTGCGTCATCAACCTGTCGCCGGACAAAACCGCCGTGTTTGGCGAAGCCTTCCGCGTGTTGAAACCGGGCGGGCGCATCGCCGTCAGCGACATTGTGACCGAAGGGGCGGTCAGCCCTGAAATGCGCGCCGACATCGCCAAATGGGCGGAGTGTGTGACGGGCGCGATTGATGTGAACGAGTATACCGGCCTGCTGCGGGCGGCGGGCTTCGAGGCGGTTTCTGTGGTGGACAAAGCCGATGCGGATGCCATCGTGGGGCGGCAGGACGGGATGCCGCGCCTGTTCAGCGCCCGCGTGACTGCCCGCAAGCCGGTCTAAGCGCAACATAAAAGACCATTCCCTGTTCGTATGGGAATGGTCTTTTGACCGGCGTTGTTCCGATTACTCCGAAAACACGTTCCGCGATTTTGTTCGAGACTTCAAGAATCGGTTAAATTTTTTCTGCTTTCATCAGCCCATAGACAATCGCAACGACGAGGCCGATGATTTGAAGCCATCCCCAGATCAAGAACCCGCCAATCGCTCCGATCAGTAGGATCGCGCCTACTGTTTTGCAATCGCTGCCCCGAACGACCCGGTTGCGGGTAATTTTCAACTCCTGCTGCCGGAATGCAACCACTCCGCCACCGATCATCAGAATCATCAGCAACATGACTTTTTCCTCTCATTGGTAATTTTGCAAATAGAAGTATTTTAAGTTTATATCATACATCTCTTTTTTAGATAACACAACAAAGGGGTGCATTCGGATTCCCGGTAACGCGCACACATCGTCCAAAAGTCTCCGGTTGTACTCCCGGCTCGTTTGAAGGGGGCTAAACGGGCCACTCCTTCGCTGGTGGAGTGACCCGTGCTGACAGACTTAGACCATGCTGCCAAGTGCTGACCACACGCACAGCACACCGATGGCTACTAGCACCACCGCCTTTGAAAACGCGATTCCCATCCCTGCCGATTCTCGTATCTGAAGCGCCTCGCTGATCGCCTTGCCATACAGCCCGACCAGCCCGAACGGAAGAAGGATGAAAAACTCGCCAACGATGCCGGAGAGCCTTCCGCCTCCTTTATAGGTGATGAGCCACAACATCCCCACGAACCCAATCAGGATGAGCGCACTCGGCAGTGCTGACCGATAGGCCAGATGCTCGATTTTGCCTCTGCCATTCAGCACATAGCTCGCTACAACCTGCGTCAGCAAGACATCCATCATGAACAGAACCACAATGGCGGCACAGTAGAGAACCCCGGCGAACAGCATAAAGCCGGTGTCGAGATGCGCCCGATCAATCTCCCCGATGAGTTCCAGCAGCGGGCTGGAGACGATCACGATGTAGGTGAGCGCGGCCGCACCGAACATGGTCAGCATCGCTTGTGATGCCGGATGGAGTGGGTAATTAAGCGATTGAGGTGGAGAGGATTTGGCAGATGGGCGTTTGTGACGCTGAACTATTCGGCTGGTCATGTCTGTCTCCTTGCTGATCGTTGCGACCGTTTAACATGGAGTGCGTTGTGTGACCCGGCTTTCTTTATAGTGTATGTCGTTTTCTTGAAATATACAATTTCATATATGAACATCCCCCCGAAAATTCGGAGCGGCGGCAAGATTGCGTTAGAATAAGTATGACATTGGCGGCAAGAGCAGCCTAGAAAGGGATGATGCTATGGCGCACAGCGAGAGCAGTTTTGTTTCGGCGGTGGACGGCCTGAAGATTTTTACCCAGTCGTGGCTGCCGGAAGGTGATCCGCGTGCGGTGATCGTGCTGGTACACGGGCTGGGCGAACACAGCAGCCGCTACGGGCATGTGGCTGCCGCTTTCAATGCCGCCGGCTATGCCGTGTACGCGCTCGACCATCGTGGTCACGGGAAAAGCGGCGGCGAACGCGCTTATTTCGCCGCGTTCGATCATGCGGTATCCGACCTCAAGCAATATGTGGACAGTGTGAAGGCCGCGCAACCGGGCAAGAAGCAGTTCATCTACTGCCACAGCCTCGGCACGCTCATCGGCCTGAGCTACGCGCTGCGCTACGGCGCTGATCTGCGCGGCATGGTGGTTTCCGGCACGCCGCTGGAAGTGGAGTCCCATACGGCAAAGCTGCTGGTGTGGGGGGCTTCGCTGCTGAACCGCATCGCGCCCAAAACGCCGATTGCGTCGCTGCCGTCGCAGTTCCTTTCGACCGATCCGGCAGCGGTGAGCGCCTACGAACAAGACCCGCTGAACGATCATCAGAACCCGCGTGCCCGCATGGGCTACCATGTGATGCACGTCAGCCGCGCCATCAAAGCCGGTATGAGCAGCCTGAAGATGCCGCTGTTCATCATTCACGGCGGCGACGACAAGATTTGTCCGCCTTCCGGCAGCAACACGCTGCACGGTGGCGCGGGTTCGGCGGATAAGACGCTCAAGATTTATCCGGGACTGTATCACGAGATTCACAACGAAAAAGCGCAGGGCGCCATCCTTGCGGATGTGGTGGCGTGGTTGAACGCGCACGCTTAGGCTGTTCGCGCCCCTTTCCACCAATGTGCTAAACTCAGATTCTATCCTGTTCTCAGGATAGATCGGTGAAAGGGGTGCGCCATGCCTGATCGCCAGCAGTTGGAGCAGGCCATCGCCGCGCAGGAATCGCTGCGGGTGATGCTGGGTGATGCGGTGGTGGATGCCACTGTGGTTATCCTGCGCGAAAAACTGGCCGAACTAGAACTGATCGCCTCGCCCGAACAGCGCAAACTGGTCAGCATCCTCTTTGCCGACACGGTAGCTTCGACGGCGCTTTCCGAACGACTTGACCCCGAAGATGTACTAGAAATCATGGATGGCGCACTCCGCGCCTACACCGATGCGGTGGGCGAGTACGGCGGCACGGTGGCGCGGCTGATGGGCGATGGCCTGCTGGCTTTCTTCGGTGCGCCCGTCGCCCGTGAAGATGATGCGCTGCGGGCGGTGCGCTGCGGGCTGGCGATTGTGCGGGCGGCGCATCATTACGCCAGCACCGTTGAGGAACGCTGGAGCGAAAAAGGGTTCGCGGTGCGTGTGGGCATCAATACCGGTCTGGTGGCGCTGGGCGAAGTGGGCGGCGCGTCCGGTTCCGAGTGGACAGCGATGGGCGACGCGATCAATCTAGCCGCCCGTTTGCAGAGCGCCGCCCCGCCGGATGGCATCCTGATTTCCCACGACACCTACCGCCATGTGCGCGGTCTGTTCGAGACGCGCACGCTGGAACCGATGCGGCTGAAAGGCAAAAGCGAACCGGTGCAGGGCTATCTGGTGGAACGCGAGAAGCCGCGTACCTTCCGCGTGAACACACGCGGCGTAGAAGGTATCCAGACGCGCATGGTGGGGCGCGAAGCCGAACTGCTGCGGATGCAACAGGCTTTCGAGTGGACGATGGACGAGAGCGAAACCCAGATCGTGAGCATCGTGGGTGAACCGGGCGTGGGCAAGTCGCGCCTGCTGCGGGAATTTGATGCGTGGGTGGATGATCGCCCGGAGAGCGTGCTGCATTTCACCGGACGCGCCACGCCGGAGATGGCGAATATTCCTTACGCGCTGTTCCGCAACATCTTCACCTTCCGGTTTGGCATTCAGGACAGCGATTCCGCGTCTACAGTGTGGAACAAGTTGGAGCGCGGCATTGCGGGTTTCATGGGGGCAGACAGCGCCCGCAAAGCGCATATCATCGGCAACCTGCTCGGCTTCGATTTCTCCGCGAGTCCGCATCTGGTGGGGGAAGAACCTTACCAGCTCACCCAATTCGGCCTGTACTACATCACCGAGTTTTTCGGCAAGGCGGCGGAGAAAACGCCAACGGTGATGTTGCTGGATGACATGCACTGGGCGGACGACAAATCGTTCAACCTGCTCAACCAACTGTTGCGGATGAAGCGCGGGTTGCGCCTGCTGATCGTGTGTATCGCCCGCACCGCGCTGCTGGAGCGTCGTTCGCTGCCGTGGGGCGATCAGGACGATTTTCACACGTATATCGAGCTGGAATCCCTGACGCCGGAGGGCGCACGCGAACTGGTGTGTGACATTCTGTGCCGTGTGGAGAATACCCCGGATTCGCTGGTGGATACGATTGTCACCACCGCTGAAGGCAATCCGTTCTACGTGGAAGAAGTCATCAAAATGATGATCGAGGACGGCGTGATCGTGAAGGGGGATGAAGCATGGCATATTGACGCCTCGCGCTTGCAAGAAGCCCGCATCCCGCCCACGCTCACGGGGGTGCTGCAAGCCCGTCTGGACGCGCTGCCCCCCGCCGAACGCACCCTGCTTCAGCGGGCTTCGGTCATCGGGCGCATTTTCTGGGACAGCGCGGTTTCGTTCTTGCAAGCCGAAGGGGAGCAACCGGTGTCGAACCTGTGGGAAACGCTGGAGTCGCTCAAATCGCGTGATCTGATTCGCGCCCGTGAGCAAACCGCGTTCGCCGGCACACAGGAGTACATCTTCCGGCACAGCATTTTGCGGGAAGTGACCTACGAGAGCGTGCTGCGCCGGTTGCGTCGGGTGTACCACGCGCAGGCCGCCGACTGGCTGATCCAGCAAAGCGGCGACCGTGCGGGCGAATATGCCGGACTCATCGCCGATCATTTTGACCGTTCCGGTCAGCCGCAACGCGCCCTGACCTATCTTGCCCGCGCCGCTGAACAGGCGCTGAACATCAGCGCCTACCGCGAGGCGAGTTCGCTGGCGGTACGCGCTTTGAACCTGCTGGCTGAGGAGCATGTGGAACACGCGCTGTTGCACGAAGCCCAGCTTAAATCGCTGCTCGGACAGGCTTACCGCAGTTTGAGCGATTACGTGCAGGCGCAAAATCTGTATCAGGAAAGCCTCGCCCTGTTCATGAAAGTGGATGATAAACCGGGCATCGTGCGGGTGCTGTATGAACTGGGCTGGTTGGTCGGTTCGATCATGCGCCATTATGACGCAGGCGTGGACTATTTCCAGCGTTCGCTGAAGATCGCCCGCAGCAGCGGCGACCAGCGCGGCATCGCGTGGGCGCTGAACGGCTTGGGCGCGATGGCGCATCTGGAAGGCAAACACGCCGAGGCCATCACCCGTTACGAGGAAAGCCTGTCCATCGCCCGGATGATTGGCGACACGGCGCGTACTGCCGGGGCGCTGAACAACCTCGGTCTGGTGAAGGCCGAGCTAGGCCATTATGACGAAGCGCGGCAAGACCTTGAGGCCAGCCTCGCGCAGTTCCGGGCAGTCGGCAACCGCGCCGGGGTCGCCAGCCCACTTGCGAATCTAGGCAACATTTTTCGTTCGCAAGGGCAGCATGACGAGGCGCGTCAGTTTTTCATGGACGCGCTCACCATCTACCGCGAGATTGGCAACCGTTCAGGCGTGGCTTCCACGTTGTACGGGTTGGGTAGTCTTGCCCGTTTGGAAGGCGAATACGAATCCGCCAAGAACATTTTTGGCGAAACCGTCAGCATTTCGCGGGAAATTCGCTATCCGGTGGGAATCGGTTCCGGCCTCGAAGAACTGGCGTTGCTGGCGCGGATGCAAGGCCAGTACGAGGTGGCATGGCGCTATCTGGAAGAGTCGCTCAAGATCGCACAGGAGATTGATCAGCCGGTGGAAATCGCCAATGTGTTGCTCAATCAGGGGGCGGTCAAACGCGCATGGGGCGAATATGCCGCCGCCAAGACGCTGATCGAACAGGGGTTGGCGATCAACCGCGAGGAAAATAACCAGCGCGGCGTGGCGCGTTCGCTGTATTTCCTCGGTGATGTGGAGTTGGCGCTGCATGATGAGGCCAACGCTGTGCTGCACTATCAGGCCAGCCTCGATATTTACCGGGGGTTCGACAACCGCACCGGAATCATTCTGTCGCTGGGCGGGTTGGGCGATTCGGCGGTGATGCGCGGCGATTTTGCCGAAGCACGGCAGCGGTTGTACGAGGCGTTCACCGCCGCGTCATCGGTGCGCGATACGCCGCTGACACTGTGGATTCTGTCGGGAATCGCGGGGCTGCTGGCGCAGGAAGGCCAGAAAGAGCGCAGCCTTGAGATGATCGGGCTGGTGCTGAACCACTACGCTTCTCCGCAGGAAGCCCGCGACAAAGCCGAGTCCGTCCTGCGCGGGTTACAGCCCGAACTGGATACCCCGCCACTGAGCGCGGCGCTGGAACGCGGGCGCGGGCTGGCGAAAGGGGCGGATAAGCGCCGTCTGGGGCTGGACGAGCAGCGATGGGTGAGCCTGCTGGCGTGACCGCGCCATGCCCCTACGGGTATAAGTAGGGGTGTTCCGGTTGCGGCACGACCTCAATGCTGTCCGCCGTCAGAATCGGCACGCTATCTCCGCGAAAATCCCCGACCGCGAACGTGCCTTTCACGCGAATCCAGGTGTCCGCCGTCAGTGTGCCGGAGTCCGCCGAACGTACCGCGAGGCCGATGGCGGCAGCATCCGCCACGCAACAACTGACCGTGAAACGCGCCACCATGAAGGTGTCCGGCGGGAAGGTTGGTTCGCGGTAGACGAAGCCCACCACATCGGCTTGCCGTCCGTTAAAGCTGCTCAGATCGTCAGCGTCGTTGAACGAGCGCAGCCAGTCCAGCACATTCCATTTCAGCGGGTCGGTGGTAAAGGTGGAGGTGTTGGTGACGGAAGCCGCGTTCAGGCTGATGTTGCCATCCACCGCCGATGATCCTAACGGGCGCGACGGGATGAGCGTCCCTAGCAGCAGCGGCACCGCCGCCACCGCGATCACCTTCCACGACAGGCCGCCGTGATCGTGGTCATGGTCATGATCGTGGTCGTGATGCGCGTGGTCGTGGTCATGTTCGTGGTGGTCATGACGGATGCGGCGCAGATCAAGCAGGCTGCCCACTGCCAGCAGCAGGAACAGTCCCACCGCCACACTGGTCAGCCACGCGAACCGCTGATTGATGTAGTTGCTCAGGTTGCCGCTGGCGATGTTGTAGCTGAAATACAGCGCCAACCCGATGAGCAGCGCCAGCTTCAAAGCCGCGTGCAGCGTGGGGGTATTCAGTGCGGGTAATGCGCGGGATGTGTGCGTGGTTTCCATCGGTATTCCCTTCTGTTCCCTCTAGGGTGCTAATCCGCCCCGACTGCCGCATAGCGATTAATGCGGAACACATGCGACTGATAGGGCGCGAGGTCTACGTACAGACCGGGCGAATGCAGCGAATGGCCGGGGCGCGTGTAACGGCTGTCGTCCATCACATCATGCAGCACCCATGCCTCGCTATCAATCAGCGTCCACGCCCACAGGGAGACATGCCCGCGTGACTGTACGCCGCTGACATTGACCACGACCAGCCGGAAATCGTCGCCTTCGCCATGCCACCCGTAGGCGATCAGGTTGTGGTGCGAACCGTCGTGATGACCGGGGTTCACCTCGAACAAGCGCCAGTTGCCGTGCTGGTAGATGGGCGAGCGCGTTTCGGTCAGCAGGCGGCGGTAGAAGGCCATCAGGGTTTGGTCGGGCGCTTCATCGGGAGCGCGCCCGATCTGCACCGGCAGTTTGACTTTACGGGCGCTGAATTGCCCATCGTGCAGCAGCGTTGCGCCCGGTAGCGTGCAAACCAGCACGGCAGCGGGGCGGCTGCGCTGTACACCGAAGGCGGTGGTCGCCCGCGCCTCGTCGTGGTTCTCGATGAAGCGCACCAGCTTGCTCTGGTACTTGAGATCAGCGATGAGGTGCATACGCGCATCCCCGTTATGGCCTTCGCGCAGGCGGTCATACAGGCGCTTGTCGTAGCAGTAGTCGAAGCCCAACCCGTGCAGGCGGTACTCCATATCCCAGTACACTTCCGCGATGAATAGAAATTCAGGGAAGGCTTCTTTGACGTGCGGGATGATTTCCGCCCAGTATTCGGTATCGGGCGCAGCGCCCACCACGCCGTTCCATGTGCGCGAAAAAACCTCGTTGAGCATGAGCATCGCCATATCGCAGCGCACCCCGTCGCACTGGTTGGCAATGTCCAGCAGCGTATTCAGTGCGGCGCGGCGGGCGCTGGGGCTGAAGGCGTTGATCTGCGCGGTGTCAATCCAGCCGGAGAAATGCGGGTCGCGCCCGTGCGCCACCACCAGCTTTTTGCCCATCGCGTCGCGGGTGCTGAAGAAGTCGTCGGGGCGCTGCTCAAGCAGTTTGGGCGTGCCGAGCAGCATCCGGTCGGTATGTACGCCCACCCACGCATGATCGGTCGCCACATGGTTCGGCACATAATCCAGCAGCAGTTTCAGGCCGTGCGCCGCCAACCGCTTGCGAAAGGCCGCCAGCCCGTAGCGCCCGCCCAGCCATTCATCCACCTGATACGAGCCGACGGCATAGGCCGAACCCACCACATCGTCCTGCTTCAAATCGGGCAGGGCGGGTTTATATTCGTGGGTGTAGCGCAGGGCGCTCTGGCGGGCAGCGGCGCTGCGCGTCCAGATGCCCATCAGCCAGATGGCATCCACCTGCAACGCGGCGAGATCGTTCAGCACTTCATCCGGCACGCTTTCCAGCGTGATCGGTTTGCGATACTTGCGGCTGAGTTCGTTCAGCCACACCCATGTGTTAATCTGGTAGATGAACGGTTTGCGCGGCCACGCAGTCACAACGACACACTCCTCATCTGACCGGTGTGCAGTGTGGTTGGATCGCGTTCCCACCTGTTTCAGCCAGTTCCATACCTGCATTCCTGTTTCCTTCTTATGCCTCACACAGTAGTCCTGTGCCCTCATCCCCAACCCTTTTCCCACCGCAGGGGCGAAGGGAGCAAGAGGGGAAAATGCGCCCTCATCCCGCCGCTATTTTAACGGCTCAGGGGCGGGAGGCGTGATAGTGCGTTTGAGAATCAGCACACCATTCGCTGCTTCTGTCGCCACCTGTACAGGAACGACCAGCGCCACGCGGTCAATGAAGCACAAACTTTCGTTGACCGCCTCGCAGTAGTAAATGGTCAAATCGCCGCGCAGGGTGGCGCTGCCGGTTGCGAAGGTCAGCGGCAGGGTGATCGGGTTGGCAGGCGCGATCATGCTTTGTGCGCGATCCGCGTCCGCGATTTGCAGCGCTGCGCCATCGGACGACCATTCGGCGCTGAACGGCGCAAGCGTGTTCAGCTTGTAGCCTTCGGGCAATTCGAGCGTGAGTTCGGCCTGCCCCGCGCCGGGGGCAACCGTCTGCGGCGGCAGTTCGAGCGCCTCGCCAGCGGCGCTGTTGCCGCCCACCACCGTCACCTGATCCGCGATTTGCAGCGCCGCCGGATTCGGGAAGCTGATCGTTCGCACCGTGCCAGCGGTTAGGTCAATCGCCCGTAGCACGCCGTTGTTGGTGTCTGCCACGAACAGCGTGCCGTTCGCGTAGGCCAACCCGCCCGGTTCATCGAAGGCCGCCGCCGCCGCGTCCCCGTCGCGGAAGCCGCCTTCGCCGCCCTGCCCGAACAGCGTGCTGATTTGCCGCTGTGCCGGGTCAATCTGCTTGATCTTGTTGTTGTAGGTATCGGCTATGTACAGCAGGCCGTCCGCGCCTAGCGCCACGCCTAACGGGTGCTGCAAGCGCGAATCGCCCGCGCCGCCGTCCTTGTCGCCAAAGTCGAACAGGTCATTACGCACTGTGCCGGCCAGCGTGGTCACGGTGCGGTTGGTGAGATCGGCGGCGCGAATGGTGCTGGATTCGCTGTCGGCGAAGTACAGCACCCCGTCGCGGTAGACGAGGCTGCTAGGCTGCGCCAGTTCTGCCGACTCGAAGGGGGCATCCAGCAGCCCCTCGCGCCCGCTGCCCACCAGCCACGACACCGTATCCGTCGCCAGATTGAAGCGCCAAATCTGATGCAGCCCCGCCATCGCAATATACAACTCGTCGCCGTCGCCCGCCGCGATGTCCCACGGGCTGGCGAGCGCCGTTTCCCGCGCCGAACCGCTGGCGGCGCGGTCATAGCTCTGTTCACCCGTTCCGGCGGCGGTGGTCACGGTGCGGCGCAACAAATCCACTGCCCGAATCGCGTGGTTTTGCGTGTCCGCCACATACAGCGTGTCGTTGTGCAACACCATGCCCTGTGGCTTGCGGAAAGTGGCGCTGGCGTAGTCGCCATCGGTCAGGCCAACCGCGCCTGAACCGATCACATCCAGCACTTCATCAGTACGTAAATCCGCGATAATCAGGCGGTTGTGGCTGCTGTCGGCGATGAACAGCCGTCCGCCCTGCGCGTCCGCCAGCACTTTGCCGGGGTAGGCCAGCGCGGAGGCCGGCACGTCTGCGCCTTCTAAGCGGATGGGCAGCGGGGTGCGGTCAATCGCGTTTTCGCCGTCAAACTGGGCGATCATGCCGCCGATCACCTTGTCGAACGCATCGAACGGGATTTCACCCGCCTGTTGCGCGAACAAGTTGCCTAGCGGGTCAACCAGCACGAAGGTCGGCCACGCCCGCACGCTGTACTGCTGCCACACCTTAAAATCCACATCGTTGATGACGGGATGCGTCAGACCGTAGCGTTGCACGATCTGGCGCAGGTTGCCCGTTTTGCCCTCGCCTATGAATTTGGCGGAATGCACGCCGATGATCGCCAGCGCGTCGCCATATTTGGCTTCAAGTTGCTGAAGGGTGGGAATCATGTGGATGCAGTTGATACAGCCATACGTCCAGAAGTCCAGCAGCAGCACTTTGCCGCGCAGGTCGCTAAGGGTCAGCGGGGCAGGGACGTTCAGCCAGTCGAGTCCGGTGACGAACTCCGGGGCGGGCAAACTGGGGTCGCCGCGAAAATCCGGCGTGGATTGGGCGGCGGCGCTGCTTCCGAGAAGCAGGGCGGTCAGCAGCAGGAGCCAGCCTGCTATCCGCATCATGTTCAACGTAGGCACTCCAGTCAATAGCATGAGTGATGAACGGTGCTTCCAGATTAACCGTATCCCCGCTGCGTTTCGCGTGGGCGTAGGTAATCTGTCTGATTATAACGCCAAGTTCGGCGCGAATGTAAGATGGTGCGTATGGGATGCGCCTTTAGCCAGCCGATGGCGCGGCATCATGGTCGGGTAGGAGGTCTTCGGCGTTGCGGATGACCGGGAACAGATACCCCGATCCGCACAGCACCGCCGCCAGCAGGCCGCAAATGACCGTGATGAGCGCCATACCCACCCCCGGCCCCACGCCCACCAGCCCGCCGAACAGCGGCACGAGGTTGCCCCCCGCCCGCAGCCCCGGCTCGAACACGCGATCCGCCAGCGGCCCCGCGATCAACTGCGCCACCGGAATCGTCAGCCACGCGATCATGCGCCGCGCCGCGAATACTTTGCCCTGCACATCCGGCGGCACTTTGGCCTGCCAGATGGACTGGTTGGAGCCGTTAATCAGCGGCCCGAACAGGCTGCTGATGAAGGCGGCGGCAATCCACACCGTCAGCGTTTGCCCCAAACCCAGCAACACTGTCCCGAACAGGCTGGCGATGACCCAGCCCATCAGCACGCCGTGTACCTGTCGCTTCAGGCCGCCCCGGATGGTCAGCACAAGGCCGCCGATCAATCCGCCTGCGCCGAGCGCAGCCTGCACCGTCCCCAGCACCACGCTATCGTTGCCGGAGCGCGAGAGAATCATGGGCGCGAACAGCGTACCCGCCACTGTCGCCAGCAGATTGCCGGTGAAAAACACCAGTTGCAGCCCTAGCAGGCTTTTGCGCTCGAAGATGTAGCGGAAGCCGTACACCGATTCGCTACGAAGGCTGCCCCGGCTGGCCGCGCCGGTTTCGCTCACGGGCGGCTGCGGCACGACTACCGCCAGCAGCGCGGCAATGGCGACGAGGAAGGTGATGATGTCCAGCAGCATGATGCCGCTGATGCCGATGAAGGTCAGCAGCAGCCCCGCCAGCATGGGCGCGAAGATGCCCGAAAGCGAATCGTTTAGCCCCATCATCGAGTCGGCGCGGGTGTAATGCTCTTTGGGAATCATGGTGGCGATGGCGGCGGAGTAGGCCGGCCACTGGAACGACTGGAACAGGCCGGTGAACGCGCCCGCGATGTACAAATGCCAGATTTGCAACTGACCGCTGCTGTACAGTAGGAACACGGCGATGGTCGCCAGCCCCGCCGCCAGATCGCTGACCATCATCACCAGCTTGCGATTCCAGCGGTCAACCAGCGCCCCGGCAATCGGGCTGAAGAAGATCAGCGGAGCCATGTTGAACAGCGCCACCAGTGCCATCGCCGTCGCCGGATCGTCTACCGGATGCACTTCGGTCACGAACTTCCACGACCAGATGGTGAGCGCGAACTGGGTCATGCTCGTCCCCAGCAGCGAAACCAACTGCCCCGCCCACACCAGTGTGAAGGCCGTCATCCCTTGTGGGCGTTTGAACATGGATTCTCCCTGTGTTGCAGCGTATTCCACAACGCTACTGTACTATTGCTTTGAATATAACGATAGTAGGCAAGTGGAAGGCGTTTATACGTGATAGGTGTGGGTGGGTTGTTCGATGGGCAGGCCATCGGCGGAGAAGCGCCGCGCCAGCGCCGCCGCTGCGAACACCCACCACACGAACGACAGCGGGAACAGGTAGCGCGGGATGGCATCCAGCGCGAAGTGAATCAGCAGCGTGTAGCCGAGGAATCCGATGAGGGGCAGCGTCAGCCGCCAGCGCCCGCGTGTACGCACGATTCCCACCAGACCGAGGAGGATGCTGATGTAGTGCAGCACGTAAATGACCAGTTTGGGGATGAAATAATCGCCGCGCAGCAACCGCACGAACCCGTCGTAACTGCGGTCGCCGTTCAGCCAGCCCAGCGCCAGATCGCGCAGGCTTTCGCCGGGGAAGAAGGCCACGCCATGCGGTTGCAAGAACGCGCCGACCAGTTCGCCGCCGCGCCGCGATAGCCAACCGCCGAAGTCCTTCAGGATGATCTGCGCCGCTGCCGCCTGATAAAGTTCTTGCTGCGCGTCCGGTTGGGTGGAGAATTGCCCGCCCGCGTCCTGCGCCAGACTCGCATCCACTTCCTGCGGCCCTTGCCAGTCGGTCGCGCCCAGATACAGGAACGCCGAAAAACCCTGCGCCCCCACCACCCACAGATTCCAGCGGGCGCGCATATAGATCGTCCATGTGCTGACGACCAGCGCATAGACCGCCAGCAGCACCAACGCCCGCTTCAGGCCGTTGCGCCAGCCGTAAACCATGACGAGATGTAGCGCCAGCCCCAGCGGAAAGGCCAGCAGCACCGCCCGTGTGAGTGTTGCCAGCCCCAGCAGCAGCCCCGCCAGCGCCAGAATCTTATAGCCGCTGCCGGTATATGGCAGGTCGAGCGCGTCTTCACCGGGGCGGCGCGGGCTGGGAATCAGGCTGACATACGTCCACAGCGCGGCAGCCAGCAGGAAAATATACAGGGTTTCGGTGGTGATTTGTCCACTTTCGAGGATGAAAGCTGGCGAGAGTGCCAGCGCCAGCGCCGCGATCAAACCTGCGCGGACGCTGCCGCTAATCTTCCGCGCCAGCCGGTAGCCGAAGTAGGCGGTGGCGGTAGAAAGTATCGCCTGAAGCACGCGCACTGCCAGCACCGCCGCGTCCGGTTCAAGGACATGCTGCGGCAGCCCGACGACCAGCAGGTACAGCGGCCCGGAAGGGGGTGGCCCCGGTTCCTGACTGACGACCAGCAGGCGACCATACTCCAGATACCACCAGCTGTCGCCGCCCCGGTTGCTGTAGACCGCGTGGTGATCCTGCGCCAGCCCGTAGGCCAGCCGCAGTACCAGCGCCAGCGCCAGCAAGAACCAGAAGGATCGCGGATGCCGTGCGAGGCGGTGGGTGGAAATGGTGCGTTCGTTCATAAGATGACATTCTAGTCGCGCTTGGGGCGGGCGGCAAGCATCGTTCCCGATTTACCCCGCCAGCAACACCGCGCCGCGAATATCCAGTGTTTGCGTCAGCGCGTCGAAATCCGCTGCGCTGCCGCCCAGTACCACGTCCACTTTGGGATGGGCGCGGCGGTAGGCTTGCAGCGCGGCTAGGCCGGCTGTGCGCTGATCGGCGCTTAGGCCGTCCAGCCCGTCCAGCAGCAGCGTCAGTTGATCGTGTTCAACCCATGCCTGCGCCGCTTGTTCGGGGATGGCGTAGGCGTGGATGGCCTGTGCTGCCAGCCATGCGTCGAACGATGGGCGGTTCGCCAGCCATGCGTTCAGTTGCAACCGCAGCGGAACCGGACGGGTGTCATCGGCTTTGGAACGCGCCAGCAGCGCCGCTGCCAGTTCATCCCATGCCTGCTGACGTGCCTGTGCCGTCCCCAACACCAGCATTTGTCCGAGCAGGTCATCAAAAACCTGCGCCAGTGTCTTTCCCGCCAGCGGATACTCGCCATAATCGGTATGGCGCAGCACCGCAGCGGCAGGCACGTCTTTTTTCTTGTCCATACTCAACAGGTCATCTATCTGGCTTGAATCGGATTCTTCCGGCTGATACGGCTGGTTTTGCTGCTCCATGTGGGCATCGGGCGCAGGTTTCGGCAGCGGCAGATTTGGCTCGGCACGGGTGAATGTGCTTTCTGGGCGGCGGCGCAACCAGAGGAACGCGCCCACGCCAACCAGCGCCAACAGCAGCAGCCCGCCGATGATGAGCAGGGGCATCGTATTGTCACGGGTGGATGAGGTGAGATCGGGCGGCAGGGCGTTGCCCTGCATTAACTGCGGTACGATGATGACCGCGATCAGTAGCACCGCCGCCGCCCCCACCATTTGCCAGCGCCCCGCGCCGCTGCGAGAACGACGGGCGGGTGCTTGCGTGGGTAATGATTGGTTAACCTTCACAATAGGGGGAGAACGGATGTAAACTGTGGTGCATGATCATGAGATACGACTACCTCAGCCAACATCCGAACGTGTTTCAGAAATG
>Ga0172373_10004940_pt1 | contig 18543 bp, 12 predicted proteins | sample Lak10m_2_FD_114546 | JGI IMG/M metagenome (GOLD analysis project Ga0172373, IMG submission 114546) | Freshwater microbial communities from Kabuno Bay, South-Kivu, Congo - kab_092012_10m | ecosystem: Environmental > Aquatic > Freshwater > Lake | place: Democratic Republic of the Congo...
TCAAAAACAATTCCACATACTTCGTGGCGATCCAATAGTTATTGGAAAGCAAAACCTGCAACTCTATTTTTTTTAGTACTTGGACTTTGGCTTTTTGGTACCGGTGAAGCTTTCTTAATTGCAGCAGGAGCAGGAGTTTCTCCTTGGACTGTATTTGCGCAAGGAGTATCAGTTCAAAGTGGTTTAAGTATTGGTTGGGCAACTTTTTTCACAGGTGTTTTTGTTTTGTCACTTTGGATTCCTCTAAAACAAAAAATAGGTTTGGGAACCGTTTTAAACATCATCATAATTTCACTTGCCCTAGAAGTTATGTTAAAAGTTTTACCAAATCCTGAGACTAATTTCTGGCAAGTTTTACAAATACTTGTCGGTATTGCCATCGTTGGTTTAGGAAGTGGTTTTTACCTAACTTGTCATATGGGACCAGGTCCAAGAGATGGTCTTATGACAAGTATTCATCTACTAACTGATATTCCAGTTGGCAGAGTGCGTTTATTTATTGAAATTACTGTTTTAACAATTGGTTGGCTCTTAGGTGGAACTGTTGGCTTAGGAACTATTCTTTTTGGGGTTCTAATTGGTTATTCAGTTGCAATTTGGTTAAAAATTGTGGGTAAATTTAGTAAAAGTAAATAGTTCAAACTATTGATTAGATAAATTAAGTTTTAAGATGAAGATTTCAAATCTAGTTTTGTTAAAAGTTCCAGTTATAGGTGTTTTATTTACATTTTTAATCACATCTAATATTTGGGTAACACCAGCTCCTTTAATCCCTGATTCTGGTCCAATTGTTTATTGGCTAAGACCTGTGTTGGTTTCCTACACTTATGCCTTAGCAATTGTTGCTACGGCACTTTTATTTAGTGATGGAATTTTTACTAAGTTTGAAGGTAAGAATTCAAATATTGCAAGAAGTTTCTTCTTAGGCTTATCTGGCATTAGTTTTGCTGCAGCTGTATTTAGTCTTGCTCAATCTTTATCACAACCACTTTCACTTGCTGCAAATTTGAATGTTATTGCAACCTATGGATGGGATGTTTCAAATGTTAGAGCGTTACTTTTAATCTCTTTGGTTGCTCTCTTTTCTTTTCTACTTCTTTTAAAACCAAGTCTTGATAAATCTGGTTTAGTGGCATTTTTATCTATAATTTCTCTTTCTTTACCAACACTTTTATCGCATGGCGGTGGGATCTCAACCCATAATTGGGCAATAACTGCTGGTTTTTTTCATGGGATTTTTACTAGCCTTTGGATTATTGGACTTGTTGGAATTGGAATAATTTATTTAAATAAATCAAACACTGAAAAAACGAAATTGAATGCTATTAATAAATTCAGCTATATTGCAAATATTTCTGTAGTTGGTTTAGCAATCTCTGGTGTGGTAAATGCTGCAACCAGACTTAATAGTTTTAGTGAATTACTTACTACTTCTTATGGCCAAATTGTTTTGATTAAAAATATTCTTTTTGCTCTAGCTTTGATCACAGCCTTAAGAATAAGAACTAGATTAAATACCAATATTTCAAAATTGTTGACTTTAGAAATATCAATCCTTTTGTTTATTTTTGGTGTTTCTGTAGCACTTGCATCTACTGCTTTTCCAAGAACAGGTAATGCTGCGTTTAACTTAATTGAATCTGTCACAGGACTTCCTGAACCTTCAAAATTTGAATGGTCTTATGCTCTTACAACTTTTAGTGTTGAACCTTTTACCTTATTTATAGGACTTTTTGCTCTCATCACCTATTTAGTTGGCTATGTAAAACTAATCAAGCGAGGAGATAAGTGGCCAATTTCAAGAGTTATTTTTTGGAGCATTGGAATTCTTCTTGCAATATATGTAACAAATACCATGCTAGGTCGTTACGCAATTTTATTGTTTTCAGCCCATATGACTGTGCACATGATTCTTGCCATGGTGGTTCCAATCCTTCTACCTTTAGCTGCCCCCCTAACTCTTGCTTTAAGAGTTTTAAAACCAACAAATGATCCAAATGTTAGAAACTTACGTGAGTGGATAGTGGCAATTATTAATTCAAAGTATTTAAAAGTTGCAAGTCATCCCATAATTGCATTTTTTATATTTGCAGCAGGCACGTGGGCTTTGTATTTTAGTCCTCTACTAACAGTTTTAATGCGAAGTCATTTAGGGCATTTATTTATGGATGCTCACTTTGTTTTAGCAGGCTATTTATTCTTCTGGCTCATTATTGGAAAAGATCCAACCCCTAGAAATATTCCCGATGTTTTAAAACTTGGCATAGTATTTGCAGCAGCAGTTTTTCATGGAATCTTTGGCTTTATTACTTATTCTTCTCAAACAAGTTTAGGTGGTGGATGGTTTAGTGAAATTAAGCCAAGTTGGCTAGAAAACCCAATTACTGATCAACAATTAGGTGGTGGCATTGCCTGGGGATTTGGCGAAATCCCCACAATAGTTGTTTTATTAATCTTGGTTTATCAATGGGCATCAAGGGATGAAAAACAAGCTAAAAGAGTAACTGATAAAGAAATTGATGACTATAACCAATATTTAAAATCTTTAAATAGATAATTACTCGCCGTAAAAAAGTCTTTCCATGACAGATCTAGCACGTCTTGTTATCTTTCTATATTCTTCAATAAATTCACTTGATGAATGCTTATTTATTACATAAGCAATAGCGTTGATTTCATTGATGTCTGTTGGGATTTGATCACTTGCTTTAGCTTTTGCAAGCATTTGAGCATTTCTAACTTCTGTTGCCAATATCCAAGCATCTTTTAAACTTGATGCATCTTGAGAAGTGATGAGATTTTCTTTTTCTAATTGTTTTAAAGTAGAAAGTGTTGAAGTATTTTGTAAAAGTTTAATTTTGTGTCCATTTTGCATTTGGAGAAGTTGCACTACCCATTCCACATCACTTAATCCTCCTCGGCCAAGCTTTGTGTTCATGTTTACATTTGCCCCCCTAGGTAATCTTTCTGCTTCCATGCGAGCTTTAATTCTTCTCATTTCTCGTAAGTTTTGGTCACTGACTCCATTTTCTGGATATCTAATTGGATTTATTGATTTCATTAATTTGTTACCAACTTCAATATCTCCTGCAACAGGAAGTGCGCGAAGTAAAGCTTGTGCTTCCCAGGGAGCAGACCATTTTTGGTAATAAGTGATGTATGAATCCAGAGTTCTAACTAATGGACCATTTTTTCCTTCTGGTCTTAAATCTGCATCAATTTCAAGAGATGGGTCTGGAGAAGGTTGCATCAATAAAGTTCTTACTTTATTTGCTATTTCAAGTGCAGTTTTTTCTGCATCTTGTGGATCAGAATCTTTTAAAGGTTCATGTACAAACATGACATCTGCATCACTTGCATAACCTAATTCAAAACCGCCAAATCTTCCCATAGCAATTATGCACATTCGAGTGGGAACTTTTGAATTTCTTTCTTTTTCAATATCTTTAATTGCACTTTGTAAAGCAGTCTCGATCACAACTGCATACACATTACTTAAGGAAAGTCCTACTTCTTCAGTGGTAATTCTTTTTGATAAATCTGCCGTAGCTGTTCTTAGCAATTCTCTTCTTCTAAATGCTCTTGCTGCAGCAACTATATTTTCTGCTGTCTCATGTCTTGAAATGACAGATTTCATTTCAGTTTCATATTGTTCTTTAGTTCTAGGAGTTAGTTCTTCAAGATTTCCAAGCATTGAAACTGCTTCTGGAGCACTCATTAATAAATCAGTGGCATATCGACTTGAAGATAAAAGTTTTGCCATAAGTTCAGCAGCTGCTGATTCATCTCTTAAAAGTCTTAAAAACCAAGGTGTACTTCCAAGTGCATCACTAAGCCTTCTAAAAGATAAAAGTGCATTATCTGGATCTGGACCATCTGCAAACCAAGAAAGTAACACTGGCAAAAGTGTTTTTTGAATCACTGCTTTTCTTGATACTCCTGTAGTCAAACTCTCGATATGTCTAAGTGCTGATTCTGGATCTTTGTATCCAAGGGCATTTAAACGAGAGGAAGCTTCACTTAGCGTCAATCGAGCATTACCAGCATCAAGTCTTGCTACCGCGTTTAGCAGAGGTCTATAGAAAAGCTTTTCATGAATTCTTCTTACCTCTAACTTGTATTTTCTCCATTGTTTTTCTAAATCTTGACTGGAATCTTGCATAAGGCCTAAAGATCTTCCCAAGACTCTTAAATCTTTTTCTTCTTTAGGCAAAATATGAGTTCTTGATAATTTTTGTAATTGAATTCTGTGTTCTAAAGTTCTTAAGAATGTGTATGCATTAGAAAAAGTGGCTGAATCTTCCCTGCCGATATAGCCCCACATAGCTAATTGATCAAGTGCTTGCAATGTATTTGGACTTCTAACCATCACATCAGATCTGCCATGAACTAATTGCAACAGTTGGACTGCAAATTCAACATCTCTAAGTCCACCAGGAGCTAGTTTTAATTCACGTTCTCCAACTTTATTGTCAACATTTTCTTCAACTTTTTTTCTCATTTTTTGTACATCTTCAACAAAATTTTCTTTGCTTGCAGCTGTCCAAACAAATTTAGAAATTTCATCGAGATATTTATCTGCTAATTCTTTATTTCCAGCGCTAAATCTTGCTTTTAATAATGCTTGGAATTCCCAAGTATGTGCCCATTTTTGGTAATAGGAAGCATGTTGTTCCAAAGTTCTAACTAAAGCTCCTGCTTTTCCTTCAGGTCTTAATGCGGCATCAAGTTCCCAAATAGCGCCACCATCATTGGTGGTGGAAATAAATTGCATTAAATTAGAACATACTTTTGTTGCAAGTTGTAAAGCTTCAGATTCGTCAACACCGGTTTTAGGTTCAGCTATAAAAATTACGTCAACATCTGAAACATAATTTAATTCTTGACCACCTGCTTTACCCATAGCAATTACTGATAAATCAAATTTATTTGATTCACTTTGACTAAGAATTTGTTGTAATGATGATTCCAATATGGCATCTGCTGCATCTGATAATTCTTGAGCTACTTCTTTTAATGGCCAATTACTACATAAGTCACGGGAGGCAAGACTAAGCAGAAATTTTTTGTTTTCTCTAACTAGATTTGATCTGCCAGATTTTATGGCATTTTTAAAATTATTTGTTAATTCCTCTTTTGTAAAAGCTAGGTTTATTGCGGTATCTTTTCTTAATACTTCAACATCTTCTGGATGATTTATTAAGAATTCACCTAAACCAGTTGAACTTCCTAAAACTTTTAATAATCTAATTCGAATTAAATCATCTTCAATGGTTTTGTTGAATTTCTGATTGTTTTTCTCCAAAATTCTGACTAATAGGAGAAGTGCCTCATCAGGATTTGCAACTTGACTAAATTCATCAAGTAAAACATCTTTAGGTGTGGCAAATTTTAAAGAAGATAGTAATTCTTTAGTTTTATCTATATCTAGAAACCCTGAACGAATTAAATTGCCGGTTTCACTTACCGGACGCTCACTCATTTCTTAGTTTTGCCTACGTAATCAACAACAGTGTCAGCAAAAGCAAGCCCTAGAGATTTCCAAGTGTCTTTCATTTTTTGTCCATATTCTTGGAATTGTTTTTCAACTGAATCATCAGTTATACCTAAAGTTTTTCTGACCTCATCTTCACTTAATAACCAGTCACTCATAATGTTCCAGTCAGTTTCTGGATGAAATTGCAATCCCCAAGCATTTTTACCTAAAACAAAAGCTTGCACATCACATTCATCACTTGTGACTAATAGCTTTGCTTCTTTTGGCAATTCCAATATTGCATCTTGATGATATTGAGGAACAGGTATTGAAACTGGAGCATTAACTACACTTGATAAAACACAATCTTCTTTTGCTTCTGGTAAAAATTCAACAAAACCAACACCAATTTCTGGTTTATTGGTTCTGCCAACTTTTCCACCATTGGCATCAGCTAATAATTGGCCACCTAAGCAAACTCCCAAAGTTGGAGTTTGTTCTTTAATCACATTTCTTAATAATTCTTTAACTTGTTTTAGCCAAGGCCATTGATCTTCGTCATGAACTCCACGAGATCCACCTAAAACTATTACACCTTCATATCCACTTGGTGAAGTTGGAACAAGTTCACCTTTAAATGGATAAATAACTTCAATTGCAACGCCACGCTCTTTTAACCAGTCTTCTAAATAACCAATAGGAGCATCTTGTTCATTTTGCACAACAAGAACAACGGGAGTTTTTATGGACATAAGTAAAGCCTACTTAAAGAACAGGTAAGTATCTATCCAATTCCCATTGAGTGACTTGTTTTCTATATTCATCCCACTCAGCACGTTTATTCCTTAAGAAATAGTCAAAAACATGTTCACCTAAAGTTTCTGCAACTAATTCACTTTTTTCCATAGTTTTAATTGCTTCATCCAAAGTTGTTGGCAGTGGAGTAAGTCCCAATGCTCTTCTTTCGGCATCAGTTAGTGACCAAACATCATCTTCTGCACCTTGTGGCAATGAATAATTTTCTTCAATGCCTTTTAATCCAGCAGCTAATAAAACAGAATAAGCAAGATATGGATTAGCAGCAGAATCTAGAGCGCGATATTCAATTCTGGTGGATTGACCTTTTGAAGGTTTATACATCGGAACTCTTACAAGTGCAGATCTATTGTTATGTCCCCAGCAAACATAAGCTGGTGCTTCTCCTCCGCCAGTGAGACGTTTATAAGAATTTACATATTGATTTGTCACAGCAGTAAATTCTGGAGCATGTTTTAAAATTCCAGCAATAAAATTTCTTCCAATTTTACTTAATTGATATTCAGAACCTGGTTCATGAAAAGCATTTTTATCTCCTTCAAATAAAGATAAATGTGTATGCATTCCAGAACCTGGATAATCTCTAAAAGGTTTAGGCATAAATGATGCTCTTACCCCTTCACTTAGTGCTACTTCTTTAACAACTAATCGAAAAGTCATGATGTTATCTGCAGTGCTTAAGGCATCTGCGTAACGCAAATCAATTTCTTGTTGTCCAGGCCCACCTTCATGATGTGAAAATTCAACTGAAATTCCCATTGACTCAAGCATGGTGATCGCTTTTCTTCTAAAGTCATAACCTGGACCTGAAGCTGATTGATCAAAATATCCAACATAATCAATTGGGATAGGACTTGAAACATTTTTTGCTGATTTATCATCTTCAAATAAATAAAATTCAATTTCCGGATGTGTATAAAAAGTAAATCCCATATCTGCTGCTTTTGCCATGGTTCGTTTTAAAACCCAACGAGGATCCGCATAAGAAGGTGACCCGTCAGGCATTTGAATATCGCAAAACATTCTTGCCACCCCTGGTCCTTCACTTCGCCAAGGTAAAACTTGAAATGTTGCAGGATCTGGTTTTGCCAACATGTCTGATTCATAAACTCTGGCAAAACCTTCAATTGCTGATCCATCAAATCCAATGCCTTCAGAAAAAGCTGCTTCTAATTCAGCAGGTGCTACTGCTACTGATTTCAAGGAACCGATCACATCGGTAAACCAAAGTCTTACGAAACGAATATCTCGTTCTTCAATTGTTCTTAATACAAAGTCTGATTGTTTGTCCATGAAAACTAGTGTGCCCTATGAATGTTTCTAAAATGTTACAAAAAATCCTCACAATTTAAGCGTGCAATAGACTTATTTACATGGCTCTTTCCATAGCTTTGGCTCAAGTAAATCCAATCGTTGGAGATTTAGAAGGAAATAGTGCCCTAATTAAAAACTTCACTAAAAAAGCGCACGAACTGGGTGTATCTTTAGTGGTTTTTCCTGAAATGGTTTTAACCGGTTATCCAATAGAAGATTTATCCTTAAGAAAATCCTTTCAAGATGCATCTAAGATTGCACTCGAAAAGTTAGCAACAGATCTAAAAAACCAAGGTTTAGCAGAAATTTATTTAATCGTTGGCTATCTAGATGCAACGGGTGAAAAAAATACGTTAGGTGTTCCTGCTGGAAGTCCAGAAAATGCTGCAGCAATTATTCATAACGGCCAAGTTGTAAAAAAATATGTCAAACATCATTTACCAAACTATGGTGTTTTTGATGAATACCGCTACTTTGTTCCAGGAGAAGAAAGTTGCTCAATTGATATTGATGGAAACAAAATCTCTTTAGCAATTTGTGAAGATATTTGGCAAGACGGAGGACCAATTACAGAAATTTCCAAACAAAACACAGATCTACTTATTGTGATAAATGGTTCACCTTTTGAACACGGCAAAGATGATGTTCGACTTCAATTGCTTCAAAAAAGAGTTAAACAAATAAATGCACCAATTGCTTATGTAAATATGGTGGGCGGCCAAGATGAACTTGTATTTGATGGAGATTCAATCGTGGTCAACAAAGATGGCAACATCGCAGCTAGAGCTTCACAATTTGTTGAAGAATTAATAATTTTTGAATTTGATAAAAATTATGAAATCAAATCTTCTGTTGTAAGAAATAGAAGTGATGATATAGAAGAAGTTTATCAAGCACTAGTTGTAGGTCTTCGAGATTATGTTTTGAAAAACAATATGGAATCAGTTGTTTTAGGTTTAAGTGGTGGAATTGATTCAGCTTTGGTAGCAGCAATTGCAGTCGATGCTTTAGGTGGAGAAAATGTTTATGGAGTATCAATGCCTAGCCAATATTCATCTGAGCATTCCAAAGATGACGCTAAAGAATTAGCTAAGAATTTAAATATGAATTATCGAACTGTTGAAATAAAACCATTTTTTGATTCATTTCAAAATTCTCTACATTTAACTAAATTGGCTGAAGAAAACTTACAAGCAAGACTTCGTGGAATTACACTTATGGGAATTTCAAACCAAGAAGGTCATTTAGTTTTAGCCACAGGAAACAAAAGTGAATTAGCAGTGGGCTATTCCACTATTTATGGTGATGCAGTTGGTGGATTTGCTCCAATAAAAGATGTGCCAAAAACTTTAGTTTGGCAACTTTCTAAATGGAGAAATAAACAAACCACAAATCCATTCATTCCAGAATCAAGTATTACTAAAGCTCCAAGTGCTGAATTAAGACCAGGACAATTTGATACAGATTCTTTACCAGATTACGAAAAACTAGATCCACTAATTTTTGCCTATGTTGAACAAGATCATGGTGCTTTTGAAATGGCAAGTAAAGGTTTAGATAAAAACTTGATCGAAAAAGTTATTCAAATGATTGATAAAGCCGAATACAAGCGTCGTCAATATCCACCAGGTACCAAGATTTCAAACAAAGCCTTTGGACGAGATAGAAGACAACCTATTACCAATTCTTGGAAAGAAACCCTCAAAGATTAACCCTTAAATGGTGATTTCTTTCTAATCTGAAAGAATTGAAAATACTTAAGTATCCGGGGACCTTTTTAAGGCTTCGAGAAAAGAGTAAAAAATGTTTAAGCATGTTTCAGTGCATGACCTACTTGAATATAAAAAACAAGATAAAAAATGGCTGATGCTTACAAGCTATGACTCATTAACCTCTTCCCTATTTGATGAACTAGAAATACCTGTTGTTTTAGTTGGTGATTCTGCCGGTCAACTGATTTTTGGACACGATTCAACTGTGCCTGTAACTATGGAAGAAATGCTTCCCATTGTTGGTGGAGTCGCAAGATCAAACAAACATTCATTAATTGTTGCCGATATGCCATTTGGAAGTTATCAATCATCAATTGAATTAGCAATTGAAAATGCGACAAAGTTTTTAAAAGTTGGAGCACACGCTGTCAAACTTGAAGGCGGCCAAAGAATTGCAAACACAATTTCAGCTTTAGTTGAAGCAGGAATTCCTGTGATGGGTCATATTGGTTTAACTCCACAATCTGTAAATGTTTTTGGTGGATACAAGGTACAAGGAAAAGGTGAACAGGCTCAAAGTCTTTTACAAGATGCGAAAGCAATTGAATCTTCTGGTGCTTTTTCTGTTGTGCTTGAAGCAATTCCTAGAAATCTTGCCAAAGAAATTACTAATTCAATCTCAATTCCAACTATAGGAATCGGTGCAGGACCAGACACTGATGCTCAAGTTTTAGTTTGGCAAGACCTTGCAGGATTAACCAAAGATCCAATTCCAAAATTTGTGAAACGTTTTGCGAGCTTAAGAGATGATTTAAAAACTGCAGTTAAACTTACTAAAGACGAAGTTGAGTCAGGTGCTTACCCTGACGATAATCACTCTTACCAGTGATTATTTCTTCATTGTGGCAAATATTGCATCAAAGTGCTTAGCAAACTTTAAAGAATCTTCTAAAGGCAATAGCCATGCTTTTTCTCCTCTAATTGCTTTAGCAAAAGAATCTGCCATCAATTGATAAGGATCACATGCAGTAAAATTTTCAATTTCAGATTTACCATCAATAGTAATTTCTAATTGGCTTGGTTTGTTATGTGAATTAAAGGCATCATTTCCAAGTGTGGCAATTTTGCCTTTTTCTCCAACTATTTCTAAATAGATTTTGTCTGGAATATTCATCGAAGTTAATGTTTTCGCAATTGCATTTCCAATTTTGAAAGTTGCAATCGTGGTTTCATCACTTCCTCCAGGATGCCAAGTAACTTCAGTTTTAATATCTGTTACTGGTGCAAAATCTAAAATCCAAAGTGGAGCAACTGTTGAGTAAGGTCCCAAATCGTAAAGACTTCCACCACCTAATTCAGGAATTGCTCTAATATTTGAAGGATCTAAACCGTCATAGGTAAATCCTGCATTTATTTCTTTTATTTCTCCAATTACTTTTTTATCTACTAGTTCTTTAATTCTTATAGTGCGAGGATGCCATCTATTCCAGCTTGCTTCCATAAATAGCATTCCTGTTTCATTTTTAACTTTTATTGCTTCCTCTAATTCTTTTGCATTCATGGCAACTGGTTTTTCGCATAAAACATGCTTGCCAGCTTGCATAGCTTTTATTGACCATGGGATATGCAAAGAATTTGGCAATGAAATATAAACTGCTTCTACTTCTTGATCATCAATTAAATCTTGATAATCGGTGTAAATTTTTCCATTAGGAGAAAGCGCTTTTGCTCTATTTGAATCTTTTCCGGCAACTGCTTCTATTTCACCAAAATTTGAATTTTTTAGTGCTGGATATAAAGCTTTTTTTGCAATTGATCCTGCACCAATAAATCCGTATTTAACTTTATTCAATTTATTTGTAACTAACTACTTTAGATTTAATAACACCTAAACCATCAATTCCAGTTTCTACTACTTGACCAGGTTTTAAATATTTTTCTGGTTTGTGTCCCATCCCAACACCTTCTGGAGTTCCAGTGTTAATGATGTCTCCTGCTTTTAATTCCATGAATTGTGAGATGTACCAAACACAGTGATTGATGTTAAAAATCATGTCACTAGTTTTTGAATCTTGTCTTTTTTCTCCATCTACTGTTGACCAAAGTCTGACATCTGTTGGATCGAATTCATCTTTTGTAGCAATCCATGGACCAACTGGGTTAAATGTGGGAAAAGATTTTCCTTTTACCCATTGTCCACTGCGTTCAATTTGCCAATGTCTTTCGCTCACATCTTGAGACACTGTGTAACCAAGAATTACCTCTTGGGCTTTTTCTGGAGATTCAAGATATAAAGCATTTTTTCCAATAACTACGCAAATTTCTACTTCATAATCAGTTTTAACTGAATTTGGAGGAATAACAATGTCATCAAAGCCCCCAACTACTGTGTCTGGTGCTTTCATAAAAATTACTGGTTCTTTTGGAGGTTCTGCTCCTGATTCTTTGGCATGTTTGGCGTAATTTAATCCCACACAAATTGCTTTAGTTGGTCTTGCTACTGGAGAACCTAGCCTAAAATCTGACAAATTAACTTTTGTTTTTTTGTCTAAATCTAATTTTTGAATCTTTTCTAACGCACCATTTTCTAATTCTGTTCTATTCCAATCAGAAATCACATCATCTACAAAAACAGCTTGAGTTTCAGAAACTACAACTGCTGGTTTTTCTTTACCAAATTCTCCAAGTCTTGCAATTTTCACTCTTAGCCTCTTTCTTTTCTACTACTTAGTTTGGTAGATGTTTAAATTTACATTCCAAACGGGGTTGACTTTTTACCTTTAATTCCAGGTTTACAAATAAATGTTTGTCCTGCTTGTTTATTTAGTTCTGGTTTTCCATCATGAGCACTCGTGACTATTAATTGGTCAAGATCTTTACCCGCAAAAGCACAAGAAGTGGTGTTTTTCACAGGAAACTCTATTTTTTCACTTAGTTTGAATTTTTCATCAAAGCGTCTAACTTCTGAACCATCCCAAAAAGCAATCCATAATCCATCTTCACTATCCATACACATTCCATCTGGAATTGTGGATGAATCAAACTGAATCACAACTCTTTTGTCTGTTATATCTTTTCCATCGTAATTAAAGGCATAAACACAATGTTTTAAGGAATCAATAAAGTAAAAAATTTGACCATCTATACTCCAGTCAAGGCCATTTGCCAAAGTAATGTCATCCATTACTTTTCTTATCTCTTGACCATCTTTAGTGATTTTATATAGTGCACTTTGATCAGGTACTAAATCATAAGTAAGAGTGCCTAAAAATATTTCTCCGCTTGGAGAAACTTTGGCATCATTCCATCTGGATTTAAATCTATCTTTTTGCCTTTGCGGAAGTTTTGTGATTTTTCCATCAACATCTCTTAATACAGGTCCTGAATTTATTCCTAAGACTTCTCCCCCGGTAATTCTTGGAAGAGCAAAACCAACATGTTCTTCTAATTTATATTCACTTGTTGTTAAGTTTTCTATATTTTTTGTTAATACTTTGCCATTAATAATGTCAACCCACGTAACGATTTCATTATTTTCCCCACTTGATGAAGGGCCTTCTCCAAGATGACATCTTCTGTCATCAAAAACTTCCACCTCAATCATTTATTTGGGTGGAACTCTTAATCCACCAACTCCACCGTCAACATTTAAAGCAGTGCCTGTGGTTGAAGCAGACATTGGTGAGGCTAAATAACAAATTGCATGAGCTATTTCAGTTGCTGTAACAAGTCTTCCCATAGGTTGACGTGCAATAAGGGCAGCTTGAGTTGCTTTTGGATCAAGACTGTTTTCTAATAATCTTCCAACCCAAGGAGTATCTGCAGTTGCTGGAACTACACAATTAACTCTTATTTTGTCGTGAATGTGATCTGCTGCCATAGCAAGAGTTAATGAGTGAACCCCACCTTTTGATGCTGAATAAACAGCACGTTGGGGAAAACCATCTGTTGCCACAATTGAAGAAACATTAACAATTGAAGCATTGTTCGAATTCTTTAAAAAAGGAATTGCTGCTGCACTCATTCGAGCTGTGCCCACAATATTTACATCTAAAACTTTGTGCCACTCTTCATCTGTTGCTTGAATAACATCTCCTGTGGCACCTATTCCTGCATTATTTATCAAAATATCTAAACCATTTTTTGCAACATCTGTGACATGTTTTACTACTTCACTTCTATTTGTGATGTCACAAATTACATAACGAATTCCAGTAATTGGTTCTTTGGGTTGATTTCTATCAAACACACAAACATTTGCACCACGACTTTTTAACATTAAAGCTGTGGCTTCACCTATTCCTGAAGCACCACCTGTAACTATTGCTTTTAAGCCTTCAAAGTCATTCATAAAACAAAACTTAGTCTTTCCTTGGATCAATGTGAATCTTTGGTCCAATTCCTGCACCAGCTGGTCTTTTTCCTGCTAAAACATTTGAAGTTTCACTTAAACCCACAGTTGCTGCAACTATTAAAGATGGATCAATTTTTCCTGAACCGTAAGTGTGAATTGTTCCTTCTAAACCAGGAGATGCAGAAAGAATTCCAACCGCTGTGACATCTTTTAAAACCAGATCTCTGGAATCAATCAAACTTGGAACTCCTGAAATTCCAATGTAAACAACTCTGCCGCCTGGTTCAACATATTTAACTGCTTTGTTTGGAACATCTTTATCAAAAGTGCAATCAATAACTGCATCAAAACCTTCATCTATTTCTTCAAAATCATTACTAGTAGAACTTGCTCCCATTTGTTTTGCTAATGAAAGTGTCTGTGGATTTCTACCAATCACATGAACATATGCACCCATAAATGAAGCAAACTGTGCAGTTAATAAACCTATGGTTCCAGAACCCCACACTAAAACTTTTTTTCCAGGACCACTTAAAGCAGCTTCTGCAGCTCTTAGTGAATTTCCACCTGGTTCAATTAAAGCTCCAACTGTGTCATTTATTGAATCAGGTAAAAAATGGATTGCGCTAAATGGAACTAAAAGTTTTTCTGCTAAAGCTCCTGCCCAGCCATTTCTAATTCCAATTTCAAATCTATTTTCACAAACATGCTGTCTTGAATTTTTACAGCGATAACAATTTCCACAACCTAACATCGTGTCACCTGTGACACGTTTACCTAAATGTTTTTTATCAACACCATCGCCAACTTCACTAATTACTCCGCACCATTCATGGCCAAGTCTTAATGGATATTTTTCATGACCTGAATGTAGATATGCCATTTCGCCGGTAAAGAATTCAACGTCAGTGCCACATACTCCAACTCGCGTTACCTCAACAACGACTTGACCAGGTCCTGCCTTTGGTTCTTGAACATCTTCAACACTTGAGGTGAGAGGAGCGCTAACCACGAAAGCTTTCATAAAGCAAACAATATAGATTGAGCATTAATAAAGCCAAATACCTTGATAGAAAGGTAAATGCTTCCCATGAGAAGTGATGCCTGGTACAAAGGCAAAGATCGAGATTCCTACATTCATCGTGCCTGGATGCGCAGAGGTTTACCTGCAAATTCATTTGATGGCAGACCACACATTGCAATAGCAAATACAGCTTCTGATTTAGCTCCATGTAATTCTCATTTAAATGAAGTTAGTGAATTTGTAAAAAATGGAATTTGGGAAGCAGATGGAGTTCCCCTAAATCTTCCCACCGTTTCTTTAGGTGAAACTCAAGTAAGACCAACTGCAATGTTGTGGCGAAATATGTCTGCCATGGCAACTGAAGAATTATTAAGAGCAAATCCAATTGATGGTGTTGTTTTACTGGGAGGTTGCGACAAAACTATTCCTGCACTTTTAATGGCTGCAGCATCTGTTGATTTGCCAGCAATTGTAGTTCCTGGTGGACCAATGCTTACTGGAACTTATAAAGGAAAACCTTTAGGTTGTGGCACTGATGTTTGGAAATTCAGTGAAGAACTTCGTGCTGGAAAAATGAGTGAAGAAGATTTTCTAAAATCTGAATCTTCCATGATTAGAAGTCGTGGTCATTGCAACACCATGGGCACTGCTTCAACTATGGGTTGTGTTGCCGAAAGTTTAGGAATGACAATTCCAGGAATTGCTGGAACACCGGCTCCTGATTCAAGACTTTTACAAACAGCCCAAGAAACAGGCAGATTAATTGTTGAAATGGTTAAACAAGATAGAAAACCAAGTGATGTTTTAACTAAAGGTTCATTTTTGAATGCCATTGTGGCTTTAGCTGGAATTGGTGGTTCTACTAATGCTGTGGTGCATTTATTAGCAATTGCAGGTCGCCTTGGCATTGATTTAACTTTAGATGATTTTGATAAAACTGGTTCTAAAGTTCCTCTGTTAGCAAACTTGCAACCAGCTGGACAATTCTTGATGGAAGATTTCTTTAGAAGTGGTGGACTTTTAGCGCTATTAAAAGAATTAAAAGATTTACTTGATCCAAAAGCAATAACAGTTACTGGAAAACCATTAGTAAGTTATTTAGATAGTGCAGAAATTTATGACCAAACCGTTATTTCAAAAAGAAATAATCCTTTAAAGGATTCTGCTGGAATTGCGGTATTAAAAGGAAATCTTGCCCCACTTGGCGCAGTAATTAAACCTGCTGCTGCAAGTAAAGAATTACTTAAACATAAAGGTAAAGCATTAGTTTTTGATTCAATTGAAGATTTTCATAAAAGAATTGATGATCCAAATCTTGAAGTAGATAAAGATAGTGTTTTGGTTTTAAGAGGCTGTGGACCAAAAGGATATCCAGGCATGCCAGAAGTTGCCAATATGCCAATGCCACAAAAACTTCTCAATCAAGGAATTAGAGATATGGTTCGAATTTGTGATGGACGAATGAGTGGCACTGCTTATGGCACAGTTATTTTGCATGTTGCTCCAGAAGCTGCAGCTCTTGGACCATTGGCTTATATAAAAACTGGTGACGTTATTTCTTTAGATGTTGAGAATAGAACTTTAAATGTAGAAATTAGTGATGAAGAATTAAGGAGCAGAAAACCAAGTCAAGCCATGCTTGATTCATTAGCCAATCCTAATCGTGGCTGGCAAAAACTTTATGTTGATCATGTTTTACAAGCAGATACAGGCTGTGATTTAGATTTCCTTGTGGGATCAAGTGGTTCCCAGGTGACTCGTGAATCTCACTAAACAAAATATTGATTCATTAGTAAAAGAATTAAAACAAAAAAATATTGATTTTGTTTCCAATAATCTATTTGATCGCCTCACCTATGCAAATGATGCTTCTCACTATCTTTTAACTCCTTCATTAGTTACTAAACCAAAAAGTGCAGAAGATTTATCAAATATTTTTAAAATAATTAACTCCAATGATTTAGGAGTAACTTTTCGTTCCGGTGGTACATCTTTAAGTGGTCAAGGAGTAACTGATGGATTACTTGTTGATACCAGAAGAAATTTTAAAAACATTGAAGTACTTGAAAATGGTAAAAAAGTAAGAGTTGAACCTGGTTTAACAGTTAATAGAGTAAATGCCAGTTTAAGAAAATACGGTAAAAAATTAGGACCAGATCCAGCAAGTGAAATTGCTTGCACCATAGGTGGAGTGATTGCAAATAATTCCAGCGGCATGAGCTGTGGGACAACTTTTAACACCTATAAAACTCTTTCTTCATTAAAATTTGTTCTTGCTTCGGGAACTTTGATTGATTCAAAAGATAAGGATGCAAATGAAACATTAAGAATGAAAGAGTCTTTAATATATGAAGGTTTATTAAATTTAAGAAAAAGAATTATTGAAAAGCCTTATTTGGTGGAAAAAATTAATAAAGCCTATTCAATAAAAAACACTATGGGCTATGGCCTAAATTCCTTCATCGATTTTGAAAAACCTATAGATATTTTGACTCACCTTTTAGTTGGCAGTGAAGGAACTTTAGGTTTTATTGCCGAAGCAACTTTTAACACCATTGATTTACTTAATGAAAATGCCACTACTTTACTTCTTTTTGATGATTTAAAAGATGCCACTAAATCACTTCCCCTTTTAAAAGAAAGTAATGCCAATGTAATTGAGCTTCTAGATATTTCTTCTTTAAAAGTTGCTCAAAGAGAACATATGGCAGATCTTGTTCTAAAAGATCTCAACTTTACAAATAATTCTGCCCTGTTAGTTGAATATCAAGCAAAAACTAGGAATGAATTAGAGGACTTAACTAATTTAGCGTTAAAAACTTTTAAAGAAATCGGCCAATCAAATGCAACTTTTCATAAAGATCCAGAAATTAGAAACCAACTTTGGTATGCCCGCAAAGGACTTTATGCCGCAGTTGCTGGAAATAGAGCCAAAGGAACAACTGCCCTCTTGGAAGACATTTCTGTGCCTATGCAAAATTTGCACGAAACCACTCTTTTCTTAAGTCAATTACTCAATAAACATAAATACCTTGATTCAGTAATCTTTGGCCATGCCAAAGATGGCAATCTTCATTTCTTATTAAATGAAAAATTTAATGATGAAAATCATTTACAAAGATATATAGATTTCACCAATGATTTAGTTGATTTAGTGTTATCTCAAGAAGGCTCACTAAAGGCAGAACATGGCACAGGCCGCATCATGGCCCCTTTTGTGAAGAAACAATTTGGTGAAGAACTTTATCAAATAATGGTTGATTTAAAGAAACTAATTGATCCAAAAAATTTACTCAATCCTGGAGTAATTATTAACGAAAATGAAAAAATCTATATTGAGAACCTAAAAACTCAAAATTTGATTGACCAAGAAGTTGATAAATGTGTGGAATGTGGCTATTGCGAAACAGTTTGTCCAAGTAAAGATGTAACTCTTACTCCTCGCCAAAGAATCACTTTAAGAAGAGCAGAAGTTGAGGCATTAAAAAATAATGATCAAGAAACTCTAGATGCCATAAAGGAAAATTACGACTATCAAGCAATTGATACTTGTGCAGTGGATGGTATGTGTCAAACAGCTTGTCCAGTTCATATCAACACAGGTGATTTAGTTAAAAGGCTACGAAGTGAAAATCAAAGCAACACTTCTCAATATTTAGGTTTTATCGCGAGCAAAAATTGGGGCAAAACCACAAATCTATTATCGAACCTTTTAAGTCTTGCTAAGAAACTTCCCTCCACTTTGGTTATTCCCCTAAATAAGATTGCTCGACAAATTGGGGGCAATAACTCACTTCCTTTATGGAATGAAAATCTTCCCGTTGGTGGAAAAGCTCGAGTTGGTAAA
>Ga0172373_10004941_pt1 | contig 18542 bp, 16 predicted proteins | sample Lak10m_2_FD_114546 | JGI IMG/M metagenome (GOLD analysis project Ga0172373, IMG submission 114546) | Freshwater microbial communities from Kabuno Bay, South-Kivu, Congo - kab_092012_10m | ecosystem: Environmental > Aquatic > Freshwater > Lake | place: Democratic Republic of the Congo...
AGGGGAGGGAATAAGAATTTAAATGTGGGGACCTTCGGTCCCCACGCCCCTGACTAGGGGCCGAAGGCCCCTAGAACCCCCAAAATGCCTGCTTGCTTCATGTCTTGGGGATTTAAAGGGGTGAAACCCCTTTGCTGGGGCTCGGGGCCAAAAAAATAAAAACAGGTCCCCGAAATACAATAGATTACCCACCCCCAATCAATATATTGAATAAAATCATTGAATAACCCCCTTTTGTAACAACCCGATGCAGGGTATCATAACCATGTTTTATAATAATATCTCTATAGTTAGGAGTTTCTATGAATATTTCAAATGTTAATCCAATTCAACCAGTATCATCCCAACAACCTCCTGTCTCATCTAGCCAACCAGCCCCACAACATGTTTTTAGCCCCCAATCCCCACCAGCCGTTGCCCCTTCTGCTTCCCCATCTCCTGGCGGCGCTACCGCGGCATTGTCTGCGGCCGCCCCCGCTTCTCATGCTCCAGGAGCAGCCGGACCTGAATAGTTCATTCAAAAGGGGTTGCCTTCGCCATTGATCGATTCAAAGGTATTTTCAAACTTAATTCAAGGCATCAATTGGTCGGATTGCAGAAACACGTTTGCTCTGGTTCATCATGCGAATCAATTGGGGGTTCATCTGGATCCCCCATTAATTGATAAGACTAAAAACGAAATTGAACATGCCATCCAACACACTTTAACAGAATATTCGTTTACCTTATTTAAAGTAGTCGATGATCCAAAATCTAGTTCACATGGATGGCATTATCAGGCCAAAGAGGCTTTTGCCCGATGGCTCTTAAAGGTTCCTTACAACCGATCATTAGAACCATCCGATTGGGTAGCGTTTGATCATCGTTTGCAAGCGGCATACGAGGAATATGGGATTGCCACATTATCGAGACCGTCATTGGAAATCAGATTGTCACAATTTAAATGGATCATAAAGTCTCATTCATTTAAGGTGTTGGATTATTCGCAATTAAACGCAGTGTTAACGGCTTTTGGATCGACGTATCAATTGGCCAAGCAGGTATATTCAAAGTGGTCTGCTTGGATTTGGGGACCGGTTCAAATCCAGCCATTGGGGGATTTTACGGTCATGTTGTTTTTATCCGAAACGGTTCGAACCCCTAATTTTTTGCTCAATAACCCTGCTTTTACATTAGACAAAGTGATTGTGTTGCGACGCGAGGTCTCTCATCCCATTTTCTTTATTAAGTGGGAACCCTTGTTATTGAATACCAGTTTAACTGGTTCAGATTTGGTGTCTAAACTATCGGTTGGAATTCGTCGAAAGGCCTTAACTGCGTACCAAGAGGATACCAAAATGGTGCCTCATTCATTACAATCCCAACTTGTTCAAGATTTTGAATCCAACGTCCTATTTCACGAAGTGGGTCATGACATTATATTTAACATCATCAATCACCCTGAAACCATTGCCATTGGGATTGGATTAACCAGTATCGATGAGCCTATTTATGAAAGCCTTTTTGAGCTATTGGCTGATGTGGCCCCTAAATATAAGGGTGCGTGGGGCGGGTTATACCAGTTGGCCGTGCTGGCCAAAACGGATTATAACAAGGCGTTTCGCTCATTTTACTCCTATTTTTCGGATGTCTATTTTTTTGATACCCCCGATCGGCATATGGATGGGTATTCCATTATGATTGGGTTGGTGATGGCTCGCTTTATCCGATCGGATACAAGCGTGGACTTTCAAGCCATCCAATCTGAATTGGATACCGACAATCCACGATTTTCAACCGGAATGGTGGTGACTCTGATGGATATGTTTGCGCGCCATATGGCAACGATACAATCCTGTGTTAAAAATGCCACATACCACATTCAAGGTAGGGATTATCCCTTTTCGTTTATCGAAACCAACGAAATCAATCAAGCTAAATTAGCCAATTCCAAAACCAATGGTACTGAATATGGGTTTTTGCAACCTGCTTGGCGAAATTATATGGCTTATTTTAAACAGTTTGCCACAACAGCTGATTCCCTTTCATCCATTTTGGATTCTTTGGGCGCTGAGCGTCGACGCCTATTGGTTGAGATGACGGGGTTACCATTTAACCCTAGCACGGAAGCCACTCTTCAACACGACTTTCTCCATTATCTAGATCAACTGGGCTTGTCCCATGTTACCCGCCCATCATGAAGGATGACCCCCTTTTCGATATATCAGACTCATTTCATCACCCCTCTATCCCTCATTTATCCCTTCAAGTACTTAAAAATGTATCTTGTGAATCTTGGTGTGAACAGGAACTCATTGATTGCGATTTATTTAAATCTTGGATTCATTCAAACCTAATCAAATGGGGGATGGCGGTGGTGGCTTCCCAATGCCAAGGCCTTATTCAGCAGGCAGCATGGGAGGAAGGGACCCTATTAGAATCGTATGGGGATTGGCTAAACTCCCTATCCAGCCAAATGAGGCTAACGTATAACGCCATCCAACAGGCCCAGTCTCATGTTTCCACCTCCCCACAAGAGATTCCACTCATATGGGGTGGGATATCGGCTACCCTTCAAAATACCTCGCCCATTTGGCAGGTATTGGCGTGGATCAAGTCACCGATGGTGTTATGTGGTGCTGTGTTGCCGAATGGGGAGGTGCTAGTGATACTGGGGCGTGGGGATCACTGCATGCAAGAGGGAATCCATTGGGTTGATTGCCAGGAAGAACTCGTTCGAACCCCCCATTTAACCGATGCTTTACCTGCATTAATGCTGGATAACCTCATTTTAATTCGACATCAGGCCATTCGTTCACTTTATCATAAAAAGTGGGCTAGTGCTGATAATGGGGTGAACAAAACACATGATTGGTGCCAACAAATGGGGGGTGGGTTAAGACAATTGGTTAGGAAGCACGCAGGGTTATGGTCCCCACCTATTGTTAAACACCGACTCATTACCGATATGACCAACTTGATTTCGGCCCATGAATGGGGGCATGCCATTATTCAACATCATAGTTTACCCACTCCAATTGGTTCATTTTCAGATGCGATGCAGGCCATGGGCTGTCCGGCTTTATTTGCGGGCTTGGAGTGGTTGGCTGAATTGGCACCTAAAACCAATGGTCGAGGGGGAACGTTGGCTGACTTGTGTGAGGGCTCCAATCGAGAGCATGCCAATCGACAATTTTGGATGTTTTGGTCGGATGGTTGGTTTTTTGATACGCCCATGCGTCATTTGGATGACTATTCAGAGGGGCTTTCCTTAATCATGTTGATGGCCATTAATCCCGATGGCACGTTGGATTTAGATACCTGGGCACATTGGATTTGGGCACCGGAAAGTGGGGTCTATTATCATATTCGTGATTGGCTCATTTGCTGCTCGAATGAGTGGATACGACAGGTATTGGCACAATCGCATGAGTTAAAAAATGGGGTTGAATCAATGGGGGAATCAGACTATGCCACCCAATGTCAGGTGTGGGGAAAGGGGCTTTCGAAACTTGACTTAAGCGGTATAAAGGAAAGCAATCAAAAGGCCTTGGCTGATATGAAGGGGGTGTTATACCAAAACATTCAAAAAAAATGGCCCTCGATTCGTAGCATACAAGATGTGGTGGCGTGTATACATCATGTAACGAATCGGTGGGGGTTGGGGAGGGTGGTCAATAGTGAATGAGGTGTGCTTCTTTTATGTGGCATGTGATATGATGCATTTATTATTGAATTGGGAGGTATTTGGATGATTTTGTCCGATGCAACATTAAACGAATTACTTCAATCGGGGGAGTTGCAGATTGATCCATTGGCACCCGACGCCATTCAGCCGGGATCCGTCGATTGTCGATTGGGTCGTCATTTTTTAACAGTGGATGGGACGTCACCCATCTCGATTGATGCACCGATCCGCTACCATGAAACGGAGTCAGACCATATGATGATTCCACCCGGTCAATTTTTATTGGCCACCACCATGGAGTGGATTAAATTGCCACCCAACTTATCGGCTTTCGTCGAAGGTCGTAGCTCTATTGGTCGAATTGGTTTGTTTATTCAAAATGCGGGGTGGGTGGATGCCGGATTTGAAGGATCGATTACCTTGGAATTATTCAATGCCAATACGGTGCCGATTCAACTAACAGCAGGTCGTCGCATTTGCCAATTGGTGTTTTGTCGAATGGACCAGGCAGCGTTAAATCCGTATCGGGGTAAATACCAAGGCCAACGGGTGACAACGGGTTCCCTGATTCACATGGATTCAGATCGATGAAACCCATCCTGAAGCCTTGCCCCCACTGTCACACGGTGGCGGTGAGCGTGTCTGCCGGAGAGATTCGTTGCGACCATTGTGGTGCCGTCTTTCATTTTGATTGCCCGTTGTGTAAGGCCCCGCATCATCGGTTGAGTGTTTTTCCGGATGGGAGGCAGTGTGGGGAGTGTCGGCAGGTGATACCGGATCGTATTATTGCCCAGATGATTAACAATGCGTTGGTGGTTGATGAAGCGGTTCGATGTGATTATTGTTCGGCACCAACCTTGAGGCGACGCCATATGACAACGGGGAATCGTTGCTTCTTTTTTCCCGCGTGTTCGGGTCAAGCGGGGTTGTTTTCTGCCCCTCAGGAATCGTATGTGTTTTTGGATTTTGAAACCACTGGGTTGGAAATTGGGCGGGATTGTTTACTTGAGGTGGGGGCCGTTAAAGTGGATGTGGATGGTACGGAGACCTTTTATCAATCCATGATTCGCCCGATTGGGAGTATTCCTGCCAAAATTACCACCATTACGGGAATACGCGATGACATGGTGGCGGACGCCCCGCCCCTTAAAGAGGTATTGCAAGGGTTAATGGCCTTTATTGGGTCGGCGCAGTTGGTGATTCACAATGCGGATTTTGATATGCCGTGGTTGTTGGTAAGTTTATTGAGACATGGATGGGAGTGTCCCGATAATGGGGTGATATGTACATTAAAATGGGCCAAGGCATCGGGTGAATCACATGCCAGTTTGGGGGCTCTGACCAAAAAATACCGGATTACGAATGCCAATGCTCACCGTGCTTTGGCGGATGCCACAGCCACACGGGAGCTATTTTTTATATTTGATCAATTGGCAAAACCAGCCCGTCCCCATGCTACCGCTCATCATTATTTATCCCAGTGCCAAGATATGATTCGTCGATATTCGGGTTTTGTTCAGGCATAATGACCACCATATTCTCCCCCTTTTTAGATGCATTTAAAAAATGGGTTCGTGAGAATCGCCCTCAGTGGGCGGGGGGATTGGATGATATCTCCCCCTATCTAATGAGTCCGACACGTGTTGAAATTAGCCGTGATGTGTACCATGCGATGGCATCGTTGGCGGTTTGCTTGCATCGCCTTTTGTTGACGCATCCACCGGTGACAGAGTGGAAGCCGGTGGGTGTTCCCCCATTGATGACCAGCTATGATTTTTATATTACGGCAGATGGTCCGCGTTTGATTGAAATTAATACCAATGCGGCAGGCTATCCATTGTTGGGGTTATTAACGGGCTATCATCAGTTGGATGATTCGGCGGTTGATGAGCATTTAATACGATTGTTTCGGGAGATAGATTGCAGTCCTATTCCTACTATTGGGTTGGTTGATGATCAGCCATTGGCTCAAAAAACCTATTTCGAATTCGCGATGTTGTCTCATTGGATTCAATCGATGGGGTGGGGGTGTCATATTTTGGATATTCGGGATCCATTTCCCGATGATATAACCAGCATTTATAATCGCTATTGTGACTTTGAGTGGGCGACCCCAACCAGTAGTGGGTTGCGAGCTTGGGATCAAATGGGCAAGCCACTCTCACCTCACCCATGGCATTATGTTACCCTTGCAAAAAAAACACGATTAATTGACGCGAAAAAATATTTACCCTCTGAGTATTCGAATATGGTGCCGGATACATGGCTATTGTGTGAACGTGACAAATCGGAGTGGTGGGAAGCGAGGAAGGGGTTATTTTTTAAGCCTATTTCTGGTTTTGGATCACGGGGGGTGTATCGGGGGGAGGGAATGTCGAGGGGGGTTATGGATCGGTTGGACGATGATACATTGGTGCAAACGCGATTGGATCCGATTCCAATCGAGACATCGATGGGTGTATTTAAATCCGATTTTAGGTTGTATGTTCATGGTGAGCGAGTGATGTTGATGGGGGCACGTTTATTTCAGGGGCAGGTTACGAATATGCAGACAATGGGGGGTGGGTTTGCTGCGGTATCAATAAGGTAATTGGGGGATTCTGGGGACCTTCGGTCCCCAGACCCCTTGACTAAGGGCTTCGCCCTTAGGAACCCAGAGCAAGGGGCGGAGCCCCTTTTTATTTGGGAATCCCTACCCCCGTTCGGGTCTCTTGCCAATTTAATAATCGATTAATAATTCGACTCGCCTCCGCTACCGTTATATATGAATAAGGCCGAAACTTTTTGTTGCTATCACCCCCATACTCCAATTCAGAGATATACATGGCTATTCTGCCAACCAATTCACTCGGAAACTCATTCGCATCTCGATACGCACTTAAATCCACCGTCGGATTCGTTGATTTGCCACGTACCAACTCAATCACATGGCTAACCCCAATTACAAACGATAAACGGGTTACCACCGATTGACCATCTTTTTCTCGGTTTGAGGTGTCGACCCCTGTTATATCTTCCCAATTTGATAATAAATCAGATTGCGTTCGATAGGTGTCATCTGACCCCTCTTTTTTAAAGACCGCATCAAAGTTTGGGTACTCAATCACCGGAACACGCTCCTCTATGGTCGACGCCACATCCCCTAACTTGTTTTTGCCACGTACACGCAATGTAATAAACGATACGGGGCTCGTTGAGGGCCGTATAATCGGGGTCTTCCAATGAAGAGCATGCTTGCCTGTTTTAAGGGGGGCATCACCCATTATGGTTGATAATAATTGCCCCTTTTGGTCATAAGCTTCTACCTGAATCAAAGGGTTGGTTTTGGATTTTGATTCAATTTCTAAGTCAATAATCACAGGGTCCTTTTTTAATAAATCGGGTATGTTTTGCGCAAATGCTATCATTCTAGCTGCCTCTAACCGTGTTAAAGGGCGGTTGGGGTTAATGTCTGGGTTGTTTTCATATGAAATAATTCCCAATCGCATCATCCGCTCAATGTCCATTTGTCCCCAATGATGCTTTAAATGAGTAAGACTAATAATGGGGAATGTAAACACCCGCTTTTTATTCGATACCTGCATACTTATCTTGGGCGCCGGTAGTTGTTTGTTTGTAAATTCTTCCACATCTTGCTCAAACCATGATACCAACCGGCTTACACCCAACTGAATTCCCCAGTTTTGATACCCACTAATCTCAATATTACCCATAATATTTTCTATCCAATTCCACTTGATACCCAACCCTATTTCAGGTGATAGGGAATGGTTGGGGGCCTGTCCCATCGTGATACCTGCGATTCCATATACCTCCCCATCTAATACCTCCCATAATCGATTGGTTAGTAACACACTTCCTTCAGCCACCCATTTATTTCGATGATTGATCATAGATGATACGGCCCATCCATCCACTCGCAATCCCCACCCATTCCCCCAATTATAACCACCCCGAATTCCAACTAAAGGACCTGATGACCATACTGATTGACTTTCAAACTTGCGAAACCCACTAAATGCACCCAACAAAACATGCGGAACCGAAAATAATGATGCATCAATCTTCATGGATACCTCTTGATGATTTTCGGGCAATAATGGCAATAAGTCTTTTTTGGCTTGGTATAAGTCTGATACGATCGAACTGAGTTTGTTTTGAACCGTTGGGCTATCTTTTCTCATTCGCTTGTAATGGGTTAACTCGTCTATGAACTCATTCATCGATTGAATGTGTGTTGCAAGTGTATCTTGCATGACATCTAATTCTCGAATGGAACTCGATAGGGTTTCATCTAATGGTTTTAATTCCAACAATTTCTGGGCATACTCATTCTTTTTAATGCTTAATTCGGTATCATTTGTGCGCATAATGCTCATTAATGTGCTTAATACATTTTTTTTGTTTTGAATGGTTTGGGTTAGTTGCGATAGTTCTGATAACTTAGATTGAAATTCAGAAACTTTTACCCCTTTTAACTTGGATAATTGGTTCTTCTTGGCATCTAATGTTTTCGCCAATTGGCTCAACTCATCTTGTTTTTTTACATATTCAGCTTGACGCTGAATGGAATCATGATGCCATTGATCAATCAACTCTTTTTCGATCTTAAATCCCGATTTTAGCGTGCTTATTTTACTTTCTAAATCGATCACTTGCGCTTCTTTTTCATTCATCCGTTTTAATAATGCGGATCCCGTATCAATCATGAACTGGCTATCTGCTTCAAGTTTGGCTAGGTTAAATGGTTCAGCTGATTCGATATCCACAGAGTCGCGGCTACCTTGGTCATCTGAATGGGGTCTCTCTGTGCCATTCGGCGGTGCATCCACCCCCATCTGTCGAGATTTTAATCGGGCTTCTCTTAGGCTTAAGGATGCATCCAATTCGTTTAATGCCTTTGATTCTTGTATAACGGAAGGGTCATTTTCGCCTCGTTCAGCCACCCATAATTCCAATCTTGCCACACGTTCATTAAAGGCGTCTTCATCGCGTTTAAAGGCCGCTTCATTGTCCTCATTCCCCATCACGCTTTCCACTTGGTTACCGCCAGATGCAACATCGGGGTTTTCGATCATCCATTTTTTCAATAATTCACTTATTTTAATCTTGGTTTGATCCAATTTGGTTTGCCATTCCATCCTCTGAGATGGGCGTGCAGTGGGTAACCGTTGCATGAGCTGCTGGGCCGTGCTCTCTAGTTTACCTAGCTCCTGATTCCTTTCATCCAGAAGGGGGCCTAGGGATTGACGATCTCCCACCCTTATTTGAAAAGGATAGGATTGACGTTGATTATCCCGATTGCGAAGGCTCAGTACCAAGGCTATTGTGCCCTTGCTTCTACTCGGTATCATGAGTTGACCTGTTAATACGTTGTCGGGTAATGCAATGAGTGGGGCGGGGCGACCCAGACCTTCAATTTGGCCCGATATGGGGTTCTTAAAGTCACTAATCACCAAACGGGCCACAGAACCTGCGCCTACCGTTTCAGGGTAAACGCGGATGGTTGGAGTGGCTTCCAAGATGATCCCCAATGCCCCGAATATGCTGAATACCACCCAACCATAGAATCGCATCATGTTATAACCTTGTTTAAATAAAATTGGGCAGTATCTACCTGATCTGCTTCAACAAAAATTCGAATAATAGGTTCTGTATTGGATGGTCGGGCATGTAGCCAGCCATTCGGTAGGGTGACCTTAACCCCATCCTCACAGTTCTGGGGGGAATCAGGAAATAAGGTTTTAACACGCGCCAATACCTCATCCACTTGATCCGTCGAGGATAAGTCAATACGATGACGAATCATCTTGTATTTGGGATACCGTGAAACAATTTGAGAGACCGGCTCACCCTTTACCGCACAATGTCGCAATGCCAATACCATCCCCACTAAACTATCCCTTCCCCATCCAATTTTTGGGTATATTACACCACCATTGCCTTCTCCGCCAACCAATGCGTGATGGTGGCGAATTCCTTGGGTGACATGCGATTCCCCCACCTTGGTTTGAATGACACTGGCCCCATGCTTAGCCGCCACATCATGCAGAATAGTTGAGGTGGATAAATTAACCACCACCCGTGCCCCTTGGGCTTTTTCCATCTCCAAAACATGATCCACACAAAACGCCAAAGAATAATCTTCCCCAATAAAATGACCCGTTTCATCCAATATTACCAATCGATCGGCATCCGCATCTTGCACAAATCCGATGGTGTAGTTGCCTTGTTTCATAGTCGCCTGAATGGCTGAAACGTTTTTCTCTAGTGGTTCAGGGTCGTGGGCAAAGACGCCTGTGGGTTCTGGGTATAACATGGTATATTGAATGCCAAGTTTATCTAACAAAATCGGATTGGCAACCGATCCGGCCCCATGATTCGCATCAACCAACACCGACAAATGGGGATTATTGATAATGGGGCTCACATCAATTTGATTTAAAATGATGTCAACATGTCGATGAATGGCTTGGGTATCGATGGATAATTGACCTTGGCTTTGCCAATCTCGATAACTGGTTTCAGATTCGTGGTAACAGGCTATAAATTGGGTATATTCATCGTTGGTTAAAAAGGAGCCTTCGTTATTCATCAGTTTAATCCCATTCCAAATGGCAGGATTGTGGGATGCGGTAATCATGACGCCGGCGGATGCTTGGTGATAACGAATCGCTTGTTGTAGGGTTGGTGTGGTAACCCGTCCAATATCAATGACATGGATGCCTTGTGATAACAACCCTGATAATAAGGCCCCCTTTAATGTGTCATGACTGGTTCGGGTGTCCCCTCCAACCACCACCACCCCGTTTTGTATCCATTTTCCCAATGCAATTCCAACGTGCAAACTAATAGATGGGGTGAGTGGGTTGCCAACAACCCCTCGAATACCAGACATGGTCATAATGAGTGATTGGGTCATAATACCTCCGTAAATGTAATGTGCTCAGCCCCCGATGAACGGGTAGGCTTGGATATGGACAGATTGCCCCATTTATATCAGACTAACGATTTCATGGGTATCATTAGTATTATATTGGCAACAATTCGATTCTATTTGGCGTGGATGATTGCGTTTCCCCTTCATTTTGTGTGTTGGTTGCTAGGGTGTTGTATATACCCGAGGGATCAATGGGGACATCTTAGTTATACGCTGGCCAAATCGATTTCCCTCATGGCACTGAAGGTTTCAGGAATCCAACTTCGTATTAAAATTGAGGGGGATATTCCCGAACAAGGTCCCTTAATAGTGGTTGCCAACCACCAAAGTTATTTGGATATTATCGCTGTGGTGGCGGCCATTCCCCACCAGATTGCATTTGTTGCCAAACGTGAATTATTGGCCATCCCCTTTTTAGGATGGAATTTAAAGGCCCAACATCACTTGATTATTGATCGGAGTAAGCCAAAAGAGGCCATGTCCCAACTCATAGCATTGGCACCTTTGATGGCAGAACGGAGGCAAGTGGTGGTCTTTTTTCCTGAAGGAACCCGCTCACCTACGGAGACGATGGGGCGATTTAAGTCGGGGGCATTTGAATTGGCACAAGCAGCGGGAGCCACGGTGCTACCGGTTGCCATTAAGGGATCTGGTCGTATTTTTGGCAAAACATCGCATTGGGTTCGATGCGGGTCGATAGATGTGGTTGTAACCGCCCCATTACCACCCTCATTGTCACCCAATGAGTTGAAAGAAACAGCCTTTTTACACATTCAAATAGCCATGGAGCCACGGTCATGAGTATTACATTTTTTAGTTTGCCCAAAGCCAATATATCCCCGTATGATCGTATTCAGTCCAATGCCGTTTGGAGTTGGTCTCAGGTTCCCAATAGTCGCATTATATTGTTTGGCGATGAAGTTGGGGTTGATGATTTATGTCGAGAATCGAATTCGATTACCCAATTGACCCATGTGGTACGCAATCAATTTGGAACCCCCTTGTTAAATGATATGTTTTACAATGTCACCCAAATCGCCGACACCCAATGGGTGGCGTATGTCAATGCCGATATTATTGTCCCCCCAGATTTAATCTCGGTTGTGGAGGGGGTCCTCTCGCAACTGCCGTTGCCCGTGGTGTTGGTGTCTCGTCGATGGAATATCGATTTGCCGGTTCAATTGTCCAAAGATCGATCGGATTGGATGGATGTGTTGATTCAAGATGTGGGCGATAATCGAGCGTTATATAGCTCGGCTGGCATGGATTTGTTTGTGTTTCCAAAAGGTTTTTACGACCATATGCCCCCATTTTCAATTGGGTGGCCGGGTGCTAAGTATGACAATTGGATGGTATGGGATGCCATTCGCCGGGGGGTTCCTGTCATTGACCTCACGGATTCGATTCATTTGTTTCATCAAAATCACCCTGTTTTTAAAGGGGAGGATCAGCCCGAAAAAATGGCCGAGCACCGGATTAATTTGGCACTGTTGGGGGGCTATGGGTATTGTTATGATATTCGAGATACCACCCATTATACCGACCAAAATGGGGTGGTCTATCCCCGACAATCGGGCCCTCCGATGGTGGTTAAAATGAAGCGACGGGTTCAACGCATGGTGGATGCGATTCGCTTTCGTGGTGGAAGGGGATCGTGATGCCAACCGTGGGGATGTGGGGACTGTTACTTGGGGGGGCTATCCAGTGTACGCCACCGTCCCTGATGACGGGAACATTATATTGGATGGGGTGCAATACCATTCGGAGTGACTTATGATGGCAGATATATTGGGATTTTTTAATTCCCCAGCTATTTTATTGGAATTACAAACATGGTTGGATGCGGTTAGTCCCACCCATCATCATCGTATTATGGCACATTTAAAAAAAGCGGCGCCGCTTCATTTGTCTGAGCTGGGATTGCGAGATATGCTGGTGGCCTTGTGCCGGTATTTTTCTGGCGATCAAGGGATTATTCCATTGTCGGGACTGAGTCCCTTGGTGGATTGCCCCAAATTGGATGAATTATCGTCTCACTACGATACCATTGGCTTGCAATCTCTATCCAAACTGGCATGTATTAAATTAAATGGTGGGTTGGGCACCACCATGGGATGTGATGGCCCTAAATCATTAATTCATATTGACCCCCATCATCGATTTATTGACATGATTTTAGCCAATGTTAATGAATGGCGGTCTCGGGGCAACGTGCCCATTCCATTGGTATTGTTAAATAGTTACCACACCATGGCGGAAACGATGGCGTCGGTGTCTGACCCCCACACCCATTTTTTGTTGCAACATCAAGTGCCACGGTTGGATACACGGTCGGGCATGCCCCTAATAGCCAGTCATTCCGATTTAGAGTGGAATCCACCCGGACACGGTGATTTATTCCATAGCTTATACGCATCGGGTTTACTTAAAACATTGGTGGATCAGGGTATTACCGTTGCCTTTGTGGCCAACAGTGACAATTTAGCCGCTACCATTCACTTGCGATTATTGGGCTATTTGATTGCAGAAGATTTATCATTTATGTTGGAAGCCACACCCAAATTACCCACCGATCAAAAGGGGGGTAGTTTGGCTATGAGGAATGGTCGGCCTTGTTTATTGGAACGGTCTCAAGTATCGCCGGATGATTGGGAGTTGTTGGATCAAACCTCGCAATATCCCTTATTTAATACCAATTCCATTTGGATTCATCTGCCATCATTATTGTCGATTCTTGAAAAGTCGCCCATGACATTACCCCTAATCGTTAACCCTAAGGTGGTGGAGGGGGTTCCGGTGGTACAACTTGAAACCGCGATGGGGGCAGCGGTTGAACAGTTGGAGCAATCTCAAGTTGTGGTGGTACCGCGATCTCGTTTTTTTCCCGTTAAAACCACCCGAGATTTAATTGTCTTACGGTCGAATTGTGTTCAAAAAAATAGGGATGGCTCCATTGAATGGAATACACTGCCGTCCATTTCTTTATCCAGTCACTATCAAGAAGTCAATGCCTTGTCACATTTAATACCGCATGGGTTGCAGTTTGACGCTAATGCCACACTAACTTTAAATGGGCCTGTGGTATTTCAGAAACCGTGTTACATTCGGGGGGATGTGACGCTGAGCCACGCCTTATCGGAGCCGGTGGCCTGTGGGGAGGTAGAATTGGCCAATGTAACCAAGCAGGCTGATGAGTCGGGGTGGCATGTGCTAGTACCTGATTCATCGTCTTGATGGTAGCTGAATGCAGGGTGCATCACCCACTTAAATGAACGGAGGATAAACATGGCACAATGGACTGTTGTTGACTTAAATACACCCGATATTTTGGTGTCTGAATGGGATGGGATGGCTAAAATTTCAATTAATCGCCCCCAAGTTCGGAACGCCTTTCGACCCGAGACCATTATGTCGCTACAGAGGGCCTTTGATTGGGCACGATTTAATGAGAATGTGGGGGTTGTGATTTTAACCGGTGAAGGCGGGGAAGCGTTTTGTTCGGGGGGGGATCAACGCATTAGGGGGGAATCGGGGTATCAGGATGCCCAAGGGAATCACCACCTCAATGTTTTGGATTTGCAACGACAAATACGCTCATGCCCCAAGCCAGTGATTGCCATGGTGGCAGGGTATGCCATTGGGGGGGGGCAAATTTTGCAAATGATGTGTGATATCAGCATCGCAGCGACCAATGCGGTATTTGGGCAAACAGGGCCCAAAGTTGGGTCATTTGATGGTGGATTTGGGGCCTCGTATATGGCCAGAATTGTTGGGCAAAAAAAGGCGCGTGAAATTTGGTTTTTGTGTCGGCAATATACGGCCCAGCAAGCCCTCGAGATGGGGTTAATTAATGCCGTGGTTCCCCTCGAAAGATTAGAAGCCGAAACCATTCAATGGGCGCAGGAAATGTTAGCCCATTCTCCGGTGGCCATTCGTTGTTTGAAGGCTGCCTTAAATGCTGATTGTGACGGTCAAGTTGGTTTGCAAGAGCTGGCGGGGAATGCCACCATGTTGTATTACATGTCTGCGGAAGCACAAGAAGGGCGGGATGCTTTTTTGCAAAAAAGACAACCTGATTTTTCGAGGTTTGGACGCCAATCTTGACCATTTTAATGTGTCCGATTGCAAAAATGGCGAGCGAACACCCCACTCATTTGGCGGTATCGGGTGAGTATGATGTAACGTATGCTGACTGTCACCAGCTGGTATCCCGATGGGTGGCAGGATTAAGCCGTTTTCCAGCGGGGGCTATGGTTGCCATTCGATTGTTACGTCCGCTGGATATGATGGTCGTGATGATGGCTTGTTTTCGCTTGGGGTTGGTGGCGTATCCCATATCAGATCGATTAACGTTTCAGGAGCAATTTACTCAATTATCCCGTTCGGGGGCATCGGTTTTGGTAACCGATGGCATTATCCCCCCCGAATTGTCGATTCCGGTAATGGATCCCAAATTCTTACCCAACCAAGTATCAAGCCATACGGAGAACTGTTTGGATCAAGCGGCATTATTATTGGCAACATCGGGTACAACCGCTACCAGCCGATTGGCAATGTTGGGGTATTCTAACTTGTATTACAGTGCATTGGGTGTGGTGAACCGCTTTTCAATGGGGCCTGACAGCCGAATATTATTATGTTTGCCTTTGTACCATGTGGCTGGGGTTGGCGTTATGATGCGAACCTTTTTGGCGGGTGCAACCATGGTGATTCATTCCAAAACAACACCTTTAACCGATCAATTGCAAGACAATATTACCCATGTGTCACTGGTTCCAACTCAGGTAAATCGCGTATCACCCACGGTGTCGTTACCTATGATGCAGTCAATATTAGTGGGTGGGGCACGATTGGAACCGGTTGTCGTATCCCAGCGTGGCAGTTGGCCCATCTACCAGTCATATGGGTGTACAGAGATGGGGTCAACCATTGCGATTTTAACCAAGACAGGTTTAGACCCATTGCCCCATCGGGAGGTGAGGGTAATGGAATCGGGTGATATTCAAGTTCGAGGGGATACCTTATTTTGGGGGTATTGGGTTGATGGATTATGGCAGTTGCCATTAACGGTGGATGGGTGGTTTGTCACCCAAGACACCTTGCACCACACCAATGATGGGGTGGCTATTTTTCGTCATACCGATTGGATTAATTCGGGCGGGGAAAAACTATTGCCAGATGATATTGAAAGCCAATTTAAAGCGGTGTGTGAGGCGTGTTTGGTAACGGGTATCCCTGATGAAGACTATGGCCAGCGTCCTGTTATGATGGTGAAAAATCCCCAACAACCAGAGTTTGATTCGGTGATGAATGGGTTAAATCCGATTATGCGACCGATGGTAGTGCCTTGGAACCATTCTATTGATGGGGGGGATAAACAGGCAAGAATTGCCTTGCGAGAGTGGGTTATTCAACTCAAAAGAGACGCTGAAAATCCCAATCATGATGGTGGCATATTATGATGATATTAGAAGGGTAGGTTGGGTGTGTACGTGATGCTGTTTTGGGGAATAAAATTTAAAATTGGGTAGAATGGGGGGGGGGGCTGTGCTGGATAAGAATAATCAATGAATAGGATCAATCATGATGAAATGGTTAACAGTTTGTTTTTGTTTGTTATCAGTTAGTATTCATGCGGCAGTGTTTAAAATTCCGGCTGATTGTGTGGATGATTTGGTTCGTACCAAAGCGCAATACGAAAAGTCTCCGTCGGCTGAAACCACATTTGAATATTCAATGGCATTGGCGTACAGTGGTTTGCCTAAAAAATCATTGACACTGTTAAAAAAAATACCCACTTATCATACTAATTATGCGCCAGTTGTGGTTGAAAAGTATCAAAAAGTAGTAGCGGACTCACCCCGGAATTGGAAGGCTCATTTTAAACTGGCGGCAGGTTATTATTTTGTTAACCAAAAGGAAAAAACCATTTATCATTTAACAATGGCGTCTGAGATTGACCCCACCAATCCATGGCCAGTTGGCTATTTGGCATTGGTAACGGGCCAAATGGGACAATTGCCGGAGGCGATTCAAATTGCCAAGCGTGCCCTTCAGTTGGAGCCGAATGCTGCTCCGTTACAGTTTTTAATTGGCACGGGGTATTTTCGGTCGGGTAAAATGCTGGAAGCCAGTCAGTATTTTTTAAAGGCAGGTCAATTAATTGTGAAAGAAAATAAGGTGTATGGTAAATATTAGCCAATCCAATTGGTTGCAAGGGTCCATTGTAAGTGGGGTGGTGGCAATTTTATTATTTGGGGTTTGGTATACCCCATCTGGGTATTATCGGCCAAGTCGTACACGGCCTGATTTTTTATTTCAAAATGCCACGCTTACCCATTATAAATGGGCAGATACCGAGTGGGAAATTCATGCGAAGCGTGCAGAATGGTGGGCATTGGACCAAAAGTTATTAGCGACTGGCATCGTATTGGATTGGCAAAAAAACACCCCTAAACTTCAAATAAAAGCCAATACAGGGGTTGTGTATTGGCAACCATTTAGGGTTCAATTGCAGATTGCGAGTGGTGTTGTTAATGTGATGGAGCCTATGTATATATGGGCGGATCGTTTTGATTCAATGGGTCAGTTATCAATCATTGATTTAAAAGGACAGGTAAAATTAATGAGAGGAACCATGATGATTCAAGCGGGTGCGTTACAATTTAATCGAACAGAACAGCGTATTGTGGTAACAGAAAGACCTGAGATGCAAGTATGGTAAAAACAGCGTTAATAAGGATTGAAGAGTTTTTGGCGTCTCAAACGGCGTTATCACGGCGTGATATATTAAAAGCTGTTCAAAATGGCGAGGTCTCAATTAATGGGCATGTTATTACATCATTGGTAAAGCGATTATCACCAACAAATGATGTGGTTCATTTATCAGGTGAGCGTATTCAGTATCATGTACCCTATGTCATTTATAAATTTCACAAGCCCAAAGGGGTTATTTCAACCATGGAGGATCCGGCGGGTCGTCGCTGTTTGGGTGATTTTATGAATCGTGTTCCCCATTCAATGGCCCCGATTGGTCGATTGGATCGGGATACTGAGGGGCTTATTTTATTTACGAATGATGGGGAGTTGGCACATCATTTGGCACATCCACGCTTTCATGTTCCCAAATTATATCGTGTGACGCTAGATCAACCCATTACGGAAGATTTGATTCAACGATTGCAGTCGGGGGTGTTTTTAGAAGATGGGCCTGTATTGGTTAATGAGTATGAAGTGGTGTCGCATCAAACCTTAGATATTACCATTTCAGAGGGGCGAAACCGAATTATTCGACGCTTATTTTCATGTTTGGGGTTTGAAGTGAAGCGATTAAAACGGTTATCAATTGGCCCGATCAAATTAGGAAATATGGGTACTGGAGAGTGGGTTAAGGTGACTCAAACTGAGTTAAAGCAATTGGATCGGTTATTGGGGGAATTGGCAGCGGATTAATGATCATTTAGGGATTGATTAAACCCCCGTATTTAATGTGGTGGGCACTGCGTGCCCAGATTGATAACCCCACCCTAACCCTCCCCTAAAGGGGAGGGAAAAGACATTTGATAGCGGGCACTGCGTGCCCGCACCCAGCCTTAAGGGCATTGCCCTTAAGAATCCCGATGGGCTCGCCCATTTTAGGGGGTTCAAAGGGGGCTCCGCCCCTTGTTTTTGGGGTCCAGGGGCTCCGCCCTTGGTCTGGGGTCTGGGGATCGAAGATCCCCAGAATCTAATTTCTTTTCCCTCCCCTTTAGGGGAGGGTTAGGGTGGGGTTTTAACTGTGGGCACTGCGTGCCCACCACCTTAGGGCGGAGGCCCTGGACCCCAAAACCCAAGGTTTAGCCCTACCCCTTGGGATTCTTAAGGGCGAAGCCCTTAAGGCGGGCGTGGGTGCGCAGCACCCACTAAGTATTAATTCCCCTCCTGGGAGGGGCAGGG
>Ga0172373_10004943_pt1 | contig 18540 bp, 16 predicted proteins | sample Lak10m_2_FD_114546 | JGI IMG/M metagenome (GOLD analysis project Ga0172373, IMG submission 114546) | Freshwater microbial communities from Kabuno Bay, South-Kivu, Congo - kab_092012_10m | ecosystem: Environmental > Aquatic > Freshwater > Lake | place: Democratic Republic of the Congo...
CTCATCGCAGTCTTATGTAGTAATTGACACCTGGAATCATGCTGGAGACTATGAGAATGCTTTTTTCACAACTCCTTTTCAAGAAGTTCTCCTTTCAAAAAGAAAAGTTACTCCTAAAAAAACAGGGAAGGGGTCATATGTATTTCGTATAAAAGCCCCTTTGTTACAAGCTGAACAACAAGTTTGTTTGTTGGGTGATTCTCCGGTGTTAAACAGCTGGTCAACCCACCAACCACTTTTATTGCAAAAAAGAAAAAATTGGTGGGAGATTTCATTGGACTTAGATGAGGCTTCATTCCCTGTCAATTATAAATATGGTGTTTGGAACAATGTAGAAAAGAAGTTTGAATATTTTGAGGAGGGCGAAAATCGAGTGTTGCCTGTTTCAATAAAGAAATCAAGTAGCTGTTTTTATTTTCATGATGGGTTCATCAAATTGCCCAACAACACCTGGCGTGGAGCAGGGGTTTCGATTCCTGTATTTAGCTTACGAACCAAGCAAAGCTTTGGTATTGGAGAATTTACAGATATTAAAAAATTGGCGGATTGGGCACAAGCTGCTGGATTACGATTAATTCAGTTGCTGCCTATCAATGATACCATTGCCACACAGACTTGGCAAGATTCTTATCCCTATGCTGCCATTTCTGCTTTTGCATTACATCCGATCTATATCAATCTTGCGCAGGTTGCAGGAACCAAGCAGGCGGTTTTATTAAGACCACTTCGTAAAGTGCAAGAGCAGCTTAATAATAAAAATGTAATTGACTACGAAGCTGTAATCAGCGTAAAACTGGAAATCCTTCGAAAGCTTTACGCTGTGCAGGCTTCTGCTACTTTAGATGATCCAGCTTTTCTTTCTTTTTTTCAAAAAAATAAACATTGGCTTAAACCATACGCTGCTTTCTGTTACTATCGAGATCAGTATGGCACTACTCGGTTTGAGAATTGGCCAAACGCATCAACATATGATGCTGCCGATACTGATCAACTTTTCAAAAGTGTTGCTACTCGCACACAAGTCTATTTTTATGCATATGTACAGTTTCATCTGGATCAACAATTAAAAGAGGCAGTTGCTTACACACATAAAAAGGGCTTGGTTTTGAAAGGGGATATTCCAATTGGAATTTATAGATATGGGGTAGACGCTTGGGTTGATCCTAGCTTATACAATATGGATTGGCAAGCGGGTGCTCCTCCAGATGACTTTACTGCCATTGGTCAAAACTGGGGTTTTCCGACCTACAATTGGAAAAAAATGCAACAAGATGGTTTTGCTTGGTGGAAGCAGCGTTTTGAGCAAATGAGTTACTACTTTGACACTTTTCGTATTGACCACATTTTAGGATTTTTCAGAATATGGAGTATCCCTACCAATGCAGTGCAGGGTGTACTAGGTAGATTTGTTCCCTGTGTTCCCATTACACGTGAAGAATTTCATCAACAGGGTATTTTAATCGATAAAACTCGGTTTTGTAATCCTTTTATCAATGACGAAGTTCTGTTAGAGTTATTCGGTCAACAACAAATTCAGGTTAAAGAACAATTTTTAATAAGAGATGCGGCAGGTAATTGGGTTTTTTCTCCCCTGTATGATTCGCAGCAAAAAATTGAAAACTACTTTGATGCCATTCAAAAAAGTCCTGCTTCAGAAAGAATGAAAGCAGGGTTATTGGAGCTTCATGCCAATATTTTACTTTTTGAGGAACCTCATTCTAATGGGAATTTATTTCATTTTAGAATTGGAATTGATAAAACTTGGTCATTTCGACAATTGTCAACTGATGCTAAAGAAAAGTTGCTTGCGCTCTATCATGATTATTTTTACCGCAGACAAGATCACTTCTGGTATCAGGAAGCGATGCAAAAACTTCCTTTTTTAAAAGAAGCCACCAATATGCTGATTTGTGGTGAAGATCTAGGTATGGTTCCACATTGTGTTCCAGATGTTATGAAGCAGACAGGAATTTTAAGTTTGGAAATTCAACGAATGCCTAAGGATCCCACACAATCTTTCTTTAACCCTAATCAAGCTCCTTATTTATCGGTTGTAACCCCCTCTACCCACGATATGAGTACAATACGCGGTTGGTGGGAGGAAAACCGTGCAAGAACGCAACAGTTCTACTACCATATCATGGAGCAATGGGGAGATGCGCCACAATTTTGCGAGGCATGGATTAATAGAGCTATTATAGTGCAACATTTGAAATCGCCAGCCATGTGGAGTATTTTTCAGTTGCAGGACTTATTAGGAATGAGTGAGGTTGTTCGTAGGAATGATCCGCGAGAAGAGCGAATCAATGACCCTGCTAATCCAAAGCATTATTGGCAGTATCGACTTCACTTAAACCTTGAGGACTTGATCAATAACCAGTCGTTTACTTCATTAGTCAGGCAGTCAATTACTGACGCAGGAAGGGTCTAGTAAATGCCTTAGCGCTATCTTCGCGCAAAGCAGTATATGCAGGTTCGCTATTGGACACATCAACTCCCTTTTCGGCATCCTTTCACCATTTCTAAGGGAACAAAAACGCACCAACCGACCTTAGTGGTTGCGTTGCAAGTTGGAAATTGGTGTGGTTATGGAGAAGCTCCTGCTATTTCTTATTACCAAGTAACTGTTGAAAGTTTGGTGGAATCATTGGAAAAACACCGAGCTGCTATAGAACGGTTTGCCTTTACTGATCCAGAACGGTTCTGGCACTTCTTGCATCACTTAATGCCTGCTGATCCTTTTTTAATTTGTGCGTTAGATATGGCAGGCTGGGATCTTTACGCTAAGAGAAAAGGACTTCCCCTCTATAAACTATGGGGTGGCACAGGTTTAACGGGCCCACTGACAGATTTTACAATTGGAATAGATACTCCTGATAGGATGCTTCAAAAAATGCAGGAAAGACCATGGCCGCTGTATAAAATCAAAGTTGGTTCAACAGCTGATATCGCTACATTAGAGCTCCTCCGCTCACATACCAAAGCGCCATTTCGAGTAGATGCAAATGCAGGTTGGACTTATGAAACAGCTGTCCAACTTATACCAAAATTAGAAGCATTAGGAGTTGAATTAATAGAGCAACCGCTACCAAAAGAAAATAGCGAGGAAATGAAGTCATTGAAAACAATATCTTCCATCCCACTGATTGCTGATGAATCCTGTGTCTCAGAAAAAGATGTGTCTCGTTGCGCCATTGGTTTCGATGGAATAAATTTCAAACTAACTAAATGCGGAGGTATCACACCTGCCAGGCGAATGATAAAACAGGCGCGTGAACTTGGACTGAAAATCATGTTGGGCTGTATGAATGAATCTACCATCGGTTCTGCTGCAATAGGACATTTAAGAGAATGGGTTGATTATTTGGATATGGATGGCCCTCTATTATTGGCGGAAGATCTCTCCAGTGGCCTTATTTATCAAGATGGCAAGATTCAGTTGCCAAATCAAGCTGGGTTGGGAGTTACTTACATGGGGATTCAAAAAAGTGAACAATAGCTATATACTGATTGTTGTAGCATTAATAATAAAATTGTAAGATGGCCTGGAAAGATCAACAAGCATTTATTGAAGCACTGGAAAAAAATGGTGAGTTAATTCGTATTAAAACGTATGTAGATCCCCATTTAGAAATTGCTGAAATTACCGATCGAGTTAGTAAATCGGGTGGGGGTGGTAAGGCGCTTTTGTTTGAGAATACTGGTACAGATTTCCCTGTTTTGATGAACGGATATGGAAGTGAGAAAAGAATGTGTATGGCATTAGGAGTAGACTCACTTGATGCTATTGCCCGGGAGATCGAGGACTTGTTTAAGCTACTTTCCTCTCCTAAAGAAAATATTCTTGACAAACTTCGCTTACTCCCTAAGCTAGGTCAGTTTGCCAGTTGGATGCCAAAAATTATAAATGGGAAAGGAGCCTGTCAAGAGTTCGTATTATTAAAACCAGATCTTAACAAAATACCAGTACTTACTTGCTGGCCAAAAGATGGAGGGCCCTTTATTACCTTACCTGTAATTCATACTAAAGATCCTGAAACAAACAGTAGAAATGTGGGAATGTATCGTATGCAGGTTTTTAGTGCTGACATGACAGGTATGCACTGGCATAAACATAAAGTAAGTGCAAAACATTTTAATGCGTATAAAAAAGCGGGTATTAAAATGCCAGTGGCAGTTTCATTGGGAGGTGATCCTGTTTATGCATACAGTGCCACAGCTCCATTGCCCGAAAATGTAGACGAGTACATGCTTGCTGGTTTTCTACGAAAGAAAAAAGTTGAATTAGTTCGCTGTATAACGCAACCCGAAATAGAAGTTCCTGCAGATGCCGATATTGTTATCGAGGGGTATGTGGATCCGGCTGAGGATTTAATTTGGGAGGGACCCTTTGGAGACCACACAGGTTATTATTCCTTACCTGATTGGTATCCTCGTTTTCATGTAACTGCTATTACCCATAAAAAAAATGCAATTTATCCTGCTACAATTGTTGGGATTCCACCGCAAGAAGATGCTTGGTTAGGAAAAGCAACAGAACGAATTTTTTTAGCCCCCATAAAGATGACCATGGTTCCTGAAATTATGGATATGGATATGCCAATTGAGGGGGTTTTCCATAATCTGGTAATCACGAAGATCAATAAAGAATATGCTGGGCAAGGGCAAAAAGTAATGAATGCTATGTGGGGGGCTGGACAAATGATGTTCAATAAAATTTTAGTCCTTGCAGATCAAGGTATCACCATACAGGCTTATCAGGAATTAGCTCAATATGTATTTGCCAACCTAAATCCTGCAACCGATATATCTTTCTCTACTGGCCCAATGGATGTTTTAGATCATAGTTGTAGCAAATTGGGATTTGGAGGAAAAATGTGTATTGACGGAACAAAAAAAATGAATGAAGAACAAGAAGAGGATTATGCTTGTCCGGCATTAACGATTTCTGCTGCATCTTTAAAAGCACTACTGCTCAACCATTCAACTGCTATACGTAACGTAAATACTAGTCTCCTTGATTTAGACATTCCATGTATTGTGGTAGCCGTGGAAAAGAATAAACCAGGTCATGTTAGGGAATTGCATCTTAGTATTGCCGCGTTATCTCCCATGGCCAGCATCAAAATGGTGCTATATGTTGAGCATACGGTAGACCCCATTGACTTAGCAACCAGTTTATGGCGCTTCTGCAATAATTTGGATCCTAAAAGGGACGGTTTTCTTTTTAAATCTTCAGGTTTTCCTTACACAGCTTGTATGGGTCTTGATGGAACAAGAAAAACCAAAGAGTTTGATAATTTTCAAAGGGATTGGCCCAATATCATAGTTGCCGATCCTGCCACTATAGAGAAAGTTGACAAAAAATGGAGCCAGCTTGGTATTGGAGATTTTCTTCCATCTCCTTCTCTCAAATACAAAGATCAACTTTATGGAGAAGAGGCAGTGGTACAATAGCATCTTTCTAATTTTCTCTATTCACTTTTTTCTGTTATCGCTTGTGGTAGCGCAGGAGAAAAGTACTTCCTTACCGGTTGGTGATTTGAAAATAGATCTACAAGGGCTTAAAAATAAAAAAGGAGTAGTACTACTTAGCATATTTTCTTCGCCTGCAGGTTTTCCAGTGGACGCTAGTAAAGCAACCACTAAGCTTCGTGTCCCATTGAAACAACTGCAACTACCTATAGTAGTAAAGAATATGAAAACGGGTACTTACGCAATTGCGTTACTTCATGATGAAGATGAAAACGGGAAAATGTTGACTTCAATTATTGGATTACCAAAAGAAGGATACGGATTTTCAAATAATGTAATAGGATTAGCTGGCCCACCCAGTTTTCAAAAAGCTTCCTTTACCTTATCGGACAAGGGTACTTCAATCATACTCAGGGTTCGGTATTAAAAAAACCGCCCTGGGGCGGTTTTATCAAATTATACTAAGAATTAATAATTAGCATTGTTCCAGACCTGAGAAGAAGAAGGCAGATTCGATAGCTGCATTTTCATTACTATCACTTCCGTGAATAGCGTTTTCTCCAACTGAGCTCGCAAATAATTTTCTGATGGTTCCTTCCTCAGCTGCAGCTGGATTAGTAGCACCAATTAATTTCCTGAAGCTCTCTACAGCATTATCCTTTTCCAAGATGGCTGCAATAATAGGGCCGCTGCTCATAAAAGATACCAATTCACCATAGAACGGGCGCTCACGGTGAATTGCGTAAAATTCTCCGGCCTTGCTTTCGGAGAGATGAAGCATTTTTAAAGCTTTGATGGAGAATCCCTCCTTAATTATACGATCTAAAATAGCGCCACTATGACCTTTACGAAAGGCGTCTGGCTTAATCATGGTGAAAGTCCGGTTACTCATTTGTAGTGTGTTTAGCGCCGCAAAGTTACAACTATCTTTTCATACCTTTAGCCTTCATGAAGACAATTTCAGCCCTTTTTCCCTTTTTGCAAGCACCCCAAAAAGTAGTAATTACCACCCATCAAAAGCCAGATGCAGACGCGATGGGTTCCTCACTTGCATTAGCACATTATTTAATAAAAAAAGGCCATGAGGTAACTGTGATATCACCTACTAATTGGGCAGAATGGGTTAATTGGATGCCAGGAGCGGATAAAGTAATTAATTACGAAAAACAGAAAGATAAGGCTGATGTTATTTTAGAGAATACAAGCATCCTTTTTTGCCTTGATTTTAATGCCTTTCATCGTACTAAATCAATGGCTCAAAAGTTAGCTGAAATAACTTGTACAAAAGTGCTCATTGACCATCACCAAGAACCTGCAACTGAATCTTTTCATTTTGGAGTAAGCGATACCACTAAAAGTTCTACTTGCGAAATGATCTACAACTTTATACATGCGGCAGAGGATTTAGCTATGATTGATTTATCCATTGCTGAATGCATCTATGCCGGACTGGTGGGGGACACTGGTTCATTTCGTTTTGCTTCTGCACATGCAGGTGTGCACGCTATTGTTGCTGATCTTAAATCTCGCGGATTAGATCATGGAAAAATACATGAAGGACTTTATGATAACTTTTTAGAAAATCGATTACGTTTTATTGGTCATGTGCTTCTTCATAGAATGGAAATATTTTATGAGTATAATACAGCCTTAATTGCCATTCCTAAATCAGATTTGCTAAAATTTCAAATCAAAACCGGTGATACTGATGGACTTGTCAACTATCCGCAATCTATTCAGGGCATAAAAATGGTAGCATTGGTTATTGATAGAGAGGAGGAAAGAAAATGGAGTTTTAGGAGCAAAGGTTCATTTGATTGCAATACATTTGCCCGAACCTTTTTTGAGGGTGGGGGCCATTTCAATGCAGCGGGTGGCAGAAGTAGTGACTCACTTGATAAAACGGTTGCCAGATTTAAAGAAGTAATAAAAACACAATCATCACTTATTTAACTTGTATTTATGCACGCATCATTTAAATTTCTTGCGCTCAGCTTTCTAACATCCTGTATGATAAGTTGTGCTGGACCTGCCTACCAAAAAACGCCAGGGGGTATGCCTTACCAATTGATAAGAAGTAAGGATACGCAACAAGCTCGTATTGGCGACTATATCAAATTGACATTGACGCAAAAAATCAACGACAGTGTTTATTTCACTACAGGTAACAGACTCCCCATTTATATACCTGTTCCTCCACAAACGCAGCCATATGACATTTCGGAGTTATGGACATCACTGCACCGTGGAGACTCAGTGATTGCCACTCAAATGATGGATACTTTTTTAAAGAGACTTCCTGCAGGCAATCTTCCTCCTGAATTTAAAAAGGGGGATCGGATTATTACCTTCATCAAAGTATTAGGAATTTTTAGTTCAGATAGTTTAAAAACACTGGATGAGCAAAATGAAAGTAAAGCTTATAGCATTCGTGAAAAATCTGAAGTTGAAAAATTTCTTGGTGCAAAACTTAGCACTGTTCAACGTACCCCTGCTGGTGCTTACGTAGAAGTGGTGTCCGCAGGTACAGGAGATTTGATTAAGAAAGGAGATTATGTTTCTGTAAATTATACCGGTAAGACATTTGAGGGTAAGGTTTTTGATAGTAATACTGATACAACTTTCAAACATGTTGAACCTCTCAAATTTTCTGTTGGAGTAGGGCAAATGATCAAAGGATTTGACGAGGCAATGCCTTTTTTAAGAAAAGGAGCTAAAGGAAAAGTATATATTCCTTCTTTGCTAGGATATGGTGCAGCGCCTCCTCCAGGCGGCCCTATTAAGCCATACGATCATTTAATTTTTGAGGTAGAGGTAACTGATGTACAAGCAAAAGCACCCACTACAAATTAGGAAATAGCGCGTTGAATAACTTTATATTTTCAACGGCTTCTTGAACATCATGTACTCTTAAAATAGTGGCACCTTTTTGTAAGCCAATGGCATGCAGAAAGGTGCTTCCATTTAAGGCCCCTGCAGGATCTGTTTGGAGTGTTTTATAAATAAAGGATTTTCTGGAGAGCCCTAGCAACAGGGGGTATTCCAGCGCTCGAAATGCCTCCAGATTAGCTATTAATTCAAAATTTTGTTCGATGGTTTTGGAGAAACCTATTCCAGGATCTACAATTATTTGCTGTATGCCATGGAGCAGACACACCTTTTTTCTTTCCGCCAAAAAGTCAATCACCTCTTTTACCACATTAACATAATCTGTTTTTGATTGCATTGTTTGTGGTTCACCGCGCATATGCATGATTACATAAGGAACCTGCAGGCGTGATACAGCGGAAATCATATTGGCATCAAGCAAGCCGGCACTTATATCATTTACCATATGTGCACCTGCTGTTATAGCCTCCTCGGCTACCTTTGCATGATAGGTGTCAATTGATAAAAAAGCGTCAGGGAATTCTTTAGCAAGTTGCTCTATGGCTGGGATTACACGGGTGCATTCCTCTTCAGCTGAAAGCCGTTGGCTGCCTGGACGAGTACTTTGTCCTCCTATGTCAAGTATAGACGCACCAGCAGCTAATAATTGCTCAGCACGAGGAAGTAAATTATCAATAATGGAAATACGACTAGATGCATAGAAAGAGTCGGGGGTGATATTAAGTATCCCCATAACAATGGGTTTATCCACAACTAGTATCTTATCCTTACTCTTTAGTGTATTCATTACGCCTTGTTGTTTAATTTTGATAAAGGTACGAAAGTCAGTAAGCTATGCAGGATACATCAAATCAATACGATAAAGTAATCGAATCATGCAAGGATATTTTTTTAAAAAAATCTGCTGATTACGGAACTTCTTGGAGGGTGCTCAGGACTATATCAGTTGTTGACCAACTTTTCATCAAAGCCCAACGTATTAGAACTATACAGCAGAAGGGTACACAACGCGTTGACGATAATATAGCAGCTGAATTTCAAGGAATCATCAACTATGGTGTGATTGGCTTGATTCAATTACAGTTGACCACCGCAGAGATAGAGGAAATTCCAGTTGAGGAATTAACCCTTTTATACAATCAGCAGGTGGGTACTGCAAAAAAATTGATGTTAGATAAAAACCATGATTATGGTGAGGCGTGGCGAGAAATGAGTCAGGAGAGTTTTGTAGATTTAATTTTAGTGAAATTGCAACGTATCAAACAAATACTAGCTAATGATGGGAAAACATTAATTAGTGAAGGGATTGATGCGAACTATCTCGATATAATTAATTATGCAATTTTTGCCTTGATATTACTATGAAATGGTTGTACCTCCTTCTTCGTTTACTCGTAGGCCTTTTGTTTATCTTTTCAGGCCTGATTAAAGCAAATGACCCACAAGGTCTCAGTTATAAAATACAAGAATTTCTTGAAGTAGGGGAGTTGCATTTCCTCTATTCATATACGCTACCTATTGCAATTATTTTGAATACAGCTGAAATAGGTCTTGGGACAGCCTTGTTGTTAAATTTTAGAGTAAAAGCAACACAGTTTTTAGTGTTACTATTATTGCTTTTTTTTACCGCCTTAACTGGCTACACCTATTTTACAGGATATCCAAAAAATTGTGGCTGTTTTGGAGATTGTATACCACTAACCGCTGGGCAATCTTTTTTTAAAGACATAGTATTATTGATAATGCTTTCTTTTCTTTTATGCTTTCCTAAGGCAAACAAAGTTGCTATCAATTTTCGGTATGCAGGATTTAATTGTTTACTAAGCACTTTAATAGCAGGGGGGCTTCAGGTTTATACGTTAAACCACCTTCCCTTAATGGATTGTCTGCCATATAAAGTAGGTGCTGACCTCATTGAAAACCGAAAAATACCAGCAACAGCTATCCCCGACAGCACCGTTATCTATTTTACTTACAAGAAAAATAATCAGCTGATACAATTCCCGGCTACTTCCTTTCCGGCTGATTTTTCGCCCCAAACTTACCAGTTTGTGCGTAGAGAGGACAAGTTGATTCGGCCTGGAAAAGATATGGATCCACCAATAAAAGGATTTGTATTATCGGGTGAAACAGGTATTGATTCTACGGATTATATATTACAATTGCCCGCTGTTTTATTGGTAATAGTTGACAATAAAACAAATTTGGAAAAAAGTTTTGAATCGTTGGATTTGCTTCGGCATACAAAAACCGATTACAACAGAATTCCAGTATATGTGATTACAGCACAGCCCACAGCAGTTAGAAAACTTTTATCTTCCACTAAATTCAATGGCTGGCCTGTATATAGCTGTGATTTAAAAGCCATACAAACGGCAGCCAGAACTAATCCCACTATTTATTACCTTGAAAAAGGAGTGGTGATAAGAAAAAAGGCAGCTGTCGATTATTGAGTAACTAATCATTGAATTATTACCTCACGAACAATAGGTGAACCCAGCCATTCATTTACTTTTTGTAAAATAGTTGTGCGTTGAAATTGTAACTCGTTACGGAGAGGGCCCACTTGCGTGTGAATAAAGAGTTTATCTCCCTGTAAACGTACGCTGTCAGTGTATCGGGCAATAGTTTTACCGACTAAGGTTTCCCATGCGTCTTGAATTTGGAATGCCTGCAACTGATCTCCTACACGACTTTCCTTTAAGTAAAGTTGAAGCGCTTGTGCAAGTGAATACGTTGACATAGTGCAAAAGTAAGTGGATTATATAGAACAGATCTGATAAGGAAGATTAAGCTTTTGAAGATTGGATTCTAATCGATTAGCGGATGTATCCGTAATGAAAACTTGTGAAATTGTTTGTTCAACTACTAATCTTATTAAATTCTGTACTCGAACCTCGTCAAGTTTTTCAAACAGATCATCCAAGAGAAGGAGAGGAGGGCTTTCGTTTTTCTTCTCAAGAATATGTAGTGCAGCCAGCTTCACTGCAAAGAGTAGGCTTTTACGTTGACCTTGCGAAGCGATGGCCTTGAAGGCTTGATCTTGCATGTTAAATAAAATATCATCACGATGAGGACCTTGCGTTGTTCGTTGTAATAAAAGATCCTTACGCTGATTGTTGGCTAGTAATTGTTCAAAACTGAAAAGGTCAAGCTGACTTTTATATTGAATAGTAATTTCTTCTGTTGGTTTGTCAATTGTCTTTGCAATTTTATTATAGAGCAGTATGATTTGTGGGATTAGGTCAGTGATTATTTTAATACGTCCTGCATGCAGATAGGTGCCTGCAGGGATAATTTGTTGATCAATGGCTGCTAAAACAGTTGAATCCGAACTCTTATTTTCGGCCATATCTTTCAACAATGCATTTCGTTGTAACAGAAGTTTGTTGTATGTTAAAAGATAGCGCAAATAGACAGGATCAAGTTGAGCTATTAATTGATCAAGATACGATCGCCTCTCTTTGCTTTCACCTGTTATCAGCATGGAGTCATCAGGTGCAATGAAAATCAAGGGATAGCTCCCGATATGATCTGCTTGTTTTTGAATGGGAGCGTCATTCACTGAAATTTCTTTTTTCCCATTTTCACGAAGAACAATACTTACTTTTTCAGCTGATGAAAATCTATCAAATACCCCCTCAAGCCTAAATCCAAATTCACCCTGCTTGACAGCTGCATGGTCAGATCTTGTAAAGTAACTTTTAGTTAAGCATAAGAAATGAATGGCATCCAGCAAATTTGTCTTACCAACCCCATTTAAACCTGTTACTCCAACAATCCTTTTTTTGAAGGAAAACTGGCTGGAGCCATAATTTTTAAATTGGGTAAGTGACAATTGAGTGAGCTGGGGCATACTGGGTTGCAATTTACCTAATGTGGGGTCTTTCCCTTATTTTTGCGACTCAAAATTGAACCCGTTGACCAGCAAATTTTCTAAGGAAACTTACCTCTACTGGTACGAGCTGATGCAGCTAATCCGTCAATTTGAGTTGATGGCAGAGGAAAAGTATAAAATGGAGGGTAAAATAAGAGGATTCTTTCATGCCTATGTTGGCCAGGAAGCAATTGCAGCCGGTTGTATGACGGCTACTCGACCCGCAGACCTTTTTATTACGGCATACCGTGACCATGGCCTGGCTATAGCCAAGGGTGTTTCTGTAAACAGCTGTATGGCAGAGCTGTATGGTAAAGCCACCGGCTGTGCTAAAGGCAAAGGTGGTAGCATGCACTTTTTTAGCAAGGCCAATAATTTTTATGGAGGACATGGAATAGTCGGAGCTCAAATAGGAACGGGAGCGGGGCTAGCCTTTGCGGAACAATACAGAGATACTGATAACGTTGTGCTAGCTTTTTTTGGAGATGGTGCTGCTAGACAAGGAATGTTACATGAAACGTTCAACCTGGCAATGCTGTGGAAACTTCCTGTTGTATTTATTTGTGAAAACAATAATTATGCAATGGGTACTTCTATCCAGCGAACCTCAAATGTCATTGATATATATAAATTGGCAGATGCCTACGAAATGCCTGCTGACATAATTGACGGAATGAGCGCTGAAGCGGTACACAACGGAGTTATACGTGCTGTAAATCGTGCCCGTGAAAAAGGAGGACCCACTTTACTTGAAATAAAAACATACCGTTACAAAGGACACTCAATCAGTGACCCACAGAAATACCGCAGTAAAGACGAAGTAGATGAGTATCGTGGAAAAGATCCGATTCAACAGATTGTACAAACTATACTAACGGAGGGGCATGCTTCACAGGAGCTGCTTGATAGTATTAATAAAAGAGTGGATGAAATGGTTGCCGCCTCAGTGCAGTTTGCAGAAGAAAGTCCATGGCCAGATGAGAGTGAGGTTTTGAAAGATGTCTATGTTGACGCAAATTACCCTTTTATAATTGATTAAAATTGATATGGAAACTACTCAATCAACGAACACAGTCGCAAAGCTTTGGAATCAGTATAGCAAGCAACTAAGTTTAGCTGCCTTAATCATCATTGGTTTGGTTGCGGCTTGGTATGCTTATCAAGAGTTCTATCAACTGCCCAAAGAGAAAAAAGCTTCAGAGGCTTTATTCCGTGCAGAGGATTACTACCGAAAAGACTCCCTTGCGTTGGCCTTAAATGGCGATGGGCAAAACCTGGGTTTTATTAAGTTTATTGAAAAACACAATGGAACGCAGGCTGCCAATTTAGCTTGCTTTTATGCAGGAAGTTGCTACCTCAAAATTGGGGATAATGCAAAAGCAATCACTTATTTAGAAAAGTTTTCAACCGATTCCAAGATTACACAAGCGCGTGCCTTTAAGTTATTGGGTGATGCATACGCTGACAGTGGAAAAAACAAAGAGGCACTGGAAAACTATAAAAAAGCAGGATATCATTTTGAAAAGGATGAAGTTAATTCTCCTGAATACCTTTTCATGGCAGCTTACTTCGCTGACCAAGTAATGAAAAACAATACAGAAGCCGTGACCCTCTATGAGGAGATTCGAGCTAAATATCCTCGTAGTCAACAATCATTTGACGCTGAGAAAAACTTGGCCCGTTTAGGTATCTATTCTAGCAAAGATTAATTTCTGGCCGTTGAACGTTCAGCTTTTCATACCTTGTTTCATTGATCAACTGTATCCTGATACTGCCTTTAATATGATCAAAGTTCTTGAAAAGGCAGGTTGCACTGTATCTTATAATGCCAGACAAACTTGTTGCGGACAGGCAGCTTTTAATGCAGGCTATTGGGAAGAAGCAAAAGAAGTTTGTCAAAAATTCATCTCAGATTTCAAGGGAGATGCTCCCATAATTGTACCAAGTGCTTCATGTGGCGGATTTGTTAAAAATTATTACGAAAGACTGTTTGACAATTCTTCGCTACATCACGAGGTGCAAGAATTAAAACAGCGAGTTGTTGAGTTCTCCTATTTCCTTTGTAAAGACTTAGGAGTTACCAAGTTTGGTGCCAAGCTAAATGGAAAAGCTACCTACCATGACTCCTGTGCTGCATTACGAGAATGCGGAATAAAAGAAGAGCCTCGCCATTTATTAAAGCAAGTAGAAGGTTTAGAACTGGTTGAGATGAGTGAAACAGAAACCTGTTGTGGATTTGGTGGAACCTTTGCCGTTAAATTTGAATCTATATCAATGGCAATGGGAGAGCAAAAGGTTGAGCATGCCTTAGCAACTGGTGCTGAGTATTTGATATCTACAGACCTATCTTGTCTCATGCAATTACAAGGGTATATTCAACAAAAAAACTTCCCTTTGAAAACCATGCATCTGGCTGATGTATTGGCTACGGGTTGGTAAATTTACACGTATGGCTTACTGGTTATTAAAATCAGAACCTTTCAAATATTCATGGGAGCAATTAGAAAAGGATAAAAAAACCTTTTGGGATGGTGTTAGAAATTATGCTGCCAGAAACAACTTGCGTGCCATGAAGAAAGGAGATTTAGCCTTTTTTTATCATAGCAATGAGGGGCTGGCAATAGTGGGCATAGTTAAAATTATTAAAGAAGCCTACCAAGATCCAACTACAGATGAGGAGGCTTGGGTTGCCGTGGACGTAGCGCCAGTAGAAAAATTAAAAAAAGAAGTTACACTCGCAACAATAAAGGCTACTAAGCAATTACAAAATATAGCCTTGGTAAAACAAAGCCGTTTGTCAGTACAACCTGTTGCCGCAGATGAATGGGATACCATTGTAGCACTAGCCAATTAGTTTATCACTTTTTTTCTTTCAGTAAATAGCACCCCCTCCTTTGCCAGGGCTGGTAGTACTTGTTGGTAGAGCATTGGCGATAGAGGTCTTTGTAACCCCAGCAAATCAATCTTGTTTTGAAGAAATAGGGTGGCCGCTATTGCTAATGGCAAACCAACAGTTTTTGCCATTGCTGTTTCAGCTGCATTTTTACCATCTAATACCAGGGAACTAACAAGATAGTGGTCCTTTGCATTTAACCTGTAATGTATCTCATGTTGCATTATCACACGATCTTGATCAGTGTCGGCCATTTTTAATGCTGACTCGAGTAACTCCTGTATCAAAGAGGCTGGAGAATACTCCGCTTTTTTAAGTTCATAGGAAGTTGATTGAAGACCCAAGTGCATGACTTGCTCTTTAAAAAGAGGGTCTTCTTTTAACCAATGTTGGTATTGCCCGATTTGCCCATTAGCGGTGAGCATTTGAAAAATTATATCAACTGGATGCTTGGCAGCATACATTGAAACGGGATCGTCCTGTGTTAGACCAAGCTGTATCATTTTTTTCCATCCCTTCATAAAAGCAGGATGTCGTAGCGTTGTTCTACTAAAAGTTTCAGCCTCATCTAATCGATACAAAGAAATGTACGGAATAGAATTTCGATTTGGATACCATGCTAAGGTCCCTGCATTTTCAATCTCTACAGTTCGTATTTGATCAAATATTTTTTCATAGGACCACTCAATAATTGCTTTATCCTGCTTATAAAGTGCACCTTGTTTTCCGGCAGCTACTACGTTTGCAGGATTCCAGCTTATTTTGTAATGCCAGGGATTAGTATCACTCTGCGGCGCTACTAATCCTCCACAATGAGATACAAAGGACTTTATTGTTCCACCGCTGCTTTTTATCTTGTCTAGGATAGCCATGGCACTCATATGATCTATCCCTGGATCTAATCCCATTTCATACAAAAAAAGGAGCCCTTTATTTCGGATTTCTGGTTCCAACTGCTCAACCTCCTTGTCCAAATAAGAGGCTGTAAAAAGGTGCTTATTGAATTTAAGACAACCCCTGGCTACCAGTATGTGTAAAGAAGGAGGGAGTAGAGAGATAACCAGGTCTGCTTTGGCAATTGCATTTTCTCTTTCAGTAGTATTTTTAACATCCATACAGAGGGCTAACCCCCGGGGATTTCCAGCAATTTTTTGATTAATTAGTGCTAAATCAGTGTCAGCAACTAGCAAATTCCAATCCATTCTAGGGGCCTTTTCCAGCAGGTACTGAATCAGCACTGTGGCGCTCTTTCCGGCCCCAAATAATAGGATGATTTTCATAGCCCAAATATCCCCCTTTTTAATTAACAGAAGTGGATAAAATAAAGGGTAAAGGCCTCCCTTTTTTACTGGGAAATAAGGCGTTAAAAAGGTAGATTTGCAGACCTTGTTTTAACAATTGAAACAGGCAGAAATTAGTAAAAAATAACATGGAAGAATTGCAGCAACCGCAGGAAACAAACGATCATAATCGGATCATTCCTGTAAACATAGAGGAGCAGATGAAAACGGCATATATTGACTACTCAATGTCAGTCATTGTGGGTCGTGCGCTTCCTGATGTAAGAGACGGCTTGAAACCTGTTCACCGTCGTGTTTTATATGCCATGAATGAGTTGGGATTGAGTCATAATAAAGCCTATAAAAAATCTGCTCGTATTGTCGGGGAAGTTTTAGGTAAATATCACCCCCATGGTGATTCCTCTGTTTACGACGCAATGGTTAGAATGGCTCAAGAATGGAGCATGCGTTATACGTTAGTAGATGGACAAGGAAACTATGGAAACCAGGATGGAGATGGACCTGCTGCCATGCGTTATACAGAAGCAAGGCTTGAGAAGTTAGCTGAGCACATGCTTGATGATATTGAGAAAGAAACAGTCGATTTCCAACTGAACTTTGATGACTCGGAAGAAGAACCCACTGTACTTCCTACGCGCATACCTCAACTTTTAGTTAACGGATCTAGTGGAATTGCAGTAGGAATGGCAACCAATATGATGCCCCATAATTTGGGAGAAGTCATAGATGGCTGTGTTGCTTACATTGATAATAAAGAATGCACTATTGATGATCTGATGCAGTATGTAAAAGCTCCTGATTTTCCTACCGGGGGCGTTATTTACGGAATGGAAGGTGTGAAAGCAGCGATGCATTTTGGAAGAGGTCGAGTGGTGGTGAGGGGAAAAATAACAGTTGAAACAAAAGCAGGTGGTAAAGAGCAATTAATAATTACCGAGGTTCCCTACCAAGTTAACAGAGATGCGCTGACAAATAGAATAGGAGAGTTGGTTAATGAAAAGGTAATTGAAGGAATCACCCATGTTAATAACGAATCCAACCAAAAAGAAGGAACCCGCGTTGTCATTGAGCTTAGGAAAGATGCTATTGCAAATGTTATCATCAATCAATTGTATAAGCACACTGATCTTCAGACTTCTTATGGTATCAACAATGTAGCTATTGTGAGAGGAAGGCCTCGAACATTAAACTTAAAAGACCTTATTCAGGAGTTTGTAGAGTTTAGACATGAAGTTGTTATCAGAAGGGCTCAGTTTGAATTAGGTGAAGCACAAAAGCGAGCACATTTACTAAAAGGATATTTGATAGCACTAGATCATTTGGACGAAGTCATCGCATTGATTAGAAGCGCCGCTACCCCTGACATTGCAAAAGATAAATTAGTCAATGCGGGATGGGGCTTGGACGAAATACAGGCCAAGGCAATTCTTGAAATGCGTTTGCAACGTCTTACTGGCATGGAGCGTGATAAGATTCGTGAAGAGTTTGAGGAATTAATGAAACTAATTCAATCGCTGGAAGAGTTACTCAGCGATCAAGCAAAGCGTTTTGCTTTGATTAAGCAGGAATTGCTGGAAATCAAAGAAAAATATGCCGATACCCGCAAAACAGAAATCACCTACTTAGATGATGAGGTTAAAATTAAGGACCTCATAAAAGAAGAGGATGTTGTAATCACGATTTCTCATTTGGGTTACATAAAAAGAACTCCCGCAGAAGAATACCGCTCACAACGAAGAGGAGGTCGAGGTGTAATTGGAGGACGAACCAGGGAAGAGGATTACATCGAACATCTTTTTGTTGCCTCTACTCACCATACCATGTTATTTTTTACTGAAAAAGGCAGGGTTTATTGGCTGAATGTTTATGAAATCCCTGAAGGTGAAAAAACAGGAAAGGGCAGAGCTATACAAAATTTGATGCAAATTCCTCCTGATGACAAAGTGAGAGCCATTCTGGACGTTAAGGATTTAAAAGATGAAGCCTTTGTAAATGCGCATTACATTATCCTTTGCACTAAAAAAGGAGTCATCAAAAAAACTGCTTTAGAAGATTTTAGTCGTCCAAGACAAACGGGCGTTAATGCCATCACCATTGTCGAGGGA
>Ga0172373_10004944_pt1 | contig 18538 bp, 21 predicted proteins | sample Lak10m_2_FD_114546 | JGI IMG/M metagenome (GOLD analysis project Ga0172373, IMG submission 114546) | Freshwater microbial communities from Kabuno Bay, South-Kivu, Congo - kab_092012_10m | ecosystem: Environmental > Aquatic > Freshwater > Lake | place: Democratic Republic of the Congo...
GGTCGGAAGGCGGGCGGAGATCACGCCCCCACGCGCCGAGATGTATTCCTGTAAGGACAATTTCCCGGTAGCCGTTGGCCGCCAGCGACTCGACTCTCTTCAGAGCTTCCCCTGGGGGAAGGCTGCGGCTTGTTCCCCGCGTGTAGGGGACTATGCAGTAACTGCAGAAGGCGTCGCATCCGTCCTGAATCTTCAGAAATGCCCGGGTATGTTCGGGAAAGACTGATGCCCCCAGCAAAGAGATGGTCTTTTCCTGCCGGATATCGCCGACAATGATTTCATCCTTCCCGGGCTCGGTGCGGGGGATGTCTTCCCTGCTTTTTGTGGAGATAAAATTTTTTTTAATGACCGCGGGGTTCCGGTTGCCGGCCGTGAGCAGAATATCGGGGATAAGAGTCTTTTCGGTATTGCCTATGACAAAATGGACGCCGGCAAGAGAGGATAGCTCATGGGGGGCCCGTTGCGCATAGCAGCCGGTGACGATAATCACCGCCTCCGAATTCTTTCTGACTGCCCTGCTGATGACCTGTCGGGACTGATAATCGGTCTTTCCCGTTACTGTGCAGGTATTGATTATGTAAGCGTCTGCCTTTTCGGCAAAGGGGACGACCGTCAAGCCCCGAGCGACGAGCATCTCGATTATTCCCGCTGATTCGCACTGGTTTAACTTGCAGCCCAGGGTCTCGACTGCAACCGTCATAATTTTTCCATGGTCTTTTGTATCTGTTTGCTCAGGCAATCTTCCGCTTCCTTTTTTACCTTTTCCTCTAATCGTCGCAGAGGGCGTTGTCAAGTAAAACCACAGCCGTCCCGCCGTCCCCGAGGAGCATGGCCGGTTCCTTCCCCGTAGCGTCTTTGGTGACGCTGCAAATCCCCCTGCCCCTCAAAAAATCACAGTTTTCTGGTCTTTTGCCGAAGTTTGCTATAAAATGGCAGCCAATTGCAGGGATTTGGGAAGTATTTGTCCGGTCGGCAGCGTTGCCCGTTTTCAAAATGCATATCCGCTTTGGCGAAGCTTGATACTTTAAGGAGGTTCTTGATATTGTATGGAAAACATAATCAGCATAGTATCTGAATACCATCTTCTCTCCATAGCAATAGGTTTTATTTTGTTGCTGACAGTTTACTTTTTTCTTAAAAGTTTGATGAAAATTATACTTTTCATCCTGATAATTGCGATCGCCATCGGGGGATATTTTTACTTTCAGCGACCGGGTACGAGCCCTGCAAGTATTGAAGAAGCCTTCAAAAGGGCGAAGACCGGTTCCGAAAAGGTTGTGGAAAAGGGGCAGGATGCCTGGGGAAAGGGCAAAAGGTTGGTGAAAGAAGGCCGGGAGGCTTACGAAAAAGGAAAAGAAACCATAAAAAACAGCAAGGAGATGCTTGATAAAGGTGCGGAAAAAGGTTCCGATTTTTTTGCGAAGGCGAAAAGAATCGTGGAAAAGATACCTCTGCTGTTTGATAATAAAAATGACGATGACAGCAAACAACGCCAGTGATGTGCGAAAAGCTGGACAACTCCGTCAAAAAATAGGGGAAGACAGGCCTCCCTTGCTTGGGGGACGGACAAACGCCGGCGCAGGTTCTTCCGGGGTCCGTTTTTCTTAAGATATCTTTACTTCCAGCAGCTTGTCCCATTCTATTTGAGGGAATGTCACAAGAAGGCTGTGATCGTCGTTTACGAGGCGATAATCGATATTGAGGAAAAGAGCTGTGGCCACCTCACGGGTCGGTTCGGGGATAACGACGGTGTCCTGGCGCCCTTGGTATAGGGTGACGGGTATCTTCAGGGGTTCGCGGCAGTAGACCTGCAAGTCTGCATAGGCGAGAGCCGGGGCGAGCAGCACGAGGCTCCGTACACGCCTTTCGTTTTCGCAGGCGAAAATTGCCGCCATGAGACCCCCAAAACTAGAACCGACAAGAATAATATTGTTCCTGTTTGCAAGGTCTTCGGAAAGCTTGCTCATCCTTTCGTTTAATGTTCCCGAGTAGTCTCCCACCAACATTTCCGGGTACCTCCCGCGGAAGTAGCTTCCCTTGGTTCCCCGACTGCTGCCGTCCAGTCCGTGGATAAAAATGCGTGTAATATCTTCCATTTTAATAATTCCTATTGTTCAATTTTTTCCAATGCGCGGGCTGCCGTAGGCGCCCGCATCCTTAGCTTGGCTGGACATGGCCGATGAATTGTTGCTTTCCATATCCCGGTATGTTAGAAATTTGCAAGTAAAATGAGTGAGCTGGCCGCCATTGTTCGTGCAAAAAGATGTGCGATCAAATATTTGACGATCAGTTTGGGAAGGGGTGAAAGGATGGCGAATGTAGTTCCGTTCAGGGCGCTGAGGCCGCGGAGGGAGTTTGCCCGAGCGGTCGCAGCGCTTCCCTACGATGTCATGAGCGTGGGAGAGGCGAGGCAACAGATAAAGAAAAATCCGTTGAGTTTTCTGCGTGTTGAAAAAGCCGAAGCCGATTTTCCCGGGGATGTGGGCGATCATGAACAGGTTGTCACCCAAAAGGCGAAGGATAATCTTGAAAGGATGATGGAAGAGGTTATACTCCGTCAGGATGACTTGGCCTCGTTCTATCTTTATCGGCAGCAAATGGGGGGGCACGTGCAAATGGGGATTGCGGCCTGTGTCAGCGTGGATGAGTACACAACAGGACGGATAAGAACCCATGAGCTTACGTTGGACGCAAAAGAGAGGGGGCGGATGCTCCATATCAACGGTATTGGGGCGCAGACCGGTCCGGTCTTTCTTACCTATCGGGGACAGGAGCGGATCGACAGGTTGTTGTCGCAGATGACAAGCCGGGAACCGGAGTACGATTTTACTGCGGAAGACGGTGTTCGTCATACCGTTTGGATAATCGGCGAAGTCGCAGATATAAGGTCCATTCAGGAGGCTTTTTTACCAGTAGGGACCCTCTACATAGCCGATGGCCACCACCGCGCTGCTGCCGCCGTCAGGGTCGCCGGCATGAGGAAAGAACGACAGTTCGGGGGAAAGGGAGCCGGCGAGTGTGATTTTATGCTGGCGGTACTTTTTCCCGCCAATCAATTACGGATAATGGATTACAACCGTGCAGTCAGGGATTTGAATGGCCTTTCCGCGGACGTTTTTCTGGAGAGGATAGGCGACAAGTTTCTGGTATTGAAAAACTTTCGCGAGAAAATGCCCCGGCAGGCCCATGAATTCGGTATGTATCTTCAGGGAAACTGGTACCTCCTGTCGGCCACTGAAAAGGCGTTTTCGCAGGAAGGAGGGGTAGCGGCACTTGACGTTGCGATCCTTCAGGAAAACATCCTAGGGCCGGTTCTGGGGATCGAGAATCCACGAACTGACAAGCGAATCGCCTTTATAGGCGGCTCCAGGGGCGCCGCCGGTCTGGAGGGAATTGTAGAAAATGATGGATTTGCCGTTGCCTTCTCCCTTTTCCCTCCGACCGTTGAAAAAATGATGGAGGTTGCTGATGCCGGGATGACGATGCCGCCCAAGTCCACTTGGTTTGAACCGAAGCTGCGGAGCGGCTTGTTTGTTCATCTTATCGATTAACTATGAGTGGCAATTCTTTTAAACTGGAAGGGGAAAAGATAGATCCGATACTCGCCGGCCGTCTCCAAATCATTCAGCGGGAGCGGGGTTATCGTTTTTCGCTTGATGCCCTTTTGCTTGCCCATTTTGTCAAGCTGCAAACCGGCGATGACGTTATTGAACTGGGCACTGGAAGCGGGATTGTCGCGCTTATCCTGGCGCAGCGTTTCGGTATTGGGCGGATTCTGGGGATCGAGATTCAGGAGCAGTTTGTTTCTACCGCCCGCCGTAATGTTTCCCTAAACGGGCTGGCCGATAAGGTTGAAATCCGTCGGGGGGACGTCCGGTTCCCTGAATCCATCTGTCTGCCGCGGTCGTTTTCCGTTGCGTTGTTCAATCCTCCCTACCGCCGGATGCACTCAGGCAGAATAAATCCCGATTCGGAGAAGGCTGCCGCCCGGCATGAAATCTTCGGGACGGTTGAGAATTTTATCATCGCCGCCGCCTACGCCCTGCGTCCTGGAGGACGGATGTATGCAATCTACCCCGCAACCAGATTGGCCGAGCTGATAACGCGGATGAGGGCCTCCCGGATCGAGCCCAAAAGGCTGCAACTCGTTTACTCCCGCCCCGGCGCCAAAGCGGTTTTTGTTCTTGCAGAGGGGACAAGGGGGGGGAAAGAGGGACTGGAAGTTTTACCGCCGCTTTTTATTTATGAGGCAAGAGGGGGATATACCGCCGCGATAAACGAGATATTCAGGGACCTTGCCTCCGTTGAATCTCCCGGCGACGACTGATTTCACGGATCATTGCCTTGGCAATTGCCTCCCGGAGTTCCGGATCCCCGATGGCGGCGAGGCTCTTTTCCATCATTTGCCGATCCCGGGCGGGAAGCTTCTGCATGACGAAATCAGGGGGAATCCGGTCAGGAACGGAGGAGCGGCCTTCAGGGAGTTCCCCTATGGAGAAAAAAAGCCGCCGAAATTCATTCTTGCCGGACAGTTCGTTGAGTTTGGACAGGATCTCTTCCTTGAGAAACTGCAGTTGATGGAGCCAGGCAGGAGTGGAGGTCAGCACGTACAGGGAGCCCCGCCTGAGGTTTTCGGGAAGGGTGTGCGATGCGATCTGGGGGCCAACGGCGCGTTCCCACATATCCACAAGACGATGGTCGGTCCTTTTATGGGGAATGTCCATTTTCTTGAGAACCTTGTGAAGGATATCCCCCAGCGGTTCCGGTTTCTTGGATAAAGTCCGCTTGCGCATGGGTTCTTTTCTCACGTTTTGCGGTCGCCGGTCAAGAGGCAGTGTGGCTGTTTGCCAGGAGTGAAACAATATTTTTCTTGACCTACCGATGGTCGCCGGGTTAGCAGAGACCTGCTTTTTATTTGCGGTCATAGTATATCATTTTTCTAAGGGCGGGGAATCGGTGTTGTTTGGGAGAATTCGGCCGACTTATCGGGAAATATTCAGATTACAAAACGGAAATTGCTGGTTATATTGAAAATTAAGAAATTTTCGGGATCGAAACGTGACTGACAGGTTTCAGAAGCAGAGATTGAAGATGGTTGATCTCCAAATCAGGAGGAGGGGGATATCCGATCAGCGGGTGCTGAAGGCTATGGAAAAGATACCCCGTCATCTCTTCATCGCGGAAGGTTTGCGTGATCAGGCCTACAGCGACAATCCCCTTCCCATTGAAAATCAGCAGACAATTTCGCAACCCCATATCGTAGCCCTGATGTCGTCAGCGCTGGGCCTGACCGGGAAGGAAAGAGTGCTGGAGATCGGAACCGGTTCAGGTTATCAGACGGCGGTTCTTGCCGAATTGACCGAACGGGTTTTTTCCATCGAACGTATTGCCGCTTTGGCAACCGGGGCAAGAAGGGTTCTTGACGCCCTCGATTATTACAATGTTGCCATCCGGGTTGGCGACGGTACCCTCGGATGGCGCGAGGAATCTCCCTTTGCGGCTATCCTCGCCACTGCAGGCGCCCCGCGGTTGCCCAGACTGTTAATCGAGCAATTGGCCATCGGCGGCCGCCTGGTGATTCCTGTGGGTGGGCACAGTTCCCAAACACTGCTTAGATTGACCAGGCTGTCGGATGACCCTGAAGATTTAAAGCAGGAAGAACTCTGCGGGTGCCGGTTTGTAGATCTGATTGGGGAGGACGGATGGAAAAACTGAAAGCAGGCCGTTGCGGTTCTATTTTTCCTTCGGAGAGATGGGGCGCCATCCCCATTTATCTGCTTGCGTTCATTGCAATTTCCTGCCAGGGGTTACCCTTCAGGGAAGCCGGTCCGAGCGGTGTTTATCACCGGGTAAAAAGCGGCGAGACCCTCTCTGCCATTGCCAAAGCCTATCATGCCGATCTTCAGAACCTTGCCGAGGTTAACAATATAATGAATCCTTCCCTGCTTGAGAAGGACAGTGTTATCTTTATTCCCCATGCTCAGGAGGTTATCGACGAAATAGAGATTATCTCCCGCTCCCGGGAAAAAAAAGGAAAAATTGCCGTAGATGATTCTGCAGTTGAAAAGAACGGCGCGCCTGCAAGCAATGCCGCCGAGAAGCGGAATGCCGGAAAAAAGGTCGGGGTTGATCAAAAGAAGGGGAGACAGGCTGCCCGCAGCGTATTCAGGCAAGAGACCATATATCCATCGCAAAAGGCCGCCAGGGAGTCCTCGCTTCCCCAGGATTCGGGAAAGGGGACAGGGGCTGATGGCGTTGCTAAGCAGATGAAGACATTGGAGAAAAATGAAAAACAGGGACAGGTGAGTTTTAATAAAAGCATGTTTATCTGGCCGTTGCGGGGGAAGGTTGTCTCTTTTTTCGGCGTGCAGCCCAGTGGCATGTTTTTCAACGGTATCCGGATTGCGGCCCCTGAGGGAGCAGCTGTTGCTGCTGCCGGGGACGGGATAGTTATCCATTCAGCCTTTCTAAAATATTATGGCGAGACGGTAATTATCCAGCATGCTGACGATTATGCATCGGTTTATGCCAATCTGGAAGTCCGCGTCGCCGGATTGAACGCGCGTGTGAAAAAGGGCGACCGGATCGGTTCTATCGGTAACGTCTCAGGGAAAGGTGATGCGTCTCTCCATTTTGAGATCAGAAATAAAAATAAGGCGAGAAATCCCCTTTTTTTCCTTCCTTGAAAACGTAGTTTAATGTTCTCAAAACGTAGTTTAATTTTTTCAAAACGTAGTTTAATGTTCTTAAAACGAAAAAATAATTTTCAAAAATCGAAAAAAGCCCTATCCGATATGCCAATTGCCAACCTCTGACGGTTGCCTCTCCGGGGGTGCCGGGTTCTCGAAACATCGCGAATAGCATTGACTATTCTCAAAATATCTGTTACCATCACCCTCCAAAACTAAACACTATGGGTGCAAAAATGTTCAATGTTGGCGATTTAGCGGTATATCCGGCACAGGGAGTGGGAATCATCGAGGCGATAGAGAACAGGGATGTCGGAGGGGCCAAGCAGAAGTTCTACATAATGAAGATTATGAGCAACGGGATGAAAATCATGATTCCCCTCGATGGCGCCCAGACTGCCGGGCTGCGCAGGTTGATCAAGGAGAAGGAGATTCCCAAGATATACGAAATTCTGAAAAACAGGGATTTTACGATTGACAAGCAGACGTGGAACAAAAGGTATCGGGAATATCTTGAGAAAATAAAGACTGGTTCGGTATTTGAGGTAGCCCGGGTGCTGCGGGATCTTTGCGTTCTTAAAATCGACAAAACCCTCTCTTTCGGAGAAAGAAAGATGATGGATACGGCCAAAGGTTTGCTGATAAAGGAAATTTCCATTGCGGCAAACGCCGAGGAGTCAAAGATCGAGGCTGATATAAATACGATCTTTACCGTACAATGAAACTTTATTCCGGCTGTCCATTGGCAGAGCGTTTCCCTTTGAAGGGGGGTGAGCACCACTGATTGTAAAGGCGATACTGATTATTTTGTGTTCTTTGAGCGGCTATTTCATCGCCTATCACAGCTATTACGACTGGTGGAAGTGGATTGTCGGCGTTTTTGTCGGAGCGCTTGCGGCGGCACTGGTAATTCAGATTGAGAAGGTCGCCCGCCGAGTCTCGCTGCGGGTTATCCTGGGCGGCGTTGTTGGCATGCTGATTGGTCTTCTGATTGCTTTCTTACTTGCCTATGGGTTAAATTTCGTCAGTAATATCATGGAAAATCGCCAGGTTGTCCCCTGGATTTACACGCTTCTCACCGCGGCGCTGGGGTATATCGGGCTGGTTCTCGGTTCGCAGAAGGTCGAGGAAGTAAGCATGTTCGGCTGGGGACCGGCTAAGGAGATCAGTGATTACCGGATACTGGACACCAGTGTTATCATAGATGGCCGGATTGCCGATATTGCCGATACCGGTTTTTTGGAGGGCAATCTGATTGTTCCCCGCTTTGTACTCGATGAACTCCAGTATGTTGCCGATTCCGCCGATTCCCTCAAAAGGGCGCGCGGTCGGCGGGGGCTTGACATCCTTAACCGGATGCAGCGCAGCAGTGGGATTTATATCGATGTCGTCGACCATGATTTTCCGAAAATCAAAGGGGTCGATTCTAAGCTTGTAGCCCTCGCGAAAAAAACTAACGGCAAAATTATCACCAATGATTTTAACCTCAACAAGGTAGCAGAACTTCAGGGAATCAAGATTCTCAATGTAAACGAACTGGCCAATGCCCTTAAGCCGGTTGTCCTGCCGGGCGAATTGATGACGGTGAAGATAATAAAGGACGGTAAGGAACCGGGGCAGGGGGTTGCGTACCTGGAAGACGGCACGATGATCATTGTCGATAACGCGCAGCGATATCAGGGCGAGAATGTCGAGGCCCTTGTAACCAGTGTTTTGCAGACAACCGCCGGCCGGATGATCTTTTCAGAGATGAAGGCAGCCGTAAACGACAAAAAATATTGAAATATTTCAGAATATGCCCTTGCCATTCCGGTCGGAACCGGGATCATTCCGGCGCCGGGCGCGAAGGGGAAGGCGAAGATGCGCATTTGACATTTGCCGTTCGTTTTTCAGGTCTGCAACATGAAGACGAAGTTCAGTGGTCATAAAACCGCGGCGATCATACCCTCCGGTGGGATGGGCAGGAGAATGGGAGGCCACATTCCCAAGCAGTACCTTCTGCTTGCCGGGCTGCCGGTCCTTGTCCACACCTTGCGGCCATTCCAGGCTTCACCGGCAATCGATGAAATAATTCTCGCCGTTCCGGGAGAAGATGTGGAGAAGGTCAAGGAAAACATCGTAGAGCGGTATGGCGTTTCGAAGGTTAAACGGGTTGTTGCCGGAGGGAAAGAGCGGCAGGATTCCATCAGCAATGCGCTTGCCTGGATTGCCGATGAAACGGAGATCATCGTTATTCATGACGGAGTCCGCCCGCTCGTTACGACTGATCTGATCGAAATTGTCGTTGGCCGTGCGGGAGAAGTCGGCGCTGTCGCCGTGGGCAGCGACATCAGGGACACGGTAAAACGCGTCGATAAAGCGGGAAAGATAGAGGAAACGGTGCCGAGGGATGGCCTGTGGCGGACACAGACTCCCCAGGCCTTTAAGCGGGAGATCATTGTCGCCGCTTACCGCGCCGCGTATGAAGCAGGATTTTACGGCACTGACGATGCCTCGCTTGTCGAAAAGGCCGGGATTCCCGTCTGGCTGATTCCCGGCGACAGGGAAAATCTCAAGGTGACGACAAAAGAGGACATGATGCTCTGTGAAATGATTCTGCGGGGCAGGGAAAAGAAGAGTTGACAGAGGCTGGGGGGTGGCGATGAAAACCGGATTCGGATATGACAGCCATCGCCTTGTGACGGGTCGCAGACTTATCCTGGGCGGGATGGAGATACCCTGCGAAAAGGGGCTTTCCGGCCATTCGGATGCCGATGTGCTTGTCCATGCCGTTTGCGATGCGATAATCGGTTCCCTGGGAGTTGGTGATATCGGGAGGCTCTTCCCCGATAGCGACCCCGCCTTTAAGGATATTTCCAGCCTGATTTTGTTGAAGCGGGTAGGGACGATGGTTGTTGAAAGTGGCTGCCGGTTGCGCAATATCGATGCGACGCTTGTGCTGGAGAGGCCAAAATTGGCCGGCTATCTTTCCGAGATGGCGCAAAATATTGCCGGTGTTCTGGCGATGCCCGTGTCTGCTGTAAATGTCAAGGCCAAAACTAACGAGGGAATGGGCATGATAGGAGCGGGGGAAGGGGCAGCGGCCTTTGCCGTTGTCCTGATCGAAGAATCCTGAGGGCAGCCGAAAACTGAAAACGGCATTTCCCCGGCGTCGGCAATGAGGCGGGGAAATGCAGAATAGAGAGCAGACAAAGGAGGCATCATGAAATTCATAGACGAATTAGACATTCACGAAAAAAAGGTGTTGTTTCGCTTCGATTTTAACGTTCCTCTGGACAGTTCCCTGAACATTACCGACGATATCCGTATCCGGTCGGCCCTGCCTTCGATAAACTACGCCCTTGATGAAAAGGCCCGGGTTATCATCGTGTCCCATCTTGGTCGCCCGAAAGGCAAGGTTGTGCCGGAGATGAGCCTGGCGCCGGTTGCGAAGCGCCTCTCACGGCTTTTGGATAAGAATGTCCAGTTTGCCCATGATTGCATCGGCGAGGATGTCCGCAAAATGGTTGATTCCCTGCAGGTCGGCGATGTGTTGCTCCTGGAAAACCTGAGGTTTCATAAGGAGGAAGAGAAAAACGACGAGGCATTCGCGGCGGAGCTGGGGGGATTAGCAGATGTTTATATCGACGACGCCTTTGGTAACGCCCATCGATCTCATGCGTCCAACGTCGGAATTACCCGGTTTGTGCCGGTGCGCGGCGCTGGCTTCCTGATTAAAAAAGAACTCGAATATTTTGGCGGCGCTCTGGAAAAGCCTGCCCGGCCTTTTGTGGCGATTGTCGGCGGTTCCAAGATTTCCGGAAAACTGGAAGCGGTTGCCAACCTGATCAGAAAGGTTGACAAAATTATCCTCGGCGGGGGCATGGCTTTTACGTTTCTCAAGGCCCTTGGCTACAACATTGGCAAATCCGTGGTGGAGGATGAGCTGATCGGCAGGGCGACTGAGGTTATGAAGGCGGTAAAGGAGCTCGGGGTAAAGTTCTACCTGCCAGTTGATTGCGTGATTGCCGAAAGCAGGGAAGCGGGCGCCCAAGTCAGGGTGGTGCCTGTTCAGGAGATTACTCCGGGCTGGATGGGTTTGGATATTGGACCCGCAACGGTCACCCTGTTTGCCGAGGCGCTGGAAAATGCCAAGACGATACTCTGGAACGGGCCGATGGGGGTCTTTGAGGTGCCGGTCTTCAGTCATGGAACGACGGCGATGGCCAGAATGCTTGCCAACTCCTCGGCGACAACGATCGTCGGCGGGGGCGATACGGATGTGGCAATCCAGCAGGCCGGTGAAAGCGATAAGATTACCTATATATCGACAGGCGGCGGCGCCTCGCTGGAACTTTTGGAGGGAAAGGTTCTGCCGGGGGTGGCTGCCCTGGAGTAGCGCCGCGAAAAATTATAACGGGCAGGACGGGAGAGTTCGAGATATTTGAATTCGCACGGTAAAGACGGCCGGAGAAACATCCGGCTGACAGTCGAATATGACGGAACCGCTTATTGCGGTTGGCAATGGCAGAAAAACGGGCTTTCCATTCAACAGGTCATAGAGGAGGCAATCGGCCGGATAACCGGGGAAACAATCAGGGTTCACGGTTCGGGAAGGACGGACAGCGGGGTGCATGCGTTGGGTCAGGTCGCCAATTTCCATACAGATTCAACGCTTCCGAAAAGAAGTCTCCTGCTGGGAATCAACAGCCTGTTGCCGGCGGATATCGCCGTCCGCGAGCTGGAGGAGGCTGCCCCAGGGTTTCATGCCCGCTTCTCCGTAAAAAGCAAGGTTTATCTGTATCATATCTGCAATCGCTCAGTTCGCCCGGTAAGAGAAAGGCGTTACTCTTGGTTTATCTGGGAGCCTCTTTGCGTTGAAAAAATGCGGGAGGTCTTGGAGGTTTTTCAAGGAAGTCACGATTTTACATCGTTCTGTTCAACCCATACCGACAGCGCCGATCACGTCCGCACGATTCTTGCCGCGACTCTGGAAAAGGATGCCGAGGAGATGATAACGATATCGATCGAGGCGGACGGCTTTCTCCGTTATATGGTGCGGACGATTGTCGGCTTGCTTGCGTACGCGGGTCTGGGAAAGTGTACGAAGGAGGAAGTGATCGGGATTCTCGAGTCCCGGGACCGGCGTAAGGCCAAGCTGACGGCCCCGCCGCAGGGGCTGTTTCTCGAACAGGTCAACTACTGATGAAGATACCGATTCGCCGTAGGAGTCCCGGGAGAGGCGAAGAAAACGGGAGTCTATAATCTGACCAACCGCGGAGAGTGCATTTTGTATGGATTTGCCTGCATGAGATGGGAATATGCCGGAAAAACCGGGATCGCCGTCAAGCCGCTCGGCTCGGGCGATCTCAAGCGGGCTGCGGCCCGCCCTTGCTGGAGCGTTCCGTCGACGGAGAAATTCGGAAGAGAACCGGCAGGATTATGAGATACTGGGAAGTTGCGCTTCGGGATTACCTGAAAGAAATTGGTGTCAAAGTATGATTTACGAGGTCCCCGGCGGAGGCCTTGTCCGCTCCTGGATCCTTTCGACCGAAGACGGCCTGATTATCGTGGATCCGGGAAGCATCGGAGCGGCCGACGCGGCAAAGGAGTTCATTCGCAGCAGACCTGAATGGAAGATGGGCGATGTCAGGGCGATTGCCGCCACTCATTTTCATGTCGATCATATCGGGGGAATCGGAAGGATTCTGCGGGCCTGCCCGGACGATACGGTTGTCCATTTTCACGTCTGCGTAAAAGATTACCTGACCGGCAAAAAAAACATTCCCGGCCTGCATAACTGGCAAGCTCGGTTCTGGCCCATTGCCTTCAAATGCATGAAAAATGTGCGCAGTTTCGGCCATCTGTTAATAGAGAGCCTTGCCGGCATACCTCTGCGAGGCTTTGGAAACCGTTTTCTGCCGCCGATTCCCTTAGAGAGGATCAGGTGGCTCTTTGCCGGGGGCGGGGGGCGCTGCGATCTAGCTTTTGGCGGGTGGGAAGCCATTGCAACGCCGGGGCACACAGCCGACTCGATCTCCCTTTACAACGAAAGAGAGCGCGCCTTGATCTGCGGCGATTTGATCCTGAACATGGACGACGACGGTGGCCATCTCAACGCCTTCTGCGAAGACACAAAACAGATCGAAAAAACGTTCCAGTTTCTTTCGTCATCCATTGCGCCCCAAACGATCTACCCCGCCCACGGCGCGACCATTCGCCACCCGCAAAACGCCCTCCTTGCGGTGAAGACAGGCTGAATCTTGTCAGGCGGCGTCAACAGATAAACCTCCGTGGATATAGTACACCGCTCATTTGGCGGAAAAGCACGAAGGTAAAGAGGTGTTAAAATGCCAAAACTCAACGATAATATTGGTAAATATCTTTACGGAGGCCTGTCTTAAACCTTGAACCTTTTCAGGTGCGGCGATTTCTGTGTCGGCTATTTCAACCTGCGCGGCGGGCGTGAAATGGCGGATATTAGCGATTCGCTGAGCGGCATGATGTTCAACGAAAAAACTGTAATTTGCAGGGCGCGTCAAGGGTCATAGACAAAGCCAAGGATGGTGCATTGCATGAAAAAGAACAGAGAAAACAAAAATCGCCATGTGTTCAGGCGGGGGAAAAAAGCGGGCTTGCCGCCCGGAACGCCCATTTTTGTAGGGGAAAAAAACAGGATGTGGTCGGAATAAGCATTATTAACTACTCAACCGAAGAGATTGAGGAAATTCAAATTGTCGGCGTTTATGGGATGAATTTTGATAACATGCCGGAATTGAAGTGGAAGTGGGGATATTTCGGGCTTTTGGGGGTTATGGCGGCGCTTGGTCTTTCGATGTTGGCCATATTTAAAAAACGGAAATGGTTATGATGCTGATAGCCGGAGTGGATAGTCAAAACTTGATCAGTGACCCTGGGCGATAGAAAGGAAGAAGGGATTTGTCGGGAAAAATAAGGATACTGCCGGAGACGCTTACGCACCGGATCGCCGCTGGTGAGGTGATCGAGCGGCCGGCTTCGATCGTCAAGGAACTGGTCGAAAACGCGCTCGATGCGGGGGCTACGGAGCTTTTTGTCGAACTGGAAGGGGGGGGGACGCAGTCGATCCGCGTGACGGACAACGGCGAGGGGATGGCCCCGGAGGATGTGCTTTTGGCCTTTTCTCGGCATGCGACAAGCAAGATCACCGAGTTCGACGACCTCTACAGCGTCCGGTCGTTCGGCTTCCGGGGCGAGGCGCTTCCGAGCATTGCCTCGATTGCCCGGGTGGAGATCGGCACCCGTCCGCAGGGGAGTCCCTTCGGAACTCGCGTCGTGATCGACGCGGGCGAGTTCGTGGAGCAGACGGAGGCCGGCTGTCCGGTGGGTACGTCCATTTTCGTCTCCGGCATATTCGCACCGGTACCCGTGCGGCGGAAGTTTCTCAAGGGCGACATGACGGAGCAGGGCTATTGTCTCGACTGGATTACCCGCCTAGCCCTTGCCCGTCCGGATATTCGCATCCGGGTTGCGACTAAAGGCAAGACGACGCTCAACATTCCCGCCGCCCGCGATCTCTCGGAGCGGATATCTCTGACTATGGGGAGCGATTTCCGGAGACAGCTCGTCGAGGTGTCAACGGAAAAGCAGGGCGTATCTGTTTACGGTTTTGTCTCGCTTCCGGAATATACCCGCTCGAACGGTACGCAGATGTATCTCTTTGTAAACGGCCGGTTTGTGAAAGACGCCTTTCTGAACCACGCGGTGATGACCGCCTACCGCCGCATCATCGAGCCGCGCCGCTACCCCTTGGCGGTGCTTCTTATCGATGTGCCGGCAGGCGAAGCGGATGTGAACGTCCATCCGACCAAGATGGAGGTGCGCTTCCGGAATCCGCGCGAAATTTACGGGCTGATCGTCGAGACGCTGAATGAGGCCATCGGGGTCGGTTTCGCCGCAGGGCGGGGAAAAACCGAGGCCTGCGGCAGCAGAGACAGCCGACCTGTGGAAGCGCAGCGAGAATCGTACGTTGCCCGCCTCGAGGAGGCACTGAAGCGCTACCATATTTCTTCCGGACCTCAGAAACTCTACTTTGGAGCGCCGTCTTTTGGCGGTTCCGTCCCGGAGGGAAACAGCTTGTCCCTCCGGCGAGGCGTTATGACCGCAGGCGGAAATCCGCAGGCATTTTCAGACTCTGGGCCGGCCATCCCGCCTGATTCTGGTCAGAAAGCGGCGGGAGTTGAGGATTTCATTTCAGAAAATGATGCCGGTGATGAGGGGGGCGGCACAGGCGAGGTTGCTTCCGCGAATTATTTTTCCAGCCTTGTCTATCTGGGACAGGTCGGAGGAACCTATCTGCTTTTTGCCTGCGAGGAGGGGCTGGTCATCATCGACCAGCACGCTGCCCATGAGCGGGTGCTCTTCGAGAAGATGTGCAGAGAAGCGGATTTGCAAAGGGGACCGGGAGTGGGGCAGCGTCTGCTGCTTCCGGAGGTAATGAGCCTTCCGCCCCGGGAGCTTTCTTTTCTTCTTCAGTCTATTCCAATACTTGCCTCTGCAGGGATGGAGATCGAACCTTTCGGGGGTGACTCGATTGTCGTCAAGACCGTCCCGGCATTTTTGGCCGGTGCCGATGTCCGGGGACTGATCGCCGACATGCTCGCCGAATGCGGCGGCGTCGACAAAAATATCCCCCTGCTCGAGAGGCGCGATCGGATCTTTGCCTCCCTTGCCTGCCGAGCGGCGGTCAAGGGGAACCGGAATTTGAGTGCAGCCGAGGTGGAGAGTCTCTGCCGGGAGCTGGACCGCTTTCCGGGGATTGCCACCTGTCCGCACGGTCGGCCCTTGAAGATCGCCTTTTCCCGATACGCGCTGGAGAAGCTCTTTAAAAGGAGATAGAACCGGCGATGCTTGTACCTGATGGTGACAGTATGCGCGAACGGCTTGTCTGCATCTTCGGCCCGACCTGTGTGGGGAAGAGCGCTTTCGCGCTGAAGCTGGCAGAAGATTACGGCGGGGAAATTGTCGGCGCCGATTCGCTACAGGTTTACCGCCGGATGGATATCGGCACGGCCAAGCCGACCCCGGCAGACAGAAGCCGCGTTTCTCACCATCTGCTCGATGTCGTCGAGCCGAATCAGTCGTTCGATGTCTCGCGTTATCAAGAAATGGCGTCTCAGGCCGTAAAATCCATACATGAAAGGCGAAAAACTCCTTTTGTGGTCGGAGGAACGGGGCTCTACATCCGGGCTTTGCTGGGAGGGCTGATAGACGGGCCGCCGGCGGACACAGAGCTGCGCATAAGGCTGAAGGGGGAAATGAAAGAGAGGGGAAAGTGTTATCTCCATGATCTGCTGGCAGAAAAAGATCCCCGAGCCGCCTCGGTCATCCATCCGCATGACGGCATCCGGATTGTCCGCGCGCTGGAGGTACTGGAGCTGACCGGCCGTTCGATCGTCGAGTATTGGGAGCGGCACCGTTTTCAGAAGTTGCGCTGGGATGTTTTACGCATCGGCCTGCGGCTGGACCGCCAAGAGTTGTACCGGAAGATCGATGAACGGGTTGACCGGATGATGGCGGCAGGGTTTCTCGAAGAGGTGGATGGATTGCTCAAAAGCGGTTATGATGAATCCCTCAAGCCTATGCAGTCGCTGGGTTACCGCCACCTGAGCGCGGTTGTTGGCGGCAGAATATCGCGGGAAGAGGCGGTTCGCCTGACGAAGCGCGATACCCGCATGTACTCGAAAAGACAAATGACCTGGTTTTCCGCCGACCGGGAGGCCGTCTGGCTTTCTCCGGATGGCTTCGCAGAGGCGAGGACGTTGATCGATATTTTTTTGAGGGGAAAGGGGGGTTGACGGAGTGGCTGTTTTATAGCAGCGGCTTCGATTGTCTCCCGGAATTCTCAGGCTGGAGGGCGTATTTCCGTAAATTCCGGGGGTTGGAAAAACAGGAATCCATTTGCTCCCGGAACGTGCGAAAGACAGCCAGTTCGGCGCCGGGAATGGGCCACCCTTCAGGCATTTTGACTTTCAACGGGTTGACGGGTTTGTCGTCGATTCTGAATTCGTAGTGGAGGTGGGGGCCGGTGGACAGTCCGGTCGAGCCGACGTTGCCGATGATCTGCCCCTGCTCCACGCTGCCTCCGGTTTTTATCTGGGGAGGTATCGCCGAGAGGTGCCCATAGTAGGTTTGCCAGCCGTTGGGATGCCGGATGATGACCATTTTTCCGTAAGCGCCCTTCCAGCCTGCATGAATGACCTTGCCATCCCCGATTGCCGAAACGGGTGTGCCGGCGCCTGCGACATAATCTATACCGTTGTGGGCTCTGCTGATTTTAAGAATGGGATGGAGGCGCTTCCCGGAAAAATAAGAGCTTATCCTCCGGAAATTAAGCGGCGCCTTCAGAAAAACCCGGCGCAGTGATTTTCCCCCCTCGTCGTAATAATCCGCCTTGCCGCCGTGTTCGAAACGGTACGCCTTGAACGACTCGCCGTTATTGACAAACTCGGCGGCGACGATATTCCCGTATCTTTTGAATTCGCCGTCCAGGAACAGGCCCTCGACGATGATTCGATAGGAATCGTTTTTTTTCAGATCCACGGCAAAGTCTATGTTCCAGGCAAAGACATCGGAAAGTTGCAGGGCCAGCAGCAGGTGCTCATGGTCAGTTCCTATCGAAGAGATCAGGTTTCCCTCGATATTCCCGGAAAGGGAGAGGAGTCGCTTTTCATAGGGGATACTCTCTTTTTCGGCCTCAAAACTTGTCTCTGTTTTCCGTATATTCAGAACAGAGTCACGGTTTATCTGATAAATGAAGGAACTGATACGGTTTTGACCTTCAACCTTCACCGTGTAGGGTTGACCTATGTGGATATTTCTCAGGGGATAGATACCGGCCGCCGCATCCCGAATGGCATAGAGATCGTCGATATCGAGCCCATGCTTGAGAAAAATGGCGAGGAGCGTCTCCCCTTTCATTACCTTGCCCTGAATGTCCCGGAGCTTCGTTTGCACGATGCGGGGTTTTTGACTGGCGTCGATATGAAATAGTCTAACGGCTTTGGCGCTCAGCGACAGAATTATCAAAAGCGTCAGGGCGACCAGATAAATCTTTTTTCTGTCCAAATATTATCTCCCTTAAAAAACTTATAGATAAAGTGGAGAACGATGATTGTAGCAACGAACAGGCTGTCTTAGTCGGAGGGCCTGAGTACCGGGTCCTCTGGCGGCCGCTTTGGCAGCAGTCTGAGAGACGTTGGCGCGATCGTTCGACACGACGGTGTTCCATACACTGGACATCCTTTATTTGTCAAGTCCTGTAAAGTTCCATTTCTCAAGTGGAGACTGAAGCTAATTTCTTGACTTCGGAACGGTAAAAATATAGAGAAATCCCGCTTTAGAGTCAAATGCATTCAGAATTGTTCTGATGCGGCGCTTTTTTATTGTTTAGAAGGAAGAAAATAATATTCATAACATGGTTGACTGGAGAAGGTGATGGAGAAGGAGTTGCTGGCAAAGACTTTTGAGTACCGCGGGGCGGAGCTGAAGTGGTATCAGTACTGGATGGAACGTGATCTCTTTCATGCCGAAGATAAAAGCGATAAGGAACCGTTTGCGATCGTCATTCCCCCGCCTAATGTCACGGGGATGCTGCACATGGGCCATGCCCTGAACAACGTCCTTCAGGATATATGCTGTCGTTACAAGCGGATGCAGGGAAAAAACGTTCTCTGGATGCCCGGCACCGATCACGCCGGTATCGCTACACAGAATGTAGTGGAGCAGCAGCTTGCGAAAGAGGGTTTAACGCGTCATGATCTCGGGCGGGAGAAATTCATCGAGCGGGTCTGGGAGTGGCGGAAAAAATCTGGGGGGGTCATCATCAATCA
>Ga0172373_10004950_pt1 | contig 18529 bp, 11 predicted proteins | sample Lak10m_2_FD_114546 | JGI IMG/M metagenome (GOLD analysis project Ga0172373, IMG submission 114546) | Freshwater microbial communities from Kabuno Bay, South-Kivu, Congo - kab_092012_10m | ecosystem: Environmental > Aquatic > Freshwater > Lake | place: Democratic Republic of the Congo...
AAGTGCATCAAGAGACACCTCAATAGAGGTGTCGGCAACCGAGCAACCAAGCCACGGTGCCTCCCGCAAGGGGGATGCGGCGCTACGAGCGCAAAATCAGTGGTGCTCGTCGCGTCTCCAACAGCACCAAGGAGACATCATGACCGAGAAGAACCCCATTAAGAAGTACTTCAAGCCGAAGAAGCCGGTCGACAAGGTGACTGAGGAAGAGCTCGACGAGTTCGCCCAGTTCATCTTCGACAACCTGATGGGCGACATCGAAGACGACAGGAAGAACGACGACACGTCGAGCTGACACCGCCGCCCGCACGCGTCTCTCCCCGCGCAAGCAACGTGATTAGCCTGCTCGCTGGACCACTCCTTCTTTGCGCCGAAGCATTCCTGTATGACTCTCACGTCTACACGCCCTCTAATCGTCATGCCAACGGGGCTCCACGCACGCTCATTCGGCTGCCATACTCGGCTTCCCGCGTTGTCTGACCCGTAAGTGCCACAGCCAGCAGTGATTCGCATATGTTCAGGAAATGCAGTCGGCACTATCCTGAGCAGATGGCCACCGCCCGATTTCTTCACGCAGCGGATCTTCACCTGGGATCTCCCCTCAAGAGCTTGGGAAATGCGATAGGTGACGCCGAGCTACAGCGCTTCAAGCAGTTGGTAAACGGGGCTTTTGATCGCCTTGTCCAGACGGCGATTGATGAGCAAGTTGACTTTGTGGTGTTGGCGGGCGATGTCTACGACACTGCAGAACGAGACCCAGGCGCTCAGCGGCGGTTCTTGCTAGGTCTCCGTCGCTTGACCAAGACGGGCATTCGAGTCTTCATGGTTCACGGCAACCACGACCCATTGACGAAGAATATTAAGGATGGTCTAGTCCCAGAGGGCGTGGTCGTCTTCCCCGCCGGAAAACTCGGCGTCGAGACCATCAAGATGCGTAATGGAGCCGAGGTTGTGGTAGCAGGCGTGAGTTACTCCAAGACAGAGGAAGATAAGAATCTCGTCCCGCTTTTCGCTGGTCTAAGCGGCAAGACCATCGTTGGAGTACTGCATACCAACGTCGGCGGAAACACACAGCACGGAAACTACGCGCCGTGCTCCGTCAATGACCTCGAGCAGTCTCCCGTGAACTATTGGGCACTCGGGCACATTCACTTGCGAACCGTAAAGCAAACACCTCGAGGTTGGTGGGCATATCCAGGCAACCTGCAAGGCCGCAGCGCGAAGGCGGCAGAAACAGGTCCAAAAGGGGTCTTGATAGTCGACGTCGACGAGGCTGGGTCGATTTCTGAACCGCGGTTTGTCGAATGCTCCACTGTCAGATTTGCCCGAGTTGATGTTGAAGTCGACCGTGTAGCAGAGGTCGGTGGCGTCGACGACCAAGTAGTGGCACAGCTTCAGACTTTGGTAAGCGAGTCCGGCGGGTTGCCTCATCTCGTGCGACTCGAGTTGACAGGACAGACGGATATCGCTGCATTACTGGACAGCCCAAAGTGGGATCGGCAACAAACGCTGGCAGAAGGCAATCAGGCACTCGACGGTGGCGCGATCGTGAAGCTCGAGTTTTCCTGCGTTCCGCGGGTTGACCTCGCGGAGCAGCGAACCCGAGGCACCCTTCTGGGAACTGTGCTCAACGAACTCGACAAAGAAGAGATCACCGACGATATTCGCGAAGCCGCTACCTCTCTTCTAGTCAACACGCTCGGTGCACATCAATGAAGCGACTAAGCGTTTCCAATGTTCGAGGCCTCAACTTCGGCCGACACATCGGGCGCTCGTTCGACAACCTGGATTCTCCGTTTGTGGTGATTTATGGCGCAAACGAATCAGGGAAATCTACGCTTGCAGAGTTCCTCACGTGGGCTATCGGCGGCCCATGGCGATCAGCCGCCAAGAACTCTGACATCTTCAGAATCAAGTCTGGTGATGACGTATACGGGAATGTCTCTGGCACTCTTGACGGCGAGCTTCTTGAGTTTGAGGCCCGATTCAGGCTGCTAAAGAGCGGCATACCGAATGACAAGCGAAAAGGGGTATTCGCCGGTCGCGAAAACGATGCCGTCGGAATCAGAAACTCGTTCGGCGGTATCGCAGCCGACGAATATCAACTGATCTACCGCTTTTATGGCGCAAGCCTCGGCGACATTGGGTCTGGGGTCGAGTTTTCGAATCTCTTCAGCAGTTTTGCGATGGGCTCGACAAGCCCCACACTTAATCCACGCCAAGCGCTCGAACGCGTCGAAGCGCGTTGTAAGTCACTTGAAACATCGATCAAAGATGAGACGAAAAAACTCAAGGAGTTTGACAAACTGATCGTGTTGGCGAGACGGGCCCCAGAAGAGATCGCATTGCTAGAGGCAAAAATCCAAGAATCATCAGTCTCAATAGACGAGCGAGCGACTCATGCACAGCAAATGGTTGCGGAGCATGATCTCATCACGCGATTGATTTCTGGTCTGTCGCAGCTCAACGATAAAAAGCGTGCCGAAGGCGAGATTCAATCGTTGCCGACTATCAGTAAAGAGATGCAAGCGGTCACCGAAAACTTGCCGGATCTTGAGCATTTGTCTGAGGAAAATCGACGTGCCGAGAGTGCTGCGCGGGATGAACGAAGGCTTGCCGAGAAAGCCATAGCCGAGTGCGGACTGATGGAGTCTTCCATCAGCAATCGCACGTTCTCGCCAATCGAACGGGTTGAAGTTGCCGCGGCCGCTCGCGCACTCTCAGATGCGGCAGCACGGAAGAGTGCTGCCGAATTGGCCGCGAAAGCCGCTGAGGGCGCCCGAACGGATAAACAAGAAGAGGTCGAGCGTGAGCGTCGCCAGATTGGACTGCAGGAAAGGCAACTCGCTGACCTTGACGCAATCTCCAGCGATCTCCCGTCGCTTTCTGACCGTGCTGGCCGGTGGGCTGAGCAGATAAATGCTGCAATCGAGGACGAGGCCAAACTTGCAGCGAGCAAGAAGATTCCTGACCTAGGAATCGGAGCCGAGGGTCGGCGTGGACTTCCTCCAGTTGGCATGGCTGCTGGTCTTGTACTCGTTGCTCTTGCAGGGTTGGCACATCCAATTGCCGGAGTCACAGTTGCCGTTGTTCTCGCTGGGTTCGCCCTGTTCTTCCAAACAGGCAATTCCCAGTTGAAGTTCGGTGGTTACGGTGCGACGGATGCTGGGGCCGTAGCAGCGAATATGGCTCGAGATGCAGAGGGTCACCGAAAGCAGGCTGAGAGTCATCATGCTTTACTTCTCAAGGGTTTAGGTCCCCTTGCGAATTTGATCGAAGACCCCGACACATCGCGAGCCCGAATTTCCCTGTTGACAACTATTGCGGAGATGCGTCGCCAGCTCGTGAAGTTGTCAGCAGATCTGCAATCAGCACAGTCTGAGGCATCGAAAGCCGCAAGCGCTCTGGCAGCAGCCGAGCAGAACGCTAAGGGCATCCTCGGGGCCAGAGATATACCGCTATCCCTGGTCGACCAGAATTTCGAAACCTGGCTAGCAAAATATGAGTCGGCTGTTCTAGCGCTCATGTCGAGTACGTCGGCTCAGCGTTACATTGACGAACTTCAGCAGAAGGTGATGGCTCTCTTGGCGCCCATCAGTGGCGAGATTGTAGGTCTTGAACTGAATGCTGTCATCGAGCGAGTGCGCGATGCCCACAATGTAGAAGAGCGCAGAAAGAATGCCCTCCAACGAATTCGTGAGGCAGAACTCGCAATTTCTGTCGCCAATCTTGATTCTCCCGCAGCAATAGCTCTGCTCGACGAGTTCGACGACGAATCAAAGCTTCATGGTCGACGTGAGTATTTGTCGTCAGAGATAACTACCGCTAAGGAAGGTCGAGATCGCGAAGTGGCGGAGCGCGCCAAACTAGAAGCCGACCGTGACCAGCGATCTGGAGTCGAAGTCTTGCCGGGTCTAAACCTTGCGAAGAGTCATTGTGAAGAAGCGATCGATGAGGTCAAACATCAACTCACCGCCGCAACAGTTGCGCTAAAGGTTCTCCGAGAAACCATTGATCGCTATGAGCGGGAGAACCAGGACCCTGTCGTTGCCGCGGCAAGTGCACTGATCAACAAAGTCGTCCCCAATTGGGGTTCGGTGATGTTCTCGCGCGACGACAAGCAAGATCCTGTCTTAGATCGAGCAGACAGCGACGGACGTCTGAATGAGAAGTTGCTTTCAGATGGCGCACGGGCGTTGCTCTACCTCGGCATCCGCCTCGCGTTTGCTCAAAAAGATGCCGACAAGCGCGGAGTTGCGCTACCTCTCATCTTCGATGATCCGCTAGTCCACTTTGATGACGATCGATCCGTGTCTGCTCTACAATTGCTCGCCGAATTCTCCAAGAACCATCAGGTGGTGTTGTTCACATGCGAGACCAACACGAGAGATAAGGCGTCCCGCTTGGGTGCTGCCATCCTGGAGATCTAACTTTCAACCACTAGTCCTTAGGCATGCTCTCGGAGTTGATGCGATTGGCAAAGGGGTCTCAGCGGAGGCCCTAACGCCCCTTGTACCATCTATCGATGCTCTCCGGGCCAGAGTTTCTTGCCATCGTCGAGAGCGGATGCGCTCAGTCCACTGGGACAGAACTTGCCCGTGCTTCAATCATCGGCAAGAACGAGGGCTTGTTTCGAGACATTGCACTTAATGAACTCGTTAGGACCCGCCCCGAATTGCTCGTACGCGCGGAGTGGGACACCCCACCCGAAGCTTTTGGCCGGTGGACAAAACTCTGGCCATCCGACAAGCGCTCGAAGGGCATCGTCGACCTGAGTGCTGTTCCGTTGAGTCACCCCTTCTCGCAGTCTCCTGTTCTTTGCGCAGAATTCAAGCTTTGGTATTGGTTCGATCTGCTTGACAAGTCCAAGTACGCACCCGGCGGTCGCGACTATCACCACCTCATCTCGCAGAGTTTTGTTATGGATGCCACCAAACTCCTTGCAGTTATGCCCGAAACTGATGGAGGCCGACTGATTGTGACCATCGTGCCGACGTTTCACTTCGACACGATCCCGACTGCTGAGGGCCAGAAACGAGCCGACTATCTCACCGATCGTGGCTTCCCAAAGTCATACGTTCGGCTCTCCAAAGTTGACTCAACTAGCGTGTCAACGAGCGCTGCAGAGCTGCGAGCAACCGCAACTCAGACGTTGGCGGACTATCTCAACGGGAGAGGCTGCCCCACCATAGTTGGAGGTGGACTCACTGGTGCCTACCAAGATCTCACGGTTACCACCGATTTTGTGGTGTCAGAAGTGCCTCGAACTTTTCAGGCTTGACACGAGTCGTTTAACGAAGTCGCAGCACTAGCACTTTTCGTTTCATTCTCGCCACGCCACATCCTTCAGCAAGGTATCGTCAGGGTATGGAAGTCAACGGCTACAAAGTTGAGCCGGGGGCGAATCTCCGTAAAGCAGATCTCATGGGCGCAAACTTGCTAGTTGCGAACCTTGAAGGTGCCACTCTAGAAGGAGCCAATCTTTCGGGTGCGACTCTTGAGGGTGCCAATCTCAATGGCGCCAGTCTCAAGGACGCACACCTAAACTCGGCTCTCCTTGAGGGCGCCAACCTCACGAACGCCGACCTCCGAGGTGCCGATCTCTCACGTTCCTAGCTCCAACATGCGGAAATGAGTAACGCCAACTGCCATGGCGCGAACTTGCAGGACGCAGACCTCAGTGATGCGATGCTCGACGGTACCGACTTCACTGATGCCAACTGCAAAGATGCCAACTTTGATCGTGCATCGTTAACCATGTCAAACCTCACAGGCGCCTACCTCGCAGGTGCAGTACTCGTAGGCTCTGACTGCTACGAAGCCAACTTCACGGACGCCGATCTTTCCGATGCGGATCTCTCCGATGCCAGTCTCGAGAGTTCAAACTTCACTCGGGCAAAACTCGTTTCACACCTCCCGAATGCGAACCTCGACTGCGCCGATCTCAGTCACGCAACTCTCACAGGTGCCGTTCTTGTAGACGCGCTTCTCAGTTACGCCGATCTCACCCGTGCAGCCCTCCACCGAGCAAATCTCGCCGGCTCAGATTTAAGCGAGGCCACACTCAAGGAAGCGAGTCTCAAGGAAGCTGACCTCTCTGGGGCAAACCTGGAGCACGCCATACTTGAGGGTGCAGATCTCGAGGGTGCGAATCTTGCGGGAGCAAATCTCCAACATGCAAAACTTGAACGGGCCAATCTCGCTGGGGCGAATTTAGAAGGTGCGAACCTGAAAGATGCCAGCGTCAGCGGTACAAACTTTGACGGCGCGATTGGATATCAGAACTAGAGACTCGGACGGTTTCTCACGCGCTGCTCGAGGTCACTCATTGGCCTTCCCTGAGGCCACCTGCGACTCCGACGTTGGCTTCCCCAGCATCCACTTCTCGCAGTCTCGCAACAGCAAGAACTGCACAAAGCCGGCCAGCTCACACAGAATCTCTGAGCTCTCGACCGAGAGTGATGATTCAACCCGGTGCCACACGGTCCTGAAGACTCTGTCGACTCGGGCTTCTATCTCAGCAACATCAGTACGCAGCCGCGCAGCTGTCTCCGGATCCCTGAGGCTTAGCGCCGCCAAGAGGAGGTGGATTTCCTCCCTGAGCTGATACTCAAGTTCGCGCTCTTCTTGCAGCGCTAGGTAAAACCGACCTGTTTTGCTCATGGCGAGCTGACTCCAGAACGAAGAAACCTATGTGACATTGTTCCTTCGTTCTGTTGAACTGACGCGTCAAATCGCATCAGGCTGCCCTTCTCTTCTTACGACTCTTCAGTCGTTGCACTAGTCGCCCGGCAACAGCCTCTACGACTGGTGGCGTTACCGAGTTGCCAAACTGTCGATAGGCCTGAGTGCGGGACACCCACTCCGGAATCTCGAAGTTGCTTGGGAAGCCCATGATTTCCCTACACTCACGACGAGTCAAGAGTCGTAAACCAGTGGAGCCATCTTCAACGAACGTGCCGGTCAAACGCTGAATCTTGTGGTAAGTCGAGACGAGGGTCTTTACTGCTCCAGTACTAGATGAATTGATTCGCTGTGGCCGACCGTCGATCTTTTTTGTCAGATACACCTTCTGAAGGTGATCACTGATCTCGTGATTCTTGACGTTGGACTCGAGTATCGAGCCGATGTCCGGGACTGTGATTGGCTCAAATGACCAGTCGAGAATCTGGCCATTCCCATATCGATGCCTATCGACTCCGACTATGTAGACGCGGCGCCTGTGTTGCGGAACTCCGAAGTTTGAAGCCTCCAGCACACCGAACTCCACGTGGTATCCAACATTCTCAAGCTCACGTCGAACCGCATTGATAACAAGTTCACCATCATGCTTTAGTGTCGTGAGTCCTTCGACATTTTCAAGTAATACTGCGTCAAGCGGCTGTTGTCTCGAAACTCGGAAGTGATCAAGTATCTCAATTATGCGAAAAAATAGATTGCCTTGTGTTTCATGCTGAAACCCCTCTCGTCTTCCCATCGAGCTGAACGGTTGACAGGGAAATCCTCCCGCCAAGACATTTGCGGACGGGATCGCGCTTAGATCAACTTGATGAATATCGCCCTGTGGAGTCTCACCAAAGTTGAATCGATACGTCTCTTGACAGTGAACATCCCACTCGGATGAGAAGACGCATTGGCCACCGAGATTCTCGAGCGAGAGTCTGATTCCGCCTATCCCGGCGAAGAGGTCGATGAATTTAAAGCGCTTTCGATTGAGGTTCAGTCGAGAGTGATAGAACTCAGAGTACACATCGGAAAACTTCGAATACCTCTTGTTGACAGAACCTCTAGCGGGCACACGAAGATGATAGATGAGCGGAGTGATACTGATTTGGACTATGCGCCGACAGGGCCAACACCGAGCTGCTGCGCAGCAGTACCCCGATTGATGACCCCTGGCAAGTTCACAAAGGTTTGACCGCGAAGACTCTCAATCAACTCGTCAAACTCAGCAGAAAATGCCTGTGCAGAACCGTCAAGAAACTCCACTTCGCGGGAGTGAATTCTGTTTCGCATTTGTGCAGCCTCCCCCTCATGCTCGATGACGATGTAAGCCGCACTCGAAGAACCCTTTTGCTTCTTAAGAGCCCAAGCTGCGAGATGTTCACTCGACCAACGCTCTCGGAGTGCCACGTTTGCCGAGATGACAACTACGGAACCATCTTCTCGCACCATTACGAAATCCCACTTATGATTCGGAATGCCATGAACGCCGCAATTCACATAGAACGGAGTGATTCGTTCTCGCAGAAGTACCGCTGCTAGGCAAATCACGAAGATTCTCCCCCGAACGCCGCCTTTCTGTGACTCTGCGTCCAAGCTGTTCCACACGAACCTTGCAACGTCGGAAGGCTTTGTAGCTGCAATCGAACGAATGTCCGGAACTACCGCTTCAAACTTCAATAAGCCGGGCCAATCGCCCATTCCACTAGTCGAAAGTCGAAGATCGACAGCCATCAGCCAACGACCAAACGCGAACAGGTGATTGTGGGCATAGTTGTTTAACGACCTGGTGAGACTCTAGCCCAGACCGTTAGAGGTGTCGCACGGGTCAATGGGCCCCCTATCGGGAAATCTCGTGATACGGATGTTCGCGAATGAATCGTCGTTGCCCAAAGCCAGACACATAGTACGACTGAAAAATCCGAAGTCCAAGAATTCGGTCCCTCACCTCTTCTGCATCCGCTGCAACTCCAAAGTTCTTCAACTGTTGTGGCGTGAGGTTTCCTACACGATGCATAAACCAGGTTCGAAGCTTGCCGGCGTAGTCCATCTCAGTGTTGATGAAATGACCCGGTAACTGTGAAGACAGAATCACGGAGACACCAAATCCACGACCTTGCAGCAGAATGTCGTCCAGCTGCTGGAAGCGCAAACGCATAATCGTGTTTGCCTCGTCGACAAGTAACACGGATTGCAATTCCCTGAGGCTGACGTCGTTGGCGCCTTGCCGAAATGGTGGTTTCTTCATCTTGAGCATCGCTCCAAAATATTGGCTCACCATGATGGCCATGACTTGCTTAAAGAGGTTTGGGATATTCTGCAGAGGCTTCAGATTCAGAATGAGAATCTGACTCGAGATGAGCTCGTTAAGTGGCGTGAATTGTGTGTGATCGTCAATGAAGACCTGGTTATTGACAAAGTCATTCAGCAATGCCGAGACCATGTCCGGTTTCTTGATTGACGAAACATACGCATCGCGCATCTCGCGCATCGTTGGAGATCGCTTATCCACGCTGATCAATGCTCTGATTGCATCGAAAAGGTACTGCCGTTGCACCAGCCCGATACCTTTACCCATGACCTCACTGAGAAGATCCACAAATGGCTGGACTCTTTGCACAATTTGCAGATCGTCCATGTCGGGTGTTATCCCAATCACATCTATCGGTAGGCGCACTGGCTGCAGCACCTTTGCTCCGATGGCCGCTTGAAACACTCTCATGTCGTCCGACCCGTAGTCATCTTTCGGGTCAAGTATGAGACCTCTTATCGGCACACGTTGCGTGGCAAGGCTCATCAGGTGCAATCGGTAGAGCAGCGCAAGGCACAACTGCGTCTTTCCTGCGCCTGGCTCACCGAATACACCAACATTCATGTTCGCTAGTTCGGTGTTGCCGGGCCAGAAGTCGACTGATTCTTTGTTGTCAAGATCACGCCCCACCTCGAAGACGATTCCACGATCGACTTGGTTCGGCCCCGCCAATGCTGGTGTTGCCACTGCCACAGAATCAGGCGGCTGCACCCGAACTTCGACTCCTGCCGCCTCCGCGACCTTCGGACCACTTACTACCTCGCTAGATGGCGCCATCGATGGCGATGATTCAACGTGTTCGTCACTCGAAGCGTCTGGCAAATCATTTCGGTTGTGATTGGGGCTACTTGGACTCGACCCGCTGCTCGGACTTGGGCCACCACTCATCGCGCCACCAGAAGATGGGGGGCCTTCTTTGGACGAACCATTGGAGTGTGCAGCTTCAACGGCGGTCGGCTGACGAAGTACTTTCTGGAATAGCTGACGGACAAGATCTACCGTCGGCCCGCTGCCACTCAGCACATCACGTGCTACTGATCGCGGATCGGCTTGATAAACAAAGACTTTTGAAGTACCCAAGGTCTCAGTGATGCGCTCCTGAGTGCCACTGGTCTGAGCCTCGAACGACAGTACGACGGGTGTCTCAACTCGTATAGCGAGGTCCTTAACGGACATGTCCGAAATCCGATCAAGTGCGTCGGAAAGCAGCTTCCTGATGCCTGCATCGACGGTCGGCCCTCGCGAGAGACGCGTACCGATGTCCATGAGCGAGAGCAGCGCTGTACGCAAGAGTGCGGTGTTTGCGGCCACACCAGCCATCCGATCATCTTCAAAGGACTTCGCGACCGCGTCAAATTTCGCTTTTGCAGTCCGCGCCTGAGCAATTCCCCTACCCAAGTTCGAGTTGACTGCCGTAAGGGGATTCTCAAAATTTACATGTGGGTTCTTTATTCCGGTGCACTTCACTTCCACAGGTATGAAGCGCACTTCCTGGCGAGACAAAGCAATCAGCGCGATGTCGGCACGCTGAGTCCCAAGATCGGCGGGGCGAACTTTGCCGAGACGATCCAGCAAGGACTGAACCTTGTCCAATGGAACCTGCAGTATTACCCAATCGTCAAAACTGACCGCGTCGATGAGTTCGTACGCCAACCAGAAACCAATGGCACCGGTCTGCGGCAATCCAAGAGTGTTATCTGCGTAGAGCGCGCTCACGCCAATACCTCGAGCCCCAAGCGTCGAGAGAATGCGATCTCTCGTGGGATGCACTAGATCGCCGACTCCAGAGGGCTGAAGCAGCTTTTCCAGCAAAGCCTCTAGTCGTTTGAGAAACAACGGATTCGACTCCGCGACAACCACGTAGGGCCGCTGCGCGACTTGCCCAGTGGACATTTTGCGTCGCGCACCGAACATCGGGGCGTTCCACTCCCAGAGCATTTGTTGAAAACCTGACCCAGATGTGGTGAACATCTCACTCAAAGCAACTGGTGGTATTCCAGCGTCCCCCACAATTTGCCAATCGGCCCGTCGCTGCAGTGCGATTGACGCTCTTACCTCGACTCGGTCACCGAGCCTTGGGCCGGGTATCGGACGGGACTCACAGACACAGAGCGCCGCACGAAACACCTGCTCCAAACCGGTTCCACCACCAGCTTCGGTGACCAAGCCAGGCGAGATTCGGACAGCTCTCGCGTGTTGATCCCACTCGGCAACATCCAGTCGACGGAGCATGTTCGGTGCGACGACCCCAGAGCCTTCACCGCGATTGACCGCGATGTATGACATTCCACTGTCATTCAGAACTCTGACATTGGGCTCGAAACTCGGTTCTGGATGCGGTTCGTAACGCCGCCAGGAGTAAGCCCCCATCGTTTGAGACTGAACTTCCCCAAGCGTCTTGGCAGCACCTGGTGCTTCGCCAGCTCGCAGCTTGGAATCCATCACTTTTATGCCTCCAAGCGACAGGCCAAGTTCCGCCCGATTGTCTCGCCAATCCTTAAGTGCTTGGATGATTCCCTCGTCGACAGCTGCGAGTCGAGTGCTTGCCGTAGTCGCTGCGAGGTCAACGACGACGGTCGACACGAATGGGTTCAATGCGAAGTAGTTATAGAGCGCTTCGTCAGCTGCTGACGCCGTAAGGCCGCTTGCAGCCAGCGCTGGCAGAGCCCGCCCCATCGCTGATGAAGGTGACACTATGAGTTTCGGTGCGTCGCCACTGACTGGTACAAGCATTGACCAACCAACGAACAGTGACTCAGGCCCGTCATCGATGGGTTGTGCAAGCAATGTACCTCCGCCAACTGGTGTTGGCGACGACGTGGGAAACTGCCAGCCAGAGATTGAACCCATGACTACTTCTTTTAGCGACTTCGGGAGAGTAGCGGACCTAAGGGTATGCAGTGCCGAACTCAGCCAGGCCAATCGAAGTGGGTGGAACGGACTTACCAGTAGCCCGGCCAGACGTAGAGGATTTGCTGTTTCCCAGACGCTTACCGAGAACGGATAACGCGCAACGAATTGCGTAAATTGGTCGAAGCTAGCGTCTGCCAGTTTCACAAGTTCGACGTATGACTGCACGTATTCCGCAATCTTGTTCGACCAGGCGTCATCACCTCGGGGATCGAAAAACTCGTCAAGCGGAACTTTCGACAGCCATGTTTCTCCTTGCTCGGACTCCTGATACTTGGCGATTGAGTCATAGACCGCGAGTGCTCGAAACGCAGACTGGAAATGCCGCCACTGCTCCGACTCAAATAATTCTGGTCGAACACGTCCCATCGCATGTTTAGCAGCATCGCTGAACTCCGAGTCTGCGGTCCAGAGCCCATTTGCCAACGAGAGCTCCTCGCTGACGTCGTCTCCTCCAACCGCTACAGCGATATGACCAACATCGCTTGTGTTGTCGCGATCCAAAACTCTGCGCCTGAAATAGAAGGCCTCAAAGCATCCGCGTAAGTCTCTTGAATCACCAACACGCGGCCAGGTTGGGTCAACATGTGAGTTGCGGAGTGCCGCCAGAAAAGGAGTCTTCTCACCAGTACTGTCAACAACTTCATCCGAGACGTAAATCTTTAGTTCAACATCAACGCTCATACGTCTACACATTCTCCTGAACGATTCGCATCGGTTCGCCGTCTGCAACGAGTGTTTCTACGAGCCTTATCGACTTACGAGAGACATCGGGGGCCACATCTCGGACCTGAGGATCTTCGACCTTGATATTGCTTGGAACTACACCGCTCCAAGCGACAACCGTCAATGAATCGCCGTTATCCATCTCGCATTCGTATTCACTCAGCTGGTCCAGCGGCGCTGCGGTGGAGTCAAAAGTTTGGGGACCGTGATACTCCAATCCGGGACCCACGAGGTAACCGGTGCCTGAAAGTGGAAGCATGATGACCTTAAGTCCTACGGTCGGTAGCACGAACTGCATTAGGTCTTGCGGACATTTAATGGACGCCGGCCAAATCTTCGGCGCAAATTTAAGCTCCTCTCCATTCGGCGATAAGACGCCGCGAAAGACGCCGCGAATGATGAGGCGCTCACGCTGGCTATCGAGATGGAATGATGTTGCCTGAAACTTCAGACTTGCCTTTTCTCCAAATGTGACAGCAATTTCTGACAATCTCGACTGGGCAACATTCATGCCCGGAACGACCTGCAAAAAGAGCGACACTTCCGCTGACACGAACTCAGAATTGGCTGCGTCAAATGACGCGGCTTGAGCCAGCACAATGTCGGCCGAAACTTTTCGATCTACCAGAGGGCTCCCGTCAGACCATTCACCTTCTATTGACGTGGCATCGACTGATGGCTCAAAGAATTCCTTCTCGGTCAATCCTGCGCTCGCCCTTAACGAGTAGAACGCGTCTGCTCGCTTTGGGTCGGCTGCGTTCAGGAGTTGCCAGGCTAAAAACCCATTGCCGTGACTTTCGTCGGCCCGCAGCAGATCCAACTTTGACCACGGCCATGACTCGAGAACCATAGGTGGCGTTATCAGGGGATGATCTCTACGATTGCGCGAGAGTTTCACCCTTGAAATTGAACGTTGAGCAAACTCCGTGGTGCCCCAGTTCTCACTGATTGTTGTAATGATTGCATCGTGGACTGGGAGATCGACATCGAACTCTCGATCGCTCTGAGGATTCGGCAGTGAGAAGCATGGGAGTACCACATCCTTCAAGTGCGAGAATCTCTCTGGGTGGCCTGTCAAACCGTGTGCGATTGCCCGCAATCTGTCGAAGGCACTTTCAAGATGAAGGAGATGCAGGCTTCCTCGCTTAATTCGAGGTGCTTTCAGCATGTTGGAGTACACCGCGGCGACCAGTGTTACCGCATAGTGCAATCGAAGCCGAAATTCATCACTGACTTCACCATCTCCAAGCAAGCTCCTCAGTTCTTCAAACATGATGTCGGTAAACATCTGGCAGTGCTCTGATCCCAATACCATCTCCGAATTCATGACTGTGACGAACGCTCTATTTGAGGCGTCCTGAAGTTCACTACTGCTTACCACTAGTCGAGTGACGTCCCGAAGCGGCGTCAAGGCAAGCTCATTATTTCGAAGCACTGCCCAAAAGTCCCCACCGGGATTGCTATAAAGACCATCTCCTCGATGCTTTAAATCGGTCCGCACAAAATCTGGAACTACTGCGACGGCATAGGGCGACAATCCATCGAAGTGTGATTGTCTGAATTTGCCCGACTGCAGCGCAAATCTGTTTGCCGATGCCACGAGTTTCTCAACACGATCACTAAGAGGCTCGTCAAGGAGAACAAGCTTGAGACTCGGGTCCTCTTTCGAAAGCATTGCCGCTCCGAGCGCAGAGAAGAGAGACGAATCGCGATTCACAACTGACTCGCAGTTCGTAGTGCCGATGAAACAGTCACCTGAAGCGACGCATCCGCTTCAGAGCGACACAGTCCGGCTCGCTCTAGGAGAAAACGCAATTCACTTTGGGAGGGCTCCAGCCCAAGTGCTTGGAATTCGCGCCGAACACGCCCGAGGCTTGTAAAGCCATCGGGTTGCTCACACGCCAAAGTTGCAATAAGCGCCATAACTTCGCTAGACGGATCGATAACGAACGAATCCTCAATTCTCTTCATTAGTGCGTAGTAGTCGGCGGATTCAGAACCGCCGTCACCACTTGTCTTATCGGCAAGCGCGTCGGCCACTGTGTTGTAGACCGGCTGAACAACCTTATGCCTGAGGTCGACCTTGGGAGTCAGTAGAGCACGTTCAAGCTGTGCGGCAAGACCAACATCGGCCTTGATGGCCCTCTTCAGACCTTCAACCGATTTATCGTCACCTAGAGCCTGTCGAAAGTCGTCACTCTCCAAGACTTGGCGAATTGAGATCCCGGTTCTAATGAGCTTTCGAATCTCAGGGAAGACATCTCTGTCTCGGACCGACACACCGCCTCGGTCTGGCCAGCTGAGGGGTTGTTGTATGAATGTTTCATTAATGAGCGTGCCAAGGGCCGAATCCTCCTCTCGGGTCGCTCTCAGGGCGTACTTGGCGGCCGATATCGCCCATTGTGAGCGAGCAAGGTACGCAGTCCCGATTGAAAGTCGTATGGAGGTCACCAACCAGTCAATCCAACGGCGGTACGGCAGAGCGTGATACCAAGTGGGATCTGTGAGCTTGTTCCAAGACTGATAGAACCAAACGAAACTGTTGTTCTCGCCGATTCGTCGGAGGCTGTGGAGCACCTTCTGTTGGTTGGCGTCGAACAGATTAGCTAGCTGATTCGGTAGCTCGCCCGGAAGATGCAGCCGACCGATGTGTTTCTCGTATCTGACAGAGTCCAACTTGAGATCCAGCGCCGAGCAGAGTGAACCTAGGAGTGCAGCATCTAGTGCAGCCAGTCGCTCGTCTTGGTTGCTCACATCTGAGAGCGCAACCCGCAGTTTCGCGTTGGCTGAAGCTTCTGAGTTGTCGTCGGACAGAAACTTTCCGACTTGATACAAGCTCTCGACGGCTTTTCCATAGTCGACATATTGAGTTGAGCCCAAGACACCAATCTGATTTTGCAATACAGCACAAATCGGCGTAATTGGTACAGCGGCACGAACACGTCGTCGACGTCGGGCACTATCAGCTTCAGTTCTAGTCCATAACTCGTCTTCAACTGCAGCCGCAATCTGATCCAAGCGATTCTTGACATGCGGTCCGATATTCTCAAATGCCAGCCCGAACGCCGTCCTCCAATCGAGCCAATTTTGATCGGTGCTCCTGGTTTGTTTGGTTGGAACATTACGGACCGGATTGACTCCCTCGCCCACTTTCTCATAGACAATCGGCTTCTCTGCGTAGGCCGGGCCGCCACCGATGACCGCATGCTGCACAAGTGCCGAGAGCCAGAGTTCCGGAATCGGATTGTTGTACACATCGCTGAATGGCGGAATGGTCAAGGGAGTCAGTGAAGTTTCGGTCATACTCGAGTTACCCCATCTGAAGCAACAAGTGACCATGTCTTAACTTTCGTCGTTGCAAGTGCCCGATAGCGCTCAACGAGCGGGATGATGGACTCACTCACGTCTGAGAACGAGCCCCCAGCCACTTCCCGAACATTGAGTTCTCGCAGTAAGCGAACATCAAGATCCAATGAGAACAAACTCGAAGAGCGACCTTCCAGGTGCTTTGTCTGTAGATCCACTAGCTCGACTACGAGGCGATCTCCGCGAGTTTTTACAGAACTCATTATCTGAGTGGGCAATTGGTACGCAAGCGTTGGTCGATCCGTGCTCGTGCGGATTGGCTCAGTACGAGACCTCAACAGTGACACCAGGCGACGTGGGTTTGCCTCGTTCGCGCCTTCATACGTCGGCAGGATATACGACATAAGTTTGCTATGGAGGGCGTCGGGAAGATCCGCCTGAAGCTGCGCGTCTTGCCAGGCCCTCAGGAACTCCTCTAGTTCGCGAACCCACGCAGTCGTGCCGAATGAAACGGCCACGAGCCGAGTGAGGTAATCGCCATACCACTGGAGTAGTGCATCTCGCTCGACACGCGAGACGATGGGGCTTTCCCCTTGATCCGCCCGAATCACACCCAAAATCGACTGATCGAGTACTCGATCGAATTCGCACACAAGTTCGCGCACGTTCAAACCTGGGTGGCTGGCAGTGAACACGGACTCCACAATCGATGGTGATTCGGTGTCGGTGAGTGCTCCTAGAAACGCGTCGCGTACCGATCGACTCCACGGGCGACCCCCAACCCCCAAGTGGGCCGTCTTCTCATTATCCAATGTCGGGTCACACGTCATCATGACCTCAAGCACCGAGCCGTCGTTCGAACTCTCTATGAGCGACCGCGAAAGTGACCCATCTGACACACTGTTCAGCGACCACTCCGCTCCATAAATGGCCTGGTGGAATCGAAGTTGGGCGAGATCAACAAGCTGTGTCAGCCGATCTTTCGGGTCTGCCGGAAGTTGTCGTGCCTTCTCTTCAACACCAATCAATGCATCTCGAGGACTATACCCATAGCCGAAGCGAAGGTCACCGAGTACCAGAAAGTTGATGGCTGTCCACAGATGTCGAAAGGCAAGATGGCGAGACGAAATCAACTCTGCACTTCGTAATGACGCTGAAACACCCGCAAAGAACACGCTGTTACGGAGCTGCTCAATGTTCGCCCGAATTGGATTGATCTCGCTCAAAGCATCCAGACCCCTAGAAGCCAGCAACTCAACTTCTTCCTGCAGCAAGTGACCCCCAGGCGTGGACTCCCAGTTTGTAGCGTCGAGAAATTCTCGGTCAGATGGACACAGAATCTCGTAACTTCGAGCATCGAGCTTGGTTACTGGCACTCCAAAGAAACTTGTGTCCTTCTCGTACTGCAAAGACCTTGCAAATATTGAATGCAAATCCATCTGAACCGCCAGAATCAGAACCGGAATTTGATTGGGACGATCGACGCGAAGGCCAAGGAGGGTCTCGTGCTGGTTGACGCCAGAGTCTCGAAGAGTTACTGTCCCAATCTCATCAGATGTTCCGTTGAGTTCATTGTTGTCCGACAATCGACGAAGCACCACAGCGGCAAGTTTTTCTTCCGTTGACGCACCGTCTTGTCGGAACTGGTTTGTTTCTTTGTAGAAGACACCTCGGTTTATGTTGACAAGAATAGGAACATTTGAGCTCAGAGACAGCGCGAGATCTGAAATCGTCGGAGTGGAATCAAGCTCCTGATTCGGGCTCGAAGCATCGTTAATGATTCGCAGCTTCACATCTCCGGCCTCATCGACATACTCGTGTCTCCGAAATTGTCGCTTGGCGTCGCTGGGAGAGGTGTCCCGAAGATCGCTTCCTATAGCTGCCTTTCCCGACCAATACGACTTACCATTTCCTGGCGCCCCGATGAGGAAGAGAATGCGCAAAGTCGAGTCGTCTCGCAAACCTTCCAGAAACCAGTCGACCGCGACATCGACGCCACCGACTGGAGAGCCTTCCGCTGGCGGACTTGAGTTTCCTGGTTCGTGGGCAACTGATGCGCCGCCTGGCCCAAATGCGATGAGACGAATTAGCTCAGAGATGATTGGTGAGTTGACGTCAACCACTTGTGCCCCGCCTAATGCTGCCACATCACACCAAGATTCCAAAATTACTGCGGTCGGACCCGAGCAAGTCGCTCATCGACCCTCCGCCCGAAATGGATTCCCTGGGTCGTTGTAGTGAGCGTAGAACTCGTCTTCGTTGTCGTTGAAGATTAAGAGAGTCCCTGGTTGTTGTTCGATCATGTAGTTGAAATCTCCAGTGCGACCCGGGCCACTGAACTTGCTCTGAATCACCGCAATGTTGTATTCCTTGGCAACTGCGTCGAGTTCAGCAACTATGTGATCTCGCACCACCTGCGCGGTGTTGAAGATGCGGCCACCGAGTTTGGTGATTGGATCCCAACTGTACGCAAGCGAAGTGAAGCGGCCGGACGCCAGCAGCCGATCGATCTGGGCGATGGAATCAGCCACGGCTTTGACAACTTGCTCATCG
>Ga0172373_10004952_pt1 | contig 18527 bp, 13 predicted proteins | sample Lak10m_2_FD_114546 | JGI IMG/M metagenome (GOLD analysis project Ga0172373, IMG submission 114546) | Freshwater microbial communities from Kabuno Bay, South-Kivu, Congo - kab_092012_10m | ecosystem: Environmental > Aquatic > Freshwater > Lake | place: Democratic Republic of the Congo...
CATTCGGGCGCGAACGCACCATTGGCTAATCGGCATTTAGCGGTGTAGACTACCTTGTAATTGTATCACCGCACTTTGAGCTTCTTTAAAACACCTTCCGGGTTTAGGGGGTTACTTCGCTAACAAAGCGCTAAGGCAAGTGAAATCCAATGACTATGCGAGTAGATTTGTTGAGACGCCTGAAAAATTGCGCGAATATTTCGAATATCAATTTCAGGCATCGTTCAGTGATTGCGGAAACTTGGGGTACAGTATAAGCAGCTCTCGTTATATGCTTGCAGTGGGTAAAGTGCGGGAAATTGCGATGGCAGAAATCGGCCGCAAGTTAACGGAGCAAATTGCTACAGGCCGATGGGGGCTGGTGACGAATTGGGCTACGCTCCAGGTAACAGGCCTTGCAGGAGCCTATGACCAGCTTATTGCACGACTAAGAGTTGTTGATGTTAAAGGGTCGACGATTCGCCTCCAATGTAATATTTTCAGGCTCGATGAGAATGGTCATATGGAACGTGTGGCAGGGGTGGAGCAGGAAACAACATGGGTTCGTGTTATTGGACATGGACAAGTCAGTCCTGCGCCGTTACCGGAATATTTCTCACATTTTCTTAACAAATTCGAATTCGGTTCGGATGACGGGCAGGTAAGGCCCCTGTTTTTTAATTCATCATCAACCCGGCTGGTTTATACCTCCCCGGCTGAACTAAAGGATGGAGTGGTGCTAAACTCCGAAATATTTCGTACATCACTGGAAGACTCCAATCTTGTCGGCAATGTTTACTATGCAAATTACTTTAGTTGGCAGAGTCGTGTACTGAACGCTTACTTATATTCAGTAGCGCCGGAGCTTGTCCAGCATGGGCACCATGCCGGAGAACCGCTTTGCACAAAGAGCCGCTTAATCTATCTTCGAGATGCTATGCCATTCGATCGAGTATTAGTAGAAATGGCTTTAGAGACACTTTGGGATAATGGGCTGCTTCTTAAGTTTTCATACTATCGGGTTCTAAGCGATGATTCAACACAAAAGCTCGCTGTTGGCGAACAAGAAATTGTATGGAGTAAACAAAATGAAAAAGGGCAAATTACGCCGATGCTGTTGCCAGGAATACTGGTGTCTTCTCTGCAGAGGGAAATACAGCACAAGGTGAGTGGCCATTCAGTATTTGGCTAAAATAACTTTCCGACCCAGGGCAAGCGCATATAAATTGGCATAAAAATGAGATACTAAGCTCTTTGGGAAGCAGCAGTGTAATTATTCAGCCCCCCCATGAAAAAAGTCCCCAGAGCCGCCTGATAAAGTTGTACATTATCCCCCATGAAACTAAGTGACCATGATTTGTTACAACTGACCGAACAGGAATTATTGGAGTTGCCAGAGGAAGTCCTACGCCGGCTATCAATCAAATTGCTTGTTGATCTATAAAGAAGCCCGGGAACGCCGGAACAGGCTTTGGTCGAATCGTACCAGCAAGCCCTTGCGGATTATCGATGTCGCTATGAAACGACGGCGATGGCTGAGCATGTCAAAACGCGCGCGTTAGCCCGGGAAATGCTGAACGACTGGGAGGCTGCAATCAGGTATCAGCCTATCCGCATTTGCCGCTGACCCACAACGAAGCCGAACGCGCCTTACGCCATTGGGTCATTTTAAGAAATATCAGTCACGGAACGCGAACTGAAGAGGGGTCAAGGATTTTTGCCATCCTCATCAGTGTCATTGAAACCTGCAAGGTGCGTCAGCAATCCCCTGGGCTCGTGTGGCGGCGGTGATCCGTCAACGACGTGCCGGTTTTCCTGCTCCAAAGCTCCCTGTAGATTTAAATCAAAGGGCCTGAATAACTACCCATGCCCCAGTCCAGCATCGCAGACCGTATTTGCACCCCTCGCATCATCGCCGACCCGGCTGATAAAGCAAGGACGCCGGCCAAAAGCCTGAAGATGCCAAGCCACATTGAAAGGCGCGCCGCCCAGAATTTGCTTGCCGTCGGGGAATGTGTCAAACAATACTTCGCCGATGATGCCGATTTGTTTATTCGCCATTATTTTCCGTTTTCAGTTACATTCAACGCTGTCAAATTGTAAACGTACCTGGATTAACTGCTGATGTAAAGACTAAAACAACGGGCAGCATGAGTGTTTCCGGGCTGCTTTTGCCGCAAACAACACTACCCGAAGCCATGCGCCTGTGTAATAATAAAGGGCTTTGATTTTGCGATATTTCTTACTACGCGACACCCACATCCCCCGTATTTAGCGGGCATAACGCACATACAGAGGCATTAACAATGGACGAGAACAAAAAGAAAGCGCTCGGCGCGGCGCTGATGCAGATAGAAAAGCAGTTTGGCAAGGGTTCGGTCATGCGTATGGGTGATGTCGCTGCATCCCGTGACATCGATGTGGTGTCTACGGGTTCATTAGGACTGGATATTGCATTGGGCTGCGGTGGTTTGCCGCGCGGCCGTGTTGTCGAAATCTACGGACCTGAATCATCCGGCAAGACTACGTTGACCTTGCAAGTGATTGCCGAAATACAAAAGTTGGGCGGCACAGCGGCATTTGTCGATGCCGAACATGCGCTGGATCCGGGCTATGCAGAAAAAATCGGCGTTAATGTCAATGATTTGCTGGTTTCGCAACCGGATACCGGCGAGCAGGCCTTGGAAATTACCGATATGCTGGTGCGTTCGGGCGCGGTCGATATTGTCGTTGTTGACTCGGTTGCCGCGTTGACGCCTAAGGCGGAGATTGAAGGCGATATGGGCGATTCGCATATGGGCTTGCAGGCGCGGTTGATGTCCCAGGCCTTAAGAAAACTGACTGGCAACATCAAGCGCTCCAATACGCTGGTTATCTTTATTAACCAGATCAGGATGAAAATCGGCGTCATGTTCGGTAATCCAGAAACCACGACCGGCGGTAACGCACTGAAGTTTTATGCGTCGGTACGGTTGGATATACGTCGTATCGGTTCGATTAAAAAAGGCGATGAAGTCATTGGCAATGAAACCCGCGTAAAAGTCGTCAAAAACAAGGTCGCACCGCCTTTTAAAGAGGCCGAATTTGAAATTTTATATGGCGAGGGCATTTCTTTTACCGGTGAGCTGGTCGATTTAGGCGTCAAATATGGCTTTATACAAAAATCGGGTTCATGGTACAGCTACGGTAATGAAAAAATCGGGCAGGGCAAGGACAATGTCAAAACCTTCCTGAAAGAACACCCTGAAAAAGCGAGTGAAATCGAAGCTAAAATCAGGCTTGAAGCCTTTACTAAACCTGCCGTTCTTGCGGAAAGCCCGTTTGCCGGCATATCCGCAGATGATGAGGAATGATCGTAGCTTGTTGTGAACGATGACAAGGAAATTTACAACGTTTGCCTGCGGTTGCTGGCGCGTAGGGAACACAGCCGGAAAGAACTGCTCAATAAATGTTTAATAAAAGGTTACGACAAGAGCGATATTCTTGCCGTTATTGAAGATCTGGCCCGGCAGGGTTGGCAGGACGACTTAAGATATGCGGAGAGCTATGCAAGGCATCGCATCCAAAAAGGCTATGGCCCTGTTTCCATCATCTGCCAATTGCAGCAAAACGGTGTTAACGCCGTTGATCTTGAAGACATTGTAGAGACCGTGGCCGGAAGCTGGATGGATGCACTGGCGCAGGTCTATGACAAAAAATACAAACATAACAAGCGAATGGATCGCCAGGAATGGGCGAAACGCAGCCGGTTTTTAATGCAGCGCGGCTTTCCGGCGGCAATGATTAGCCTGTTATTCAATCGTTTGGACAGTAACAACCCTAAGTTTTAGTTTTATCTTTACGTATTAAATACCCATCTTAAATCATGAAAAAAATGACTAGCGCAGAGCTGCGCTCCGCTTTCCTGGAATTCTTCCGTCAGCGAGGGCACGCTATAGAGCCTTCCAGCTCACTGGTTCCAGGTAATGACCCCACGTTGTTATTTACCAATGCCGGCATGGTGCAGTTTAAAGACGTGTTTTTGGGCCGCGAACACCGGGATTTCAGCAAAGCCGCGACCAGCCAGTGTTGCGTAAGGGCCGGCGGCAAGCATAATGACCTGGAAAATGTCGGCTATACCGCGCGCCACCATACTTTTTTTGAAATGCTCGGCAATTTCAGTTTCGGCGATTATTTTAAAAAAGAGGCGATTCATTTTGCCTGGGATTTCCTGACCCAGGAATTGGCTATCCCTACCGAAAAACTCTGGGTGACGGTGTATGCCGAAGACCAGGATGCCGAAGCGATTTGGCTTAATGATGTCGGCATTGATCCGGCACGCTTTTCGCGTATTGCCACTAAAGATAATTTCTGGTCGATGGGCGATGTCGGGCCATGCGGGCCGTGCACCGAAATTTTCTACGACCACGGCGAGCATATTGCCGGCGGCCCGCCCGGCAGTCCCGATGAAGACGGCGACCGCTACATCGAAATCTGGAACCTAGTGTTTATGCAGTATGACCGTGCCTCCGACGGCAGCTTGACGCCGCTGCCAAAACCCTCGGTCGATACCGGCATGGGTTTGGAGCGTATCGCCGCGGTCTTGCAAGGCGTACACAGCAATTACGAAATCGATTTGTTCCAAAAGCTGTTGATCGTTGCTGCGAAATTGGCGAAAACCGATGACCTGAATAACAGCTCCTTGCGCGTAATCGCCGACCATATCCGCTCCTGCGCATTCCTGGTCGCCGATGGCGTCATGCCGTCCAACGAAGGGCGCGGTTACGTCTTGCGCCGCATCATACGCCGCGCGATACGCCACGGTTACCGCTTAGGTATAGACGAGGTATTCTTCTACCAACTGGTTTCGCCCTTGGTAGAAGAAATGGGCGAGGCTTACCCCGAGTTGAAAAGTGCCCAGGCGCAGGTCGAGCGTGTCTTGAAGAAAGAAGAAGAACGCTTTGCCGAGACCCTGGGACAAGGCATGAAGATACTGGAAGCCTGTGTCGCCAAACTGGACGGCACCGTGATCCCTGGCGATACCGTATTCCAACTTTATGATACTTACGGTTTTCCGGTCGATTTAACCGCCGATTTTGCCCGCGAACATCACAAAACTGTCGATTATGACGGTTTCGAGCAGGCGATGACGGAGCAACGCGACCGGGCGCGCTCAGCGAGCAGTTTTGGCGCCGATTACGATCAGGACATCAAGCTGGACAGCCAAACCGAATTTACCGGTTACGATCACCTGGATGATGACGTTCATATCGTCGCCTTGTACCGGCAAGGCCAGCCTGTTGACAGCTTGCAGGCAGGCGAAGAAGGCCTTGTCGTTTTGGATAAAACGCCATTTTATGCCGAATCCGGCGGACAAGCCGGCGATTGCGGGCAACTTATTGCAGGCGATGGCGTGTTTGCCGTCGTTGACACGCAAAAGCAAGGCGGCACGCTGTTTTTGCATAAAGGCAAAGTGATTTCCGGCGCGTTAACGACAGGACAACTGTGCACCGCCAGGGTCAGTGCTGAAGAGCGCAAAGCCACAGAACTCAATCATTCCGCCACGCATTTATTACATGCCGCATTACGCCGGATATTGGGCGACCATGTTGCCCAAAAAGGCTCGTTGGTCAATACCGAACGCCTGCGCTTCGACTTCTCGCATTTTGAACCCCTTAGCCCCGGACAAATCGAGGCACTGGAAAAACTGGTCAACGCACAGGTCCGCTTAAACCGTCCTGTATTTGCGCAAGTCATGGCAAAAGACGACGCGGTAAAAGCCGGCGCAATGGCCTTGTTTGGTGAAAAATACGGTGATGAGGTCAGGGTATTAAAAATCGGCGATTTTTCGACCGAACTGTGCGGCGGCACGCATGTTGAACGGGCAGGGGACATCGGCTGCTTTAAAATCATCAGCGAAACCGGTGTGGCGGCGGGCGTCAGGCGTATCGAAGCCGTCACCGGCGCAGCTTGCCTGGCTTGGTTGGCCGAACGCGAACAGGCATTGCTTACGATTGCCGGAATGCTGAAATGCGCACCGGACAAAGCGGCGGAAAAAGTCGAATCTGTACTGGAAAAAACCAGGAACCTCGAAAAGCAACTGGAGCGCCTGAACGCCAAGCTCGCAAGCTCTGTCGGTGATGAACTCGGTAATCAGGCGGTCGATGTCGCAGGCATAAAAGTTTTGGCCGTCAAGATGGACAATGTCGATCCCAAATCGCTACGCGACCTGCTCGACCAGCTAAAAAACAAACTGGGCAGCGCGGCGATTGTGTTAGCCGTGGTGGACGGCGACAAAGTTAGCCTGATTGCCGGTGTCACTAAAGATAAAATGGGGCAGATAAAAGCCGGTGAGCTGGTTAATTTTGTCGCCACTCAAGTGGGCGGTAAAGGTGGTGGCCGGTCGGATATGGCGCAGGCGGGCGGGAATAACCCGGCTGGGTTGGCGAAGGCCTTGGCCGGGGTTCCGGCTTGGGTGGAAGGGCAGTTAGGCTGATAAAAGCAATTTATATCGCATGCCTTTATGTTGATGCTGAGCATTATCCTATAAAGGTACGCGGTGCGTATCCTACGTAACACCATTCCGGCAGGGATGCCCGGACGGCAGGCAAAAAAAAGCGGCCCAACGAGCCGCTGAAGAGAAGGATATAAAAACTCTAAGTGTCCTGGGAGCATGCATCTCAAGAGTTGTGATTATAATAACGATATGAATTGACAAAGAAAATGTGACAGATTGTCGCGTGGCAGATTGTCGCAGGTATGTGCAGCGGCTTCGGTGAGGCCAGGCGGCCTGGAAAAAGGCGGCGCTTGACAGCTTGGTACTAGGCTGTCGAAATAAACGGATTTATTAGATTTCAATGTCCCGCTTTTTTGAACACAGGATATAGTAATAAGTATTTGAATAAAATATACTTTATTGCAATAATAAATCCAAATAGCGGGAGCAGTATTGAGCAAAAAACCAGTAAATTTCGACAGCCTAGCTTGGTACGCCCTACAGCAGACGGCTCAATTTAGCAAAATCACTGAGCGGAATGGTTTCAGCCCTTAAGGTTGGGTCTATATCCAATGCGGCAATCTGCTCTTCGCTGATGAGTTTTTTCAATGAATTACGCAGGGTTTTGCGGCGCTGCGAGAAGGCTTCGGTGACGACACGGTTAAGCTTGGCGACATCCTCCACATCGACCGGCGGCTCATGATGCGGAATCAGGCGTACAATCGCCGACGTCACTTTAGGCGCGGGATCGAAACTTTCCGGCGGCACATCGAATAAATGTTCGGTGGCGCAATAATACTGCACCATGACGCTGAGCCTGCCGTATTGCCTGCCGCCCGGCGGTGCGCAAATCCTGTCGACTACTTCTTTTTGCAACATGAAATGCATGTCCTGTATGCAATAGGCGTTATCCAGCAAATGAAACATTAACGGCGTAGAAATGTTGTAAGGCAGGTTGCCGATAACGCGCAGTTTTTCGTTGGCTTCGGCGAGCGCGGCAAAATCGAAGCGCAACGCATCGGCGCTATGAATCTGGAGATTGCCGTGCTGCCCGAACTTGTCCTTGAGCAATACCACAAGATCCCTGTCCAGTTCGACGACATCGAGACGACTGCATTTCGCTAATAAAGGCTTTGTTAATGCGCCCATGCCAGGGCCTATCTCAACCCAGTGTTCACTCGGCTTGGCCTGTATGCTGCCGAGGATATTGTCGATGACGGAGTGGTCATGCAAAAAGTTTTGGCCGAAGCGTTTGCGTGCGGTATGGGTCATGATTGCGCCTGATGGGAGGTCATGGCTAATGCGGTTTCAAGGGCGACAAACAGGCTGCCGGGATCGGCCTTGCCGCTGCCCGCCAGTTCAAGGGCCGTGCCGTGGTCGACCGAGGTGCGGATAATCGGCAGGCCCAGCGTGATATTCACGGCCCGGCCGAAACCTTTGTATTTAAGTACCGGCAAGCCCTGGTCATGGTACATCGCCAATACGGCATCCGCCGAGTCCAGGTATTTGGGTGTAAATAAGGTGTCTGCCGGTAACGGGCCTTCAAGGTTTAGGCCTTGGGCGCGGAAATTGTCGAGTACCGGCTCAATCACATCGATTTCTTCGCGGCCAAGATGTCCGCCTTCCCCGGCATGGGGATTAAGTCCGCACACCAGTATTTTCGGCTTATCGAGATTAAAGCGTAGCCGCAGCTCCTGATCCAGGGTATGGATAACCGTCCGCAAACGGGCATGCGTAATGGCCTGGCTGACCTCGGCCAGCGGCAGGTGGTTCGTAACCAACGCGACGCGCAAGCCTGCCGTTGCCAGCATCATGACCGGATGGCCTCCGGTCATTTCGGCAATATATTCGGTGTGGCCGCTAAACGGGAAGCCGGCATCGTTGATAATGCCCTTATGTACCGGCCCTGTGACCATTGCGGCAAACACGCCGTCCATGCAGCCCTTGGTCGCTTTGGTGATGGTTTTTAATACATAACGGCTGTTGGCCGGATTCAAATGACCATATTGCACCGGCTCAACCAGCTCAACGGGTAATACCGTCAGGCAACCTGCCTGTTGACAGCTTGCCGGCAGGGCGCTGTCAAACAGCCTGATCTGTAGGGGTAAATCCAGTTGTTTGGCGCGCTGTTCCAACAATTCTGGGCTGGCTATGACAACAGGCTCATAGGACAGAGCCAATTGGGCGAGTTGTATGCAAAGATCGGGACCTATGCCGGCCGGTTCGCCGGGGGTTAAGGCGATACGCGGTATGGGGTGGGAGGCGTGTGTCATGGATATTTTAAAACAATGTGAGATAGGTGGTTTCGAAAGCAAGATGCAGGTATGGAACATCCGTTAATAATTAAGCGATAAACGCACGCCGGCCATTGTGGGGTCACCTGGCGCGCCTCGCGCCCCAAGTTGGGTCGTGTAATAATAAGTGTCGCTAAGGTTATTGACATAGACATACGCGTCATAATGTTCTTTAGCATAACCGATGCGCAGGTTAATGATGGAATATGCATTTTGATGTAACAGGTTCATTTCATCAAAATAGGTGTTGCCTTTCCATAACCATTCGGCACGCGCGAAATAACCTTGTGGATGTTTGTATTGCAAGGCTGTCAACGCATTAAACTCGGGCACAAACGGTACGGTATTGCCGGTGTAGTCAGCGCCGCTGATGCGGTCGTGATAGTCATCAAAACGGATATGCGTGTAACCGACGCTGTTTTCTAATGTCAGGTTGTCAATAATGCTGAGCTGGTCTTCAAATTCGACGCCATACGAAGATACTTTCGGGGCGTTAAAGGCGCTGTAATTGCCGCCTGCAAAAAAGCGCTCGATTTGATAGTCGCTGATATCGTAATAAAACGCCGCAATATGGGTTTTTAAGCGTTCATTAAACCAGTCATTTTTAATGCCGACGGTATTATGCCATAAAGTTTCCTGGTCGAATTGAATGGCCCTAGGCTCGATGTTCGCAAAGGTAAGCCCGCCCGGTTTAAAACCGAAACCGGTAGCGGCATATACCAGGCTATGCCTGGAAAGACGGTAATCGACACCCCATTTGGGACTGGCGAAAAAAGTGTCGTAACTGCGCGTGACCGGCAGGAAGAAACCGCCGGGGGAGGTGTTCAGCGAGCTATTCAAATGACTATTGACATAATCCAGGCGCAATTCTGTATACAGCTTAAGACCAGTGAAGCCTTGGTAGGCCAGACGGCCAAAAACGGCGTAGTTTTCAGTCTGTTTATCCGTCAAATAAACATCGCGGTTAGCTGTCAGGAGGATATTATCGAGTTCATCAAATTGCGACGTCGAAAAAAAGCCTCCCAGTTGCCAGTCCCATAGCCCTGGTTTTTTGGGATTGAGGCGAACTTCTTGTGTCCACGATTCTTCATCATTTTTTAAATAGCGCGAGGCAATGGCTAAGGGCTTTAAATCCAGGTCAACGCTAAGCGGCGATAATTGCCAAAAACGATGACTGCTGATAGACAGCAGCTTGTAATTTTCTGTTTCATGGGCAATGCGTAAGTTTTGGCTATCTGCGTTTTGTTGCAGTTGCTCATTCAAACCCGCTTCGGTAACGAACGAGTTGGGTTGGTCCAGGCGTGTAAAGCGGGCGTTGCCGTAATTAAAATCATCCTTGGTCAGCGTTAAACGGATGTCCCATGCCGATGAAGGTTTCCAGGTCAGCGCGGCGCGACCGCTAAAATTCGCTTGTGCATCGGGGTAGTTATTTAAGAAACGGTTATACAAAAAACCGTCCCGTCCATTGTAGACACCACTAAGACTAAAATACAGATGATCCTTAATCAGCGCCCCGGCGCTTTTGACATTAACGGCCTGATAGTCATAACTGCCCATGTCTAACGCAACGCTGTTTTTAAAGCGATTGTCCGGCTGGCGGGTCTGGATGTCCACGGCCCCGGCATAGGCATTTTTGCCAAAACGTCCGGGTTGTGAACTCCGGTATATCGAAAGCGACTCTATGTCAAAAAGTTGTCCCATATTGGTCATCGGGCTGCTGTAGGCGACATCATCGACGTAAAAAACCACCGCAGGCGCACTAAAGAGTGACGTGTTCGTCAACCCGCGCATCGTGAATAGCTGCCGTAACGATCCCAGACTTTGATCGGTGATATTAAAGTTAGCGATATTCTTGCTGATGTCCTGCAAGCGGTACATGCCGCGCTCTTGCAATTCTTCGGCATAAAATTCATTTTTACTGTCAGCTTCACGGTTAAACGATGGTTCCGTCGCTTTTTGCGCCGTTATCGTCACGGTTTCCAGGGTAACAGGAGCTGCGTTTGCTCCGCATGCCAGTGCAAGAAAACAGTAACTGATAGTGATGAGTCTCATTGTATGATTTTGGTGAAAAATGTTAAGGTGTTATCAGCACAGGCAATTTTAATGCTTCAACCTCAGCATACAATCGCTTATCTTTTTCGGATAGACGGCTGAACATTTCCTGCATGTGTTTTTCAATTTCTAGTGGATAAGAGGGCGGCATTGCAAATTTTGGGTCAATAGTTTAGCCCCCCACTTTACTGTATTTCCACGCCTACTTGCTCAAGTTATTTCATGCACATCCCTAATCTTTCCGAATTGGATAGCTTTTGGCGACAGTTTTAGCTTGATGCTTACCGCGTCGCCTCTAACCGTAACGTGGTACAGAGCGCCAGCATATTTAAGTCTCAGTGGTCTTGCCATGTTATCAGTAGAGATAAAAATGTTGGAATGTTAAAACTGACCCCGTTTTTTCGCTTTCAAATTAACGCGAAAGACATTTCGGAATTATCACACATCGGTTCTGTAAATCGATTACATCACGACCTCTAGTTGTTATTTACAATGCCAACAACTTCAGCGATAGCGGTTTCTTTTGGCAAACATTGTTTGTTCACTGAGGTATTTTTGTTAAATAACTATTTTCTAAAAGAGGATTAAACAATGGCGACAATCAATGGCACATCCGGTAAAGATACACTGCAAGGCTCAACCGGTTCCGATTTAATATTTGGCTTAGACGACAACGACGTCTTATGGGGATACGAGGGTAATGATTGGCTAAACGGCGGTCTAGGCGCCGATATTATGTTCGGCGGCGGCGGAGATGACACTTATTTTGTCGATAACACCTTAGATAAAACTGTGGATTCGCTTGGCAACGGCGGCGACGATTGGGTGTTTGCATCGGTCAGCCATACTTTGGCTGCTAATATCGAGCATCTGATTTTGACCGGAAGCGCTAATCTTAACGGGGTTGGCAATGCGCTGGACAATAGCTTGACCGGTAACGCCGGTAACAACACGCTCAAAGGCTTAGGCGGCGCAGACCTTATGAAAGGCGGCTTAGGTAATGATTTTTATGTGGTGGAAAATCAAGCCGACGAAGTTATCGAATCCGCTGATGCCGGCCAGGATTCGGTTGCTTCCGTGGTTAGTTATGTATTGCCGGTAAATGTCGAAATTCTGTATTTAGGAGGAACTGCCGACTTAAACGGCACGGGTAATGAATCGCCTAACGTTCTCAACGGCAATCAAGGCGCGAATAGCTTGAACGGCGGAATGGGTGTCGACACGATGAAGGGCGGCAAAGGCGATGACTATTATATCGTCGATGATAGCGATGATGTCGTTATTGAAAAAAGCAGCGAAGGTTCCGATAGCGTTGCCTCTTGGGTGGACTATACCTTGGGAAATTATATCGAAAAACTGACGTTATTAGGCAGTTTCGCCGTCGAAGGAACCGGCAATAAATCGGACAACGTCATCACCGGGAATATGCTCGACAATGGCCTTTTCGGCGATGAAGGAAACGACTTATTGATAGGCGGCGCAGGCAACGATTCGCTTTGGGGCGGTACGGGCATAAACACGTTAATCGGCGAGTCGGGGGACGATACGTATATTATTTCTGACTACGACGACACGGTTATTGAAGAAGCCGCTGGCGGTAACGATACGATAGCGGCATCCGTTAGCTGGACCTTAGACGTAAATTTCGAGAATTTGACGTTAGAACGTACAGGGAGTATCGACGGTACCGGCAATGACGTTGACAATATCTTGGAAGGCAATTGGGGCGCCAACGACCTTTACGGCTTAGCCGGTAACGATACGTTGAAAGGCGTGTTCGGTAACGATTCCTTATATGGCGGTTTAGGCGACGATAACTATGTCATCAGCATGCCGTTGTTTTCCCAGCAAGCCGGAGCGCATGATATTGCCTTTGAAAACCCGAATGAAGGCACCGATACGGTTCAAAGCTGGACCGACTATGCGCTAGGCGAAAATTTGGAAAATCTATTCTTGCTGGGTAACAGCAACCTAAACGGAACAGGCAATGCCGCAAACAATACTATCCACGGCAACGTCGGCAAAAACATCCTCGACGGCAACGGCGGCGCGGATATTTTGTTGGGCGGGGCGGCCGCTGACCAATTTATCTTCTCTACCGCGCCCGGACTTGGCGAAACCGATACCGTAGCGGATTTTGCTCCCGGCCAAGACAGTTTACAGCTTAAACAAACCATTTTCTCCGAGTTAGGCAATATTGGAAAGTTCACGGCAGGCGACGAGCGATTCTTTATCGGTGCCAACGCCCACGATGCCAGCGATCGCATTATTTACGATGCTGATAGCGGTGCGCTCTATTTCGACGCCGATGGCAACGGTCAAGGCGTCGCCGTTCAAATAGCCATTTTAACGGGCCAACCTGGCTTGGCCGCAACCGATATTTGGGCTGTTTAATGCGGGTAACCAGGGCCGTAGATTGGGGGTGAGGCAACGAACCCCAACATTTTTGACTAAACGGCTGTCGTGTGTGGGTTCGGAATATTACAAACGCCGGAAAAAAAATGGTGGACAAAACGGTGTTGCCCACCGGGCTGAGGTAGAAGAAAAAACTAACAATTTATGGGCTTGTTTATCGGTAAAGAACTCTTTAGTTATTTTTGTTGTTTGGCTAAAGCAATACAGGACAGGGTATTTACCGGATATTGTAATACCCCCCACAGCTCAAGCCGAATTTTTTATAAAATTAAAGCCGCAACAAAAGAGTGATAAATGGCAAGTAAATGCCCCTCCCTTGTATCAATGTCTCGAAAAAGTTTTGCCTTTATCAAACTACTGGATGGCTACAAGTCAATTTAAGCCTTTGTTTTTTGACGCTGCTATGCATAGCATTAGTGAATAACCAGACAAAGACTTTGTCAGTGGAATAATAGACGCTTTGTTTGGCAAAAATCAAACGCTTAAGCTAAGTTGCCTCATTAGTGCCTATAGGCGCAAAAAGTTCCTCCGATGGGTTTTCCATCGGAGGGATGCTTTTTTATTTTCCTGCTTTTTGATCTTCAGTAGCGTTATTGCTTGTTTTTCTTTTTTCTAAGTTAGCAAAAGTTTCTGCTTGCAATTGTGCAACAGCACCGCTTTTTAAGTGCTCAGATTTTTCGCCTCTCAGGAATATCACGATAGCAATCATCGCAATAATACAGCCGCCAACGATAAGCCATAAGTTATCTTTTTCTTGTACTTCAGTCATTTTTAAATCCTCTCTAAAGTTATTAATATTGTTGTGACTCCCCTTTCCTCTAAGGGGCAACTCAAAAATAAAAATTTGTGAGTTGGTTGTCTGGTGAAGCTAACAACGGTGCTATTTTTATCATGACAAAAGGCGTTAGGTCAAGTATTTATCATCAGTTAATACGTTAGTTTTAAAATAATAACTCCTGCTATAAGTTGCTTTTCAGTTGTATTAACCACTAATGACGTTAGGTTTAGTTTTTCTCATGAATAAGCGCGTTAGTTAAAGAGAGGCTGTTTTGGTCGCATAAGCCGGTGTTTTCTCAGGGGGACAGAGGTAAGTAATGCTTTCAGCATCTGTAGTAGGAGGGGTTAAATATCGGTACTCCAGGCCGTTATGAAGGGGCGGTAAAAGTTTAAATCGCTAACCTTCTTTGCCTTGCATCAGGGCGTTGCGTATGCGTATGGGGTCAGCTTAATGTTCTGATTTCTTGCTGTTGCGCGGCGCGGTTAGACAAGGATTGCCTTGTTGCTTGATTAACAGCATGGTGAGTTGATCCAGTTTTGCGTTCAGGTCGGCGACCTGGTGTTTGAGCTGCTTTAATTCATCTTGCACGTCACGGATATTGTCATGAAGATGCTGAAAATGAATCTGAAAATACCGGGCGCGCGGCAGATCAGGTGATTGATCGTTGGGCGGGGAAGCTTGGAATCCGGGTTTAATGACTGTGCGGCTTTGTTGTTCTTGTAAAAGTTTTAGTGTGCTCATGGTTTTCTCTATGCGTTAACGCGGTGAAGGAGGACTGCACCGCGATGATTTTAATGACTGAGGATATACTGGCTGATGGCCGTTAACTGCGCATCGCTTAACTGCGCAAATCCAGGCATGGTCATACTGTCTGGACGTTTTTTACCCGGCGCTTTAGTCCAGGCGACAATACCGGATGGATTGTCTGCATAAAGGGCTTTAATTTCTTGTAAGGCCGGCCCTACGGTGGGCAATGTGGCGTGGTGACACGCCGCGCAGTTTTGGTTAAAGGCGCTTTCGCCGGGAACGGATGCTGGGCTTTCCTGCGTTTTTGCAGCCTGTTGCGCTTGTTCACCGGCTTTTTTAACGGCGGCCATATAATTGGCGGTTTTTTCGACAATGGCGGCTTTGTGGTCAGCCAAGGCATTTTCGCGGTAATCATGGCGGGCAATGCCCATGATCAGGGTGGCAAAGGCAAAACAAGCAATAATCTGCTTAAAGTTGTCATCAATCAGATACGTTGAGCGGGTCAGATTTTGCCACATCCACCAGATAGCCGGTAATGCCGATGAGCCGCCCAGTATCAGTAACATAATGAAATGCCAGCTCATGCCCTGCGCCGGCAAGGATGCCAATACGATCAGTCCGGTCAGGATTTGAAGAATAGTGGCGCCGAAAGCGAAGGCATAAAAAAAGCGGCGCATGCTGATGATGATGCGAGATTCGCTGAAATGGGCTTCTTGCTGAAAGGTTTTTCGCCCCGTCCACCAGACCAGGAATAACGCTGTAAATAAAATGCTGGCCGATAGAAAGTGCAAATAGCGCTGCAACACATTCGGCAACAGCATGGCCGAGAAGAAGCCTTTGACTTCCGACCAATATTCAGGAAACAGCATCAGGTTGACATTGGTCATAAAAATCAGCGGGATAAATAAAAATAGCCCGGTTTCTAACGCGGCAATGCCGATGTGCAATTCTGGAATGTTGATAAAATGATGCCACCAGAATTTATGCAGATAGGCCAATAAAAAAGCCAGCGTCACCATCGGAATGACGGCCATCCACATATCGCCGATTAATGCGCTGGATGCGTAAAACTGCGGCGCGTAGAGCGTGTTGATAATCAGCAGCGGCGCAACGCCCATGACGACGGCCAAGCTTTTATTAACGGTAACCGTCTGCATAATCCGATAAGCCAGCTTTTCATAATCCGGCGTTTTCAGGCCCTTGATTTGACAAACCAAACTGAATAGCGAGCCGCCAAGCATCAAATGCACAAAAATGATATGCACCAGAAAGGCTGCAATCAGCAAGACTTCCAGAAAACCTTCTGGAGCCGGTAAAGGTAATGGAATATCGCGGGGAATAGGGGCGGTCATTAGTGATGTTCTCCGTGGGGTGCGGCCAAGTTGGGTAAGGCGCCATAACTGATAGCAGTGGCAATGTGGTCAGGTTTGGGAATGCCGTTGATTTGTACGCCATTAAAGGCGGCCGCCCGTTTTTGCAGCGAGGCGAGATAGACGGCAAGCGCGTTGAGTTCGGCTTTATTGCCAGGAAACGGCGGCATGAAATAACGTGCGCCGTGCATGTTTTCAACGTAGGCGGCTATGGCTTCGGATTGCCAAGGTTTATCGCCGTACATGTTTTTTAACTGAGCGCGTATGCTGTTGACGCCGTTGACAGTATGGCAACGGGTGCAGGCTTGTTCAAAAACCTCGCGTCCGGCGCTGGCTTGATTGTCGGCGGTTACCTCGCGTATACCGGCATAAGTGGCATGTTGCAGGATGCCGTCGCGCTGCAATAACGGATAATCTTCAACGCGGATGCCGTTGGCATACATGTAGTTGCCGATAATGAAAGGCTTACGGATAAATTCGCGCACCCGTTCAAATTGTCCCAGCATGGCAAACAGCAGTACGGCCGAGAGCAAATATTTTGCGCCATGTACTTGCCCTGGGCGTTTGACCGATACCCATAAAATCCTGCCGACATAAATCAGGCCGACGATTAATAACACCTTTAATCTGCCGTTCCAACCGACATATTCTTGCGTGGCGAAGGCTACGGGTATATTCGCCAGCATGTGATCCGGTATCACTCGATAGTACCAGATCGACGCGAGGATCAGGCCGAGCAGCCAGGCACCCGACCAGCGTGAAATGGCAGAGGTCACCAGCGTGCGGAATTCACGGTCATTGCGGGTGTACAAATAGCTTAGACAGATCATCGTGATGCCGCCCATCACCATCGCCAATGTGGTTCTGAGCGCTAATTGCGGAAAATACATAGGATTGAGTACGCCTGAAAGCAAGGTGCGCTCCGTCAGCCAACTGCCTGGATCCATCATAAATCCGAGTATGGCGACGATAATCGCCATGGTAATCCAGGAGAAAGCCGCCAGAAAAATACCCAAACGCAGGTGTTTTAACTTGCTTTCCGGTGAGCGTTCTGCGGTTTGCCAGCTTAAAAAATACGCCATAATCAGGCTGACTTCACAGACAAAGACTATCCATTCGGTAAACCAGCCCCAGAAAAATACCCGGATTAAGCTGCCTATCGCGGCCGGATTGACCAGCGCTGCTGAAAACCAGATACCGACGCCGGTTAGTGCGCCGACGGTGGTTGTCAGGATAAAAATGATTTTTAACAGGCGGTAGGCCAGATTGTCCCAACGTGGGTCTTTGCTGCGTATGCCGAAAAATTCAAGCAGGGCAACCACCGGCAGAGCCCCGACGGCGAAAGCGTGATTAATGAGAACATGTAAAATTGCATCGACGGCAATCAACAAACGGTTACCGATAAAATCGATATGAAAAATGGGAAAATCCATGGTTACCCCGTGGTTAGGCGAATTAATTAGTGCATCGGCATATCCTTGGTTCCGTTAGTTAACGGGCAATATGACAACATCGGGGAACTAAGCAACAGCTGTGCCTACGGATGGAAACGAAAGATATTTTTTAGGCCTACGAATTTAGCGGGGTGCAGGCCAGGGCAAGCGTGTGTTTTTCGTCGGCCTAAACGCGTGTAGTAGTTAATAGACGTCTAATAAAACGACACTAACCATAAAATGGACACTAGACGGTGCTGTTGTGTAGAGTATTCGCATGGACGTCAGAACCGGCCGCGTTATTGATCAGATCTCATTAGAGCAAGGTGCTGGCGCGAAACAGCGATGGCATGGGTTGTCGTCTGTTCTTAATGGGCTATCTCTGGTAAGGCGCCGACTCACCTGTATAACGCAGAATGTCTTTAGCCCTTTCGGTGCTCCAATAGGGGCGTACCGAACAACGTTATCGCGAGTAAATCACTATGAGTAAAGCGCCATGAATAAAAAAAGTAAAACAGCATTTGTTTGCGAGCAATGCGGCGCTGATTTTCCGCGCTGGGCGGACAATGCGCCAGTTGCGGGGCCTGGAATACGATTAAGGAAGTGCGTTTAGGTGCTGCGTTAAGCGGGCGCGATAGTCGAGCGGGTTATGCGGGCAGTCTTTCCGAAGTGAAGTTATTGTCTGATGTTAATTAATCAAAGGTAAACCCCCAGCTCTGCTGGGGGAGTCACAAAGTTTGGCAATTCCGGGAATCATCGAGAGTCTCCCTATCTGTGAACCGCCTAAAGTTCTAAAGATAAGGAAACAAACGATGAATCCAGCAGAGAGTTTAAAACATACAAAATGGGGATGTAAGTATCACATAGTCTGGATTCCCAAATATAGGAAGAAAAGTCTGTATAAGGAGTTGAGGCAATATTTGGGGGCGATGCTAAAAGATTTGGCATCGCAAAAAGAATGCAGGATTGAGGAAGGCCACTTGA
>Ga0172373_10004955_pt1 | contig 18524 bp, 28 predicted proteins | sample Lak10m_2_FD_114546 | JGI IMG/M metagenome (GOLD analysis project Ga0172373, IMG submission 114546) | Freshwater microbial communities from Kabuno Bay, South-Kivu, Congo - kab_092012_10m | ecosystem: Environmental > Aquatic > Freshwater > Lake | place: Democratic Republic of the Congo...
ACAGACGCGGAGCTCAAATAAGACCTAAAGGATTAACCAAATGGCACAGGCGTTGAAACGTTTAAAGAGAAGAACCTTTATGGTTCGGAAACTTATTGGTCTTTAGCCAATAAGTAGTTCATACATCAGATATTCCACTACGGATTTCCAGTCTGGAAACCTTTCCTGGCCGAAATGTATCCATTCTCCCTCGAAATCCTCTTGTCCGAATCCTCCTTGGTCGTCTATCAGATAGTCTCCTTTGACAAGAGACTTGTCAGGTATCAATATAGTCTTCTTCACAACGTCGTATCCTAGATGGTCCAATACCCACTGCACCTTCTCGGTATAGCAGTTGACGTTCTGGAACGAAGGGCGAGTGAGTATCCACACGTCGTACTTCTCTTCCAGCTTCCTATAGGAAGCGACAGCGTCCTCTATCTCTGGCAGCTTCAGGAAGAATCCCCACTGCGACTGAGGGAAAGGCTGCGCTGGATTGGATTCCTTGGCTGCCTTCGACGCCGCGTAGAAGTCGCACATAACACCGTCCAAATCTACGTAAACTCTCTTTTTCATAGTACAAATATAGCCATTTTTTTTCAATCTATCGCATAATGGACTTCATGGATTCGATATGCGCTTCCAGCTTGGCGTTGTATTCGGGAAAGGAACCTCGCTTCAGCTCGTCGAAGCCTATACATTCGACCCTTCCCGATTCGGAAGTCGATATGTCTCCAGACCATTCGGTGACGAGATAGACTACCGCTAAGAATTCGGAATCTTCTCTGAAGAAAAGCGGAATCGCCTTCTCTACTATAAGCCCGGTCTCCTCGAAGACCTCTCTCTTCATCGCCACGTATGTCTCTTCTCCTTCGTCTACCTTTCCTCCAGGCAGGCCGAATATGGAAGAGTCGTCTTTCCGAGACACTCCGAGCAGCTCGGATCCGAAAATTGCTTCTCTGTATATCAAGGCAGTCGCCGCCAATTTCGCTTCTCTAGTCTTCATTCAGCAAGTCTTTCAATATTCTTTTTCAGCGATTCTATGAACATGCCCTTCTCGAAGCATTTGTTTATCTCGCCGGCCTCGTTCATTATCACGTAGCAGTAGAAGCACAGCTGCGCGCCTGAAATGACATGGAATACTTCCACGCCTTCGTATGCATTGCCTTTGCACAGCAGCTTCTTCTTTCCGCCTGGGCCGTTCGCGAAATAGTCCTTCTTCGGAGATATCCTCGCCTTCCTAGCGAAAGTGTCTTTGGCTCCGTTGTTCCAGTATTTCTCCGTAAGCTCGTGCGAGTATCTCGCGGACATAGACATGATATTCATATTCCTAGGTCTTTCAGCTTGTTTTCTCTTATTATGGCTTCCGCGTTGACTATGTCGCACGCGGCCTCGTGGCCAGCTTCCGCCTCGGCCCAGGTATGGTATCGCTCTTGGTATCCGTCGTGCTTGCCGCCGAATATCATGGTCTCGAACAGAATCGGCAGGCCTCCGGCGAAGGAATGGTCCATTCCCAAGAAGACGGTAGAGACGCGCGCGTCGCCGAATTCCGAGCTGGCCACTATCTTGTTCTCAGGAACTCTAATGAAGTCTCCCCATTGCTCCATGCTGTAGCATCTGACAGGATTCTTCTGGTCGTCCAATATATACATTTCCCACATAATCTGCAAATATAATCAAAAAAAGAATGCCCCGCATCTCTGCAGGGCTTCTTTTTACTTGACTTCCTCGAAGTCGGTGTCTTGAACCTATATACGAAAAAAGAAGTTGTTATAAATAATATATAAAATATGATTAAGAAATTTTTAGAAAGTTTGGATATTTATTTTGTATATTGTTTTCTCGATCCAAGAAAACCTGGTGAATTTATATATGGTGATTTGAAATTTGATTATGAACCAATTTATATAGGTAAGGGTAAAGGTATCAGACCTCAAAGACATTTTACTCTTTATAAAAAATATAATAATAGATTTTATAGTAAAATGTCATCTATCATAGATAGTGGTGCAAAACCAGTATACCTAACCATCCGAGATAATTTATCGGAAAAGGAAGCATTTGAGTATGAAAAATTCTTTATTAAGTTGATTGGTAGAATAGAGAATGGTGGGGTTTTAACTAATTTGACTGATGGTGGAGAGGGTCAATCTGGATTTAAATTTTCATATGAGACTAAACAAAAAATGTCCGATAACAAAAAAGGTGAAAAAAATCATATGTTTGGTAAAAAACATAGTGAAGAAACAAAATTAAAAATATCTTTTTTAAAAACCGGTAAAATAAGTACTAAAAAGGGTAAAAAATTAGAGGATATTGTGGGTATTGATAGAGCTTCTGAAATAAAAAATAATTTATCTAGACTTGCCTCTGAAAAAATAGGTGAAAAAAATCATATGTTTGGTAAACAACATAGTGAGGAAAGTAAGAAAAAAATGTCTATAAATACAATTAAAAGATTTGGTTCTGATAATCCAAGTTTTGGTAGAGAAAGAAGTGAGAATGAAAAAGTATATGATAGTTGGGAACTAACTGATAAAGAAGGAAATACTATAATAGTTGATAATTTAAATAAATTCTGTAGGGAGAATAATTTAAATGCGTCTTGTATGAGAGATTTATATTATGGAAATGCAAAGAGTCATAAAAATTGGATAAAAGTAGTTAAACTAACTAATAACGTTAAAAAGAAAAAGTCGGATTAAATCCGACTTTTTTATTATTTGACTTCTTCAAAATCTGTATCTTCTACTTCGCCATCACCACTAGCTTCCGTATTAGTACTCTCATTTTGAGTTTCTTGTGAACTTTCTTGGTACAATCTAGTACTGATTGCATTCCAGCTTTCATTAAGTTTTTGAGAAGTTTCATCGATTTTTGCAACGTCTTTATCAGCATGTGCTGCTTTTAACGCGTCTAAATCTGTTTTTAAAGTAGACTTATCTTCTTCAGTAAGTTTTTCCTCAAACTCTTTCATTTGTTTTTCTGTTTGAAAGATTTGAGTATCTGCTTGATTAAGTTTTTCAACTCTTTCTTTTTCGATTCTGTCAGCTTCAGCATTTGCTTCAGCATCTGCTTTCATTTTTTCAATCTCTTCTTTTGTAAGTTGAGATCCACCTTCAATTCTGATTGAGTTTTCTTTACCGGTTAATTCATCTTTAGCAGATATTGATAAAATACCATTCGCATCTATATCCATCGTACATACTATTTTTGGTATTCCACGTGGACTTGGATTAATACCATCAAGATTAAATCTACCTAATGATCTATTATCTTTTGCCATAGCCCTCTCGCCTTGAAGGACGTGGAGCTCCACAGAAGGCTGGTTGTCGGACGCGGTAGAGAACGTCTCGCTCTTTTTGGTAGGTATTGTCGTGTTTGCCTCTATCAGCTTAGTGAAAACTCCGCCCATAGTCTCGATTCCTAGAGAGAGAGGAGTCACGTCGAGAAGAAGAACGTCGGTGATTCCTCCTGTGAGCACCGCTCCTTGGATAGCGGCACCTAGAGCCACCACTTCGTCCGGATTCACGGATTTGTTAGGCTTCTTGCCAACGTATTTCTCGATCGCCTCTTGTATGGCTGGAATCCTCGTAGATCCCCCGACGAGTATAACCTCGTCGATGTCCGCCGGCTTCAGAGAAGCGTTCTTCAATGCGGACTTGGCGCACGCTATGGCCCTTTCTACAAGAGAAGAAGTCATCTGGTCGAACTTGGCGCGAGTGATCTTCTTCACGAAGTGAAGAGGAAGGCCGTCCTTCGCAGTTATGTAAGGAAGGTTGATTTCAGTATCCGAAGTAGAAGAAAGCTCGATCTTGGCCTTCTCTGCCGCGTCTTTTAGTCTCTGCAGCGCCATAGGATCTTTGGATAGGTCCATTGCGTGCTCGGACTTGAACTCTTCTACCATCCACTCGATGATCGCGTTGTCGAAGTCGTCTCCTCCTAAGTGAGTGTCTCCGTCTGTAGACTTAACCTCGAAGACTCCGTCGCCGATCTCCAATACAGAAACGTCATGAGTACCTCCGCCGCAGTCGAATACCAAAATCTTAGATTCCGCGTTCTTCTTGTCCAAGCCATATGCCAATGCAGCAGCCGTAGGCTCGTTGATGATCCTCTCTACTTTCAATCCAGCGATCTCTCCCGCCTCGATCGTAGCTGTCCTCTCGGCGTCGCCGAAATATGCCGGCACGGTGATGACCGCCCTTGTCACTTCCTGTCCTAGATAGTCTTCCGCGGTCTTCTTCATCTTCTGAAGTATCATAGCCGATATCTCTTGCGGAGTATAGTCTCTCCCGTCGATGTTCACCACAGGAACGTTTCCTGATTTGGACTTCCTTACTTCGTAGGGAACTCTGCCGGTCTCGTCTCCGCAAACCGAATAGTCTTTTCCGATAAACCTCTTGATAGAGTACACGGTATTTTTAGGGTTCGTAACCGATTGCCTCTTCGCAGGATCTCCGATCTTCCTGTCGTTGTCTGTGAACGAAACGATGGAAGGGGTCGTTCTTTTTCCCTCTGAATTACTAATTACAATAGGTTGTCCACCTTCGACCACGGCACAAGCCGAGTTAGTTGTACCAAGGTCAATTCCTAAAATTACGTTGTTTTTACTCATATTTATTTTTTATTTTTATTTAGAATGATTTCAAATAGCGCGCCAAAAAGATTTATATGACATTATGTCAGTATTTTTCGGCGTCATTATTATATAGTTCGATTTGAAAAAAGTTTATCTATGAAAGCTCTGGAAAGTTCGCCCTTACGTTGTCGTTTATCTTTATAGGCTCTCCGTATTCGTTTATCCTCACGAAAACGGTCTCGCACTTCAGAGCGACCTGCTCTTTCTCCGTATCGACAGAGTGTGTCCTTATCTCGGCCTTCATGGAAATAGAAGTCTTTCCGATCTTGTTGATGCCTACATAGGTCTTGTATATCTGGTTAGGCCTTATCTCGCTCACGAACTCTACGTTCATCGTCTTCGTCACTACCCAGGGTGTGTCGCACACCTCGGCCGCGAACACCGCACATACCGCGTCTAGCTCTTCCATCAATTCCGCGCCAAACATGCGTCCATGTATTCCTATCTGCTTTCCTTTGCAGAACTGGCTGTTCCTGCATATCAGCTCTCCTTTTCGGAGAAGCTCCCTGTTGAAGTCTCTCTGTGTCATTTTGTATAGATTATTCGAAAATAGGCTCCCATGATCCGTTATGCAGGTAGCAGCCCTCGTAGTATTCGTTAGTAGTCGCGTTCCATATGTCGTACCTCGGGTACTCCTCCGAGTAGTCCCTGCCGTGCACGAACGTTATCTCGAATCTGTTGACGTCCTCGCCGGTGTGCCAGCCAGTCACGCACCTGACGTGCGCGCCCTCTGTGAATTCCTTTTCCCACATGTCGTTCTATTTATAATATTTTGTTGTTCCCAAAAATGTTGGTTGTTGACCCTCTTTAATCAGTCTATCCTGCGGGGGTTGAGAAACTTCCTCAAATGTTGGGAATGCAGTAGGTGATGGAGTTGTGCTAACCGTACTAACCGTAGGTTCGTCGTATTTGGTTATCTCTATGCCCGCGTCCCTCAGGAAGTCCAGGCCTGCCGTGTCCTTGTAGTCCTCGCCGTAGACGAGCCTCTTTATGCCCGACTGCAGTATCAGCCTGGAGCAGTCCTTGCACGGGCTGTGCGTCTGGTAGATGGTGGCGCCGTCGCATGACTGCCCGTTCCTAGCGCATTTGAGGATGGCGTTGGCCTCCCCGTGTATCACCTCCCACTTAGTCTCGCCAGTCTCTAGCTCGCAAACGTTGTCGAATCCGGTCGGCGTCCCGTTGTATCCGTCGGATATTATCATTCCGTTCTTGACCACGAGCGCGCCTACCTGCTTTCTCGCGCAGTGCGACAGCTTGGCCCATTCCTTTGCCATCCTCAGATATGTCCTGTCGTATCTCTCTTGCTTATCCATTGTAGAAAATATTTCCTATTCTTATCATCCTTATCTCGTTTTTCTTCAGATTGAGCCAGGTCTTCAGATATTCTACAGAGAAGTAAGACTTGCCTGCGTCCTCTATTCCTATAAGCGAGCTAAGCGTCGATATGCGAGACGCTAGCACCCCCAGCTTTTCAGTTTCTCTTTTCATATATCTTCTTTATCCTTCGCATCCTAAGGTCCGGCAAGATCCTCCGAGCGAACTTCTCGTAGAGGTCGGCCGGATATATCCTTCCGCTGTTCATCCTGTCGAATCGCTGAAGAATCCCCTTAAGCGTCTTGTTCATCGAAGATCCTGCTTATTTTGGACTTCCTCGCCGCCACCCTTTCTTCTATAATTCCCTTTATGGCATCTGCTACTTGCGAGGAAGTTATTATATAGTCGGCAGCTCCGCTCCGGGACATGCGTTCTATGTATTGAGAAGACCGCAATATCTTCGAAGCGAGCGCTTTCTGTATATCATCCATGGTTCTTTTCTATCTGCAATATTCCAAGCTCGAGAAGAGTGACTCTTCCGAACACGGATACGGCAACCTTGACTTTGTCTCCGTTCACCTGCTCTACCTTTCCGTTGAATGTGCTGAAAGGACCGTCGAGTATCTTGACTTCCTCTCCTGCGATGAACCTTACTTCAGGAACGGTCTCCTCCTTGGCTTTCTGGTGGTCTCCGATCATCCTGTCTACTTCTGCTTGAGTAAGCGGAAGTATCTCTCCTCCTCGGCTGGTAAGGAATCCCTGAGCGCCGTTTAGTCCCTTCATCCAGAACTTGACTTCTCCTACCGCGTTTGTCTCTATGAAGATATATCCTGGGAATTTGACTCTTTCCTTCTTCAATTTCTTTCCGTTCTTGAGCATGTATACGTTTTCTATCGGAACGATAACCCTCCCGATCTTGCCCATCAGGTCTCCTACTTCTCCTTCTTTCGCTATCTTTTCCGATATCGACTTTTCTCTGTTGGACTGCGACCTGACTACATACCACTTCATCGCGGTCGCTTTTTCTGCTGCTATGTTCATATTCATAATTTTAGTTTTTTTCGAGCTTCTTCAAATAGGCCAGCTCCTCTTTTGCGAATTCGGGAAACCTCTCCAATATGTAGTCGAGGTCTTGCTCCTTTATCTTCAGATGCCTTAGCAGCGACCTGTATTCCTTTTCCGGAATAGCCTTTTCCTGCTTGGGAGACTTCGACCAGAACCAGTCCGGATATGGCTCCGTCTTCATGAAGGCGAACCATATGTCCATCGCCGCCGCCTTGTCTGTAGCCTTCAGGTTCAGCAAGCTGGCTTTTTCCGGATACTTCTTTGAAAAATATCGATTGAAGATGAAGAAGAATCGCTCTTTGTCTTCTGTCGATATGATATTTCTGTTTCTAGATTTGAACATCGCGTTCGCGACGTCTGTTATCTCAGCCATTTTCAGTATTTTGTCGATTGATTACTCTTGCCGTGCCTTGCCTTAGACATAAGATCCGGCCCGAATAGTTCTATCATCTCTTTGCGGGAAAGTTTATGCATAGCTATATTGCTCATCTACTTTCTTGATTTTTCGTCCTGTATTCGAGAAGCGCCGATAGAATAGATATCTGCCTTTCGCGCGTTTCCGCAGGAACCGAAAGATTGATGGCCTGAGATTCTTTTCGAACTCTACATACGTATGTTGCGGCGTTAAGGAAGCCTATCTTTCCTTTGAACGAAAGCTCGAAATTGACCGGCCAGTCGGAAAGCGGAAAGATTTCGAAATACTGCTTTCTGAGGCTTCCGTAGTTTCTGAACATCCTGGAAGAAGAAGAAGAAACAATATTCGACTTTGCCATCCGCTCGCTTGTCAGGGGTATGGACGGGACATAGAATCCCTCTCCCTCTCTATGCGAAAAGCCTGCGTCCGTCAGCTCTATGTATCCGGTCACGCACATGGAATAGTCTGGCATTTCCTTCAGGAATTCCGCCTGAATCTGCAGCTTGTCCGGGTTTGTCCAATAGTCTGCCGCGTCTAGATACGCGACATAGTCTCCGGTCGCCATGGACATAAGCTTGTCCGCGTTCATGGCCTCTCCTATCCTCTTTTCGTTCCTGTAAGCAGATATAGAAAGTCCTTCGTATCCATACATGTTCTCGAAACGCTTAGCTATCGAATAGCTAGAGTCCTCGGAGCAGTCGTCGCCGACTATTATCTCCACGTCATGCTCGGTCCTCTGAATAAGGACAGACATAAGGCATTGCTCGAGATATCTCTCGCAGTTGAAGCAAGGTATTATAACGCTTATCTTCGCCATGTCCTGCTAAGGCAATTTTTCGTAGACCTTTTCCATTTTTCCGACAATCTCTTCCGGAAGGTTGCCTATCCTCAGGTCTATAAGCCTGAAATTGTCCTTTATGTTCTCTACTATCTCTTCTATCTTTGACTTGCCGAGCTTCTTCTTCTCGCATATCAGGTCCGCTATGTTCTCGTTGAGGTCCGGATCGGCCAGGCTGACCTCCCCGAATTCCTCTATATAGGAATCGTATATGGACTTGGCCCCTTTGGCGCCGATCCCTCTTGTCTTCCCGTTTTTTGTTATGTTCCACACCGAAGAGATATTGTCGCTCTGGTCTCCAGAAATTATCTTCACCATAAGCGCCTCTATAGGATCTATCTCGTTTATCTCGTATTTTCCGGAAAGCCTCTTCATGAAAGCGATGAATTCCGTGTTGTCGTTGAGGTCGAAGATGTCGTCGCTCGGGAGCTTGCCCACCTTGTTCATGAAGACCTGGTAGTCCTTAGGCATGAACAGCTTCTCTCTGTTGTGCATCTCGTTGCTCATCATGTTTATATAGAGCGGATCGAGGCTGTATCCGACGATCTGCTTGATGTCGTAGTCGTTGGATACTATCATCGTGGACCTTCCAGCATTGTTGGCCTTTTCCGCCAAAAAGGATATCCAGTCGTCGCCTTCGACATGCGGGGCTTCGAGCACCTTGCAGATTCCGGATATTCCCTCTTTGAACTCGCCGTATGCGGTATAGACGAAGCTCCAGTCTATGTCTGAGTCTTTTTTTCTCGTCGCCTTGTATGCGCTCGTGAACTGCTTTCTCCAGGATTTTTCCTTGGAGTCGGAAACTAGGTATATGTTGGCGAAAGGATACCATTTGCGATAGTTGCTGATGGTATTCTCGAGCGACTTGTGAAGCGCGCCAAAAAGAAGGTTGTTTTTGTGTAGCGTAAACACCAATTTACTTAGAATATAGTTGCCATCTATAATGAGGTCAAGAACCATATAAAATATATCATTTTATATATATAGAAAAAAGGCCAGCCTATGTTTCATATTGGCGCTTATTCGATTCCTCGAAAAAATATATACAATATGATAAACCCTAGCAAATACGACAAAAAGATTTTCAGCAAGAATCCTTCGATAGACAAGAAGATAAAAGCGCTGTTCCTTCTATTCGACAAGAACGTGGACGAAGGAAAGCTAGGGTATAAGCAGTCTATGTGGCTTATAGACTATTGGATCGGAGTTCTGGTCAAAAGAGAGGAATACGAAATCGCAGACGCTTTCCAGAAAAGGAAGCGAAGGAAGAGAAACAAATGGAAAAAGATAAACCGCATATTCTCTGTCGAGCTCTTCTACAGGACATGGCGAAGAAGGATAAACAGGATGCTATAGTATCCTGTTTATCTGTATCTCTCTGTATATCCGATCGAAAGCGTCTCTTATCTCCTCTTCATAATCGAATACATGCTTGTTCGAATAGTAGTCGTAGTATGACCTGCAGACTTCTTTCCTTATCTTTTCGTAGCATTCCTTTATGCTGTCGTAGCATCCTTCCCGCTCTGTCCAGTCGACCATGTTCTTTATAAGGTCGAATCCTATCTTCTCGAAACCTCTAAAGAACTCCTTGCTCGCGTATGCCCTAAGGCAATGCTCGATGTTTAGCTGCTTCCATCGGTCGATTCCTTTCGGGCTCGCGAAGTCCGGGCTCACGCAGCTGAAATCTATTCCGAGATCGACAAGCCTGGCGACCAGCTTTATTATCGCCTTGTGCATCCTTCTGTCGAGAAAGACATAGTTGCCGTCTTCCGCGGAGACGAATGCGGGAAGCCATATGTACTTCTTGTACAGCAGCTGTCCTTTTGATATCTTCCAGCTGTCCGATCCATCAGGCAATATTTCATCTAATTCCATGCTCTTTCAATATTTTTAGGAATTCCCTGTCCTGCTCTTCCCTCGACCGCATGAATCCTTTCCATCTCCACCAAGACCTGCAGCTGTTGGGCGAGAACTTCATCTTGTATCTGGAAGACCATCGAGTAGTCGTGTGCGTCTTTGCCCTGAAAGACTCTTCCGTGGATATGAACCAATGTAAAGGCGGACACTGCCCGGCGCGAAGCACTCCGTTCGCGTCGACCTTCCTCCAATAGTTCTTCGTCAGGATCTTAACTCTGCGCATCACTATCTTGTCTTCCATATGCCTGCGCCAAGCGCGGCCTCTGCTCATATGTTGCAAATATAAGGAAAATCACGATCACTTCAGCAGCTCTGTCTTCCTAAGGTCGGAATTCTTTCCGAACCAGGTCTCCAGAGAGCCTTTGGATGCCTCGTCTTTCGTGATGAGCGTCAGCCTTGGCCTGTTTATGATGTCGTCGTACTCGTCGTCCACGAGCGCCGCGAGCCCTTTCTTGTATTTGATCTCGTACCCCTTGAGGTCGTTCTCGGACTCCCACTGCGCGTATTCCGACTGTGTGTAGAAAAGCTCCTTCTTCTTGCCTTTGGACTTTGGCTGTGCCACTACGATAGGAGTCTCCACCTTGTAGATCATCCTCCTGTCGAACATCTCCGGCCAGTATTTGTAGAAGAAGTTTATCAGAAGCGCCGAGATGGCGTTGCCGTCCATGTCTGCGTCGGTGAATATCAGCACCCTTCCGTATCTGAGGTCTCTAACGTCGATGGCCTGGCCAAGCTTGAGGCCTATCGCAGCCATCAGGTTCACCGCCTCGGCGTTCTGCACCAGCTTCTGGTTGGTCAGCTCGGAGACGTTTACGAACTTTCCCTTCAGCGCGAAGGCGCCCATAGACTCAGGAGTCCTGTATTTCCTGAACGCGGAGATCGCCGAGTCTCCCTCGAAGAGGCCGATGCTGTATTTCCACCTGTCCTTTCCCTTCGCGTCGATGAGCTTCTCGACCTTTATCTTGTTGAGCTTCTTGTTCAGCTCTCTCTGCAGCTTGCTGTCTTCCGCGTTCTTCTTCTGCTGTATCCAGTCAAGCACCGAGTTGACTATCTCCGACTTCAGTATCGACTGTATCAGCTTGCTGGAGACCTCGAACGTCGTTCCGAAGTCCTTCGCTTCGGTGATGAGCTTCTCCTTCGTCTGGGAAGAGAAGGAAGGGTTTATCACGGTAGAGTCCATGAAGAGGAACATATGCTGCTTCAGCTCGGAAGGCTTGATGTCGGTCTTGTGCTTCTTCATGAAGAACTCCCTCATCTGCACGATTATCTGGTTCATCGCGTAGTCTACGTGGGTTCCTCCGTCGTATGTCTCCGTCGCGTTGGCGAAGCTCACCTGCTGGAATCCGTTCTGCGAAAGAGCCACGCCTATAGACCAGCTCTTGTCTTTCTTCGCCTCGTAGAAGTATTCCGAAGTGTATAGCTTGATGTAGTCCTCGAACGAGTTCAGGTTGACGAGGGCTCCGTTGAAGTATATCTTCAGGGAAGGGTTGCAGGCGGCCAGGTCGTAGATCCTCTTCTCGATCATCTTGAAGTGGTCGGAGTCTATCTCGGACATCCCGAACTTCTCGAGGTCTGGCGTATATGTTATCTCCGTGTGGTTTTTAGCGGATTTTCTTATAACAGGTTCGGTTCTTTCTCTCATGTTGTTGCTGAAAGTCTGAATGAAGTGGTTTTTTCCGTCACATGAAGAAACTATGAACTCTTTGGAAAAGACATTGGACAATTTCGCGCCCAATCCGTTTGTTCCGGCAACTGTTCTTTCTTCGGTATCGTCATAATTGGATCCCGACATAAGGTTTCCGAAAATAACTTCAGGAACGTATTGGTTGTGATCTTTGTGTATCACTATAGGTATTCCACCATTGTCTCTAACAGATATTCTATTTTCTTTCAAATCGATATTGACATCCACTCTGTTTAGTTTAGAGTCTCTCTTATGCTCGTCGACCGAATTGGTAACGACCTCGTCAAATATCTTTAGGAAAGAAGGTATGAACGTCATTTCTTTTTGAATCATCCTATTCTCTTCAAAAATCCATTTAAGCGCGGTATTCGGCTTATTAGAACCAACATAAGTGCTTGGTCTCAATAGTATATGCGATATCTGGTCAAGTACTTTGTACTTTTCTTCAATTTTCTTTGCCATGTTTTAGATATTCAATTATTTTATTTTGTTTATTTTTATTTTTATCTCTGGAAAATTACAAGTATATATCACAGAATTTCTTTTCTTATAATTTCTATAACGAAAAGGCCGCAATTGTGAATCGCGGCCTAAAAATGTTTGATTTGCCTAGACACCGTAGTCGGCTCTCCTTATGATGTTGGCGAGCTCTTTCCTGCCCTTCTCGTCTATGCCGTATCTCTTCGCTTCCCTCGCGTCGAGGAATATCGCCCTCAGTATTCCGAAAGTGAACGACCTTCCTTTGGAATTCAGGTAGTCCGCCAGGTGTCCTCGCTTGGCGAGCCTCACCTGCTTGGCGAGCTCTTCTCCTTCGACTCCGAGCCTCTGCAGCTCGGCCTTTAGGTTGTCGTCTTTCAGCAATATGTTCTCGCTGAGGAACTCTCCGTATCTCTTTACTCTCATAAACAAAACTTTTTCACAGGTATATATTAAGATGTGTATCCAAAAAAGGGATTCGTTCCTCTATATATAGGAAACTATGACAGAAAAAAGCATCACAGAATTCTTATCGGCGGAGTATAAAGACTTCGCCATGTATTCGATAGAAGGAAGGGCCATACCTTCCGTGGTCGACGGGCTGAAGCCTTCGCAGAGGAAGGTCGTCCATGTCGCCAACCTGATATGGAAGACGGGCAGCGAAAAGGTGCTGAAGATATTCCAGCTATCCGGAAAGGTGGCAAGCGACGTATTCTACCACCACGGAGACGCCTCTCTGAACTCCGCCATCATAAACATGGCGCAGAAGTTCAAGAACAACGCTCCTCTGCTGGAGGAAGACGGGCAGTTCGGGTCGCTAAGGTCTCCGCAGGCAGGAGCGCCTCGATATATAGGAACGAAGCTTTCCTCGAATTTCAGGCTCATATACAAGGACTTCGACCTTCTGAACTACAAAGAGGAAGAAGGAGAGAGCATAGAGCCAGACTACTTCCTGCCAATCATACCTACGGTCATGATAAACGGATCTTCTGGAATCGCGGTCGGATTCGCCACAAACATACTAAACAGAGACGTCAGGAAAATAGCGGACGCGTGCATATCCGCTCTCAAAGGAAAAGAGATACCCAAGATATCGCCGTCGCAGGCGGAATTCACGGGAGAGTTCATAAACGACGCGGACAATCCGAAGAGGTGGATAATAAGAGGAAGGATAGAAAGAGTGAACACTTCTACCCTCAGGATAACCGAGCTTCCGCCTTCTATGACATACGAGAAGTACGAAGAGCATCTAGAGAAGCTGCTCGACTCGAAAGAAATAGTCTCATACGACGACAACGGAAAAGACAACGTCGAATACGTCATAAAGATGACCAGAGCTGATCTGGAAAGATACGACGACGAGAAGCTTATAAAGATGTTCAAGCTCGAAGAATCCTCTACCGAGATATTCTCTACGCTAGACGAAAGCGGAAAGCTGAAGATATTCGACTCGGCAGAGGAAATAATAGCATACTTCGTGGAATTCAGGCTCGGATACTACCACAAGAGAAAGGAATTCATGCTGGAAAGGATGAACCACGACCTGAAGCTGCTCAGCAACAGAGGCCGATTCATCAAAGCCATACTCGACGAGAAGCTGAAGGTGAACAACGTTTCCAAGTCCGACATCATAAAGGGGATAGAAGAGATGGGGCTGGAGAAGATAGACGCCTCTTACGACTACCTGCTCAGGATGCCCATCTACTCGCTGACGAAAGAGCTCTTCGACAAGCTGAAGGAAGACTTCACTTCCAAGAAGGCGGAGATAAAGAAGCTGGAGGAGACGGATCCGAAAGACATGTACCTTACAGAGCTGGACGAGCTCAAGAAGAAGTTCAAATGATTTCGCATAGAGACGGCGAGACGCCGGAATGGACGATAGTCTCGCACTACCAGAACTACGACGAGGACCTGAAAAACATGGCCAGCATCATATTCGAGATGAAAGGCGAATACTGGAATCTCGAATTCGACGGAGACAAGGCGATCGACGTGCTTCGCATGCCGTCCTACATAGTCTCGGACTGGCTCTGGGCCAACCGCCTGCCAATAGACGAGAAGAAGGCGGACTTTCATATAGAAAGAGCAGAAGCTGACCTGGCTTTCCAGAGAAGGTGCAGGAACATCGACCTCGAAGTGGAGAAGGCAGCCGAGAGGCTGTCTGTCCTCAAATCCATCAAAAGATCGGCAAGGATAGACGGAATACTATAGCTATTAATAGATAGAATATCGCTATTTTTGTAAAAAATAGAATATATGAAATATATGATAAGTGAAACATACTCGACCTCGGTATATAATAAATTCATGGAGACAGGAAACAAAAACATATTCGAAGAGGTCATAGACAAGCTCATTCTGGAGAAATATTCCAGCTCTCTGGAAGAGGCTGATTTTATAAGAAGCATACCATTAGAAAAGAAGAGACTCGCAATATTATGCCTACTGGGAGATAATAACGAATGGATGAAGATAAGAGAATGTATGATTAAAGGCGTAGACTTTTCCATAGAAGAAAGCAAAAGAGATGGAGTTTTGGCTTGGCTTGGCTTGAAAGGTTTAAAAGACAAGAACATAGGAAAGGAAGAACACATAAAAGATGTTCTGACTATGTTAAGGAAATACGTCAAAGTTGGAGATGTGGAAAAGAAGAAGTTCGGCGAAGTAATGACTCCATTAGAGCTGGTGAAGGAAATGATGTCGAAACTTCCCGAAGATGTGTGGTCTAATCCAAATCTAAAATGGCTGGATCCTGCCAACGGAACAGGTCCTTACCCAGCTTGGGTCATATATAGGTTGATGATCGGATTGAAGGACTGGGAGCCGGACGAGGAAAAGAGGTATAAACACATTGTTGAAAATATGATTTACGCTTGCGAACTGCAGCCTAAGAATATGTTTTTATACATGTTGGCGTTGGATCCTTTCGACACATATAAACTGAACGTGTACACAGGATCCTTTTTGGACAATGAATTTGACTATCATATGAAGAATGTTTGGAATTTAGAAAAATTCGACATAGTTATGGGAAACCCACCATACAACCAAATGATAGATATGTCTTTTCTACAAAAGTCCTACTGCATTTCAGACAAGTTTATATTCGTGCATCCTTCTACATGGCTACTCGATGAAAAGGGAAAGCAGAAGAAGTTCGTAGATTCGAAAAGACTGGTAAAGGATCACCTATCTTATATAGAGTTATTCAACGGGAATAAAATTTTTGGAATTCAGCTATTCGTTCCATGTGTGATAACTTTTGTGGACAAAAACAAAAAAGAAGGTGGAATAGAATGTCTAGACAAAATAAACAAATGTAAGCTTACGTATAAAAGCATATATGATATAAACAAATTTTCAGATAACGAAATCTATTTCAAGATTAAGGAAAAAATAAAGAAACATTCTAATTCTGAAAATCTTCACAAAAAAATAAAAAACGACAAAGGAGGCAGATATTATGTCAATCTCGCGCAGATAAGAGGACATGTTGACTTGAACTCCGAAAAAAACATGCTAAAACCCGACTTTTATACTCTATGCGTAAAAGACATATCTCCTACCAGATCCGCAAGGGTGCAGAGAGAAAAAACTCAAGCATCATTTGACACAATAGAAGAAGCGAATAATTTCATAAGTTATGTTAAGACTGATTTTGCCAGATTTTGCCTAAGCATAAACAAAAACAACCAAAATCTATATTGTGGGGAAATGGAATATATACCTTGGCTCGATTTTTCTCAAGAATGGAATGACGACAAGCTATATGAATTCTTCGACATAAGCGAAGAAGAAGTCAGATTCATCAAAAAGAACATACCCAAATACTATTAATTCCGTATATTCGCATATGGAAACTCCTAGAAAGAAAAGGCTGAGCGACTACGCTCCTGCCGGAACAAAAGAATGCCAGATGAAATGCGACCGCGAGCCAGTGATGACTCCGAAAGGCCCTGTAGTGGTGTGCCACGGATGCAAGAGAATAGTCATAGACAACAGGAAATAGAATGGAAATCCAGGAAAAGCTCAACGACGTAAAGAGATACCTGCGCGAGATAAAGTTCTCGCTCATATTCGGAGAAGGCAGGATAACGCTGGTCAACGACCTCGAAGCCTTCAGCGGAAAGGTTCCGTTCTTCTTCGGAAAGAAGGCGGCGATCCAGAAGAACAGATATATCGGCCAGATAAAGAGCCTCGACGGGATACTCACGGGATCCGCGGCGCTGTCGATGTACCGCATAAACGGAAAGAGGATATTCGGCAGAGAACCCAACGACCTGGACTTCTTGGTCACCAGAGACAGCTTCATCAAGTTCTGCGGAATGAACTCGTTCTCCAACGTTAAATATGAGGACAGAGTAGTTTCTCTGGACTTCAGCACCGGAAAAGACCTCGGGACAGACCACTACGGATACCACAGAGGATACAGGTTCTACACGGACTTCGACGTGATAGGAACAGACGAGCCCCAGTCTTTCGAGACGGTAGGAGACCTGAAGGTGGCGAAGATCATGGACATCGTCAACTACAAGGTCAGGCTCGCCGAGGAATACATCTCTCGCGCCGGGCAAAAGCAGTACGACCGAGACGCTAACGCGGCCGCGGAAAAGCACGTAAACGACCTTTTCATGATAGTAACCACGATAGCCGCATATGAAAGCGATTGCATCGGCCAGAAGGCTTAGCGAAAAGAAGATAGCAGTCTCGTACGATCTTAAGATAAGGCCCTTTTCGACATCGGAATTTCCAGACAGCGCAATAGGCGCCATCCAGCACACGTTCGTCTATCGCAAGATCGAAGACGGGACCTACTACCCTGTTCTGAAAGACGGATTCATAGCCAAGATCTGCGGCAAATGGGGAATAAAGAAGAAATATGTTATCTTCAACAGATGCCCGACGCAGCAAATTTCGATAGACGGAGAGAGCGTGGAGTTCTTCGCGCTAGACTGCGTCTTCACAGACGACGAATGGGTAAGGCGATGGAGAAGGGACAGCTCTCTAAATTCCATATTGAACAATATTTAATTTATCCTTATCTTAGCGTAATGAAGAAGGAGCAGATAGAGAACATGATCGACAAGAAGATAGAGAAGTCGATATCCGAAGGGAAGACCGCGTCGCAGCTAATGGACGAGCTTCATGTGATGGCGACCAACATAGGAAAGACGCTCGCCAAGCAAGGATACAGCATGGAGCAGTTCGACGGAATGGAATTCGACTCGATAGATCCTATCCGCATAAGATACGTCGTGCACTACGTGAGGCATTGCGGCAGGCGAATGAAGGACATCGTCTGGATGACGAGAAAGCGCATAAAGCTCGGCAAGAGCAAGCAGGAGATGTTCAGCCTTCTGAAATTCAAAGAAAGGATGACATGCGATTCTATATAGCTTTCTTGGCAGACGACGAATTCGGCATTCCGAATTCCAGCTACTATTGGACAGCTGCGCCGACGCATGTCAACCAAAACGTGGCGGTAAGGGGTATAAAGCAGATGAGCGGCCCGGAAGCGATAGTGGATCCCGCGTGCATAAGCTGGACCTCCTGGTGGAAGCCGGTCGAGAAGATGCTTTCTATCGACAAGCGCATACAGGATATATCTGACGAGGAATTCGAAGAGTCTCTCAAAGTATTCGGAAAATACGAAGAAGATGACGGCGTCTTGAATTTTGGCTCGAGCATCCGCGAATCGAATCCATACGACCTGCTGCTGTGCAAGAAGGAAAAAGACAGGATACTGTTCAGATACGAATCCGCCCCGATAAGGACATTCTACTGCATTCAGGAAGAAGACGCCATACGGATAAACATCACTCCGTTCACCAAGAGCTACTTCACTCTCCAAGAATACGAATGGCTGAAGTTCCTCGAATTCCTGGACTCGGACCGCAAGGAAATGAGAGACGCGAAGCTGAACTGCATCTTCGACGAGAATTCCGAAGGAATAGACATAGTAAGGCAGGCCAAGTTCATGCTGAACTCAGGAGAGATAGGCCACCGGTCGAGAGACTTCATCGCCAGCGTGCTGGAATACTACGACAAGAACGGAAAGATATCGGCCAAGCAGGAACGGGCGCTAAAAGACACATTAAACAATAAAAGATGATATTCAAGAACGCAGAGCTGCGAAAGGCCGCGGCGGAAATAGCAGGCAAAGGCCTCAGATTCGAGAAGGGAAAAGTAAGCGGCT
>Ga0172373_10004957_pt1 | contig 18522 bp, 12 predicted proteins | sample Lak10m_2_FD_114546 | JGI IMG/M metagenome (GOLD analysis project Ga0172373, IMG submission 114546) | Freshwater microbial communities from Kabuno Bay, South-Kivu, Congo - kab_092012_10m | ecosystem: Environmental > Aquatic > Freshwater > Lake | place: Democratic Republic of the Congo...
GGGTGAGGTGCGTCAGATTCAGTTGCTGGTGCCGCAGAAGCGTTTTCGTCGTGAGCGGCCCAGTGAGGCGGTGCGTGTCAGTTACGACGACATTGATTTGCTGAAGGTGTTGAACATGGAGCCTGTGCCGGCGGACGCGGTTGGGCATTTTCCTGAGTGGCTGAAGTCACTGGACGGGAAGCTGGTGCGAATTCGTGGTTTTATGTATCCGACATTTGTGGCGACGGGTCTGACGGAGTTTGCACTGGCGCGGGACAACGGGATTTGCTGTTTCGTGCGTCAGCCGAAGATTTACGATATTATGAACGTGCAGCTGGCGGAAGGCGAAACGACGGATTATATCGCGAACCGTCCGTTTGATGTGGAAGGAATTTTTCGGATTGATCCGGATGCCGACCAGCCTCAGTTGTCACGTTTGTATCGGATTGAGCAGGCGAAGGTGCTGCAGTGAACTCGCGGGTGTCAAACTGAAGACTGAAGACTGAAGACTGAAAACTGAAGACTGAAGACTGAAGACTGAAGACTGAAGACTGAAGACTGAAGACTGAAAACTGAATACTGAAAACTGAATACTGAAAACTGAATACTGAAAACTGAATACTGACAGCTGACAGCTGACAACTGAAAGTCTGCTGTCTGGGGTGACTGGAAAACGAGAGAGAGAGAGAGTGAGGCGGGTGATGTTGCGAAGAGTGCTGGTGTTGTTGCTGGGTGTAATACTGTCCGGGACATGCGGAGGTGTGTCTGCTGCGGTTTTGTGTCCTTTCTGTGATGCTCCGACGCTGGTGATGGCGGAGCAGATTCAGATGTGTGATCATTTGTTGCTGGGAAAGTATTTGGGGGGTGTGAAGTCAACGGAGGTGACTGCGGGGAGCAGTCGGTTTGAGGTGCTTGAGATTGCATTTTCGAAGGGCGGCAAGTTTCAGAAGGGTCAGGTTTTGGAGATACCTCAGTATGTGGCTGCAGCGGAGGGTGCGACTTTTACATTGATGGGTCCGGAGGAGCGTCTGGAGGACTGGCATGCTCCTGCGGAAGCCACAACTGCGGCCTGGCAATATCTTTCGAAGATGCCTTTGCCGACGACGGATGTGGAGCAGCAGTCGAAGCGTCTGGAGTATTTTATTCCATTTTTCGAGTCGTCGGACATGACGATTTCGAATGATGCTTTTGCGGAGTTTGCGGCTGCTCCTTATGCGGTCATCAAGCCTTTGCGGGACAAGTTGCCGCGTGAGAAGATTCTGGGCTGGCTGAACGATCCGAAGGTCTCGGTGACTCGCGTTGGCTTCTACGGTCTGATGGCGGGTTTGTGTGGTCAGCCCGAGGATGCAGCGGTGCTGGAGCGCAAGATCATGACGCTGGACGCGGACTTCCGTCTGGGTATTGAGGGTGTGATGGCTGGTTACATGTTGTTGCGTGGCGAGGAGGGGCTGAAGGTACTGGAAGACGGCAAGATGCGGACGAAGGTGGGTCGGGACGCAGCGGGCAAGGAAGTGCCGTTGCCTTTCAGCGAGACCTATTCGGTGATGCAGTCACTGAGATTTATGTGGACTTATGAGCCGGAGCGGCTGTCGCAGGAGCGGCTGAAGCAGTCGATGCGAATTTTGCTGGAGCGGCAGGAGCTGGCGGATCTGGTGATTACGGATTTGGCTCGCTGGAAGGACTGGAGTGTGCAGGATCGTCTGATGGCGATGTATGCGGACGAGAAGTTTGCGATTCCGGCGATACGGCGTGCGATTGTGCGGTATTTGTATTATTGCAGTCAGGAGAAGGGTGAGAAGGGTGCGGACGGCGTTGAGGTTCGTCCGGAGTGGGCGGTGCGAGCTGATTCGCTGTTGCAGGAGCTTGAGCAGAAGGACCCTAAGACGGTCAGTGATGCGAAGCGTTTTCTGGTGCGCTGACGGTGTGTTTGGGTCTGGATTGAAAGTCTGGCATGACTCAGGGCGAGCGTGGTGGTGACGATGGTGGCGAGCTGCAGGCGGAGTTGTCAGCTTTGCTGGAGCGGGCGGGCAATCTGATACCTGGCTGTCAGTTTTCCAGTTCATTTCGGCTTTATGGCGAGGTGCGGCGTCGGGCGAAGGTGCAGCAGCGAGCGGCTGAGTACATTTGGGGCACATTTTACCAGATGGACCAGGCTCAGTATTTGCTGGATTTCAGTTTGATGCGAGAGCGGGCGGTGGAGCTGATTGCGCTGCTGGAGAACGAGGAGCAGGTGCGTCAGATTCAGCCTGACATTGCTCGTGAGGAGTACGAGTCTTTCGTGCAGTCTCTGAGCAGTTGTGCGTACGAGAATCTGGCGGAGGCGACGGGCCAGCTGGAGGGTTATAATTCTGAGGGCATGCATGCGTGCATAGCGGATGGTCTGCAGATTTGCCGTCAGACGGGGAAGCTGGGGTGCATCAATTGTTTTCGCGAGTATGCCAGTGACGTGTATTTGGCGGCGGACGATGCGGAGATCGCGGCTCATCAGTGTCGTCTGGTGATGGAGCAGGAGGGTGACTGGTCGAATCGTGGTGATCGTCGCTGGCTGGCGCAAATTCGGCTGTCGTGGCTGGACGCTCTGCATGGTCGATTTGACAGGGCGATAGCGGGCAGTGAGCGTGCGCTGGAGCTGGCGGAGGCGGAGCAGGTGCCGATGCAGGTTGAGGCGCGTGTGCGAGCAGGTCTGGTGCGGGAGTCGATTTTGTTGTCGGCCTGTCGTCCGCCGCAGTTTCGGGAAGGTCCGCTGGCGGGGTTATTGCCTGGAGCGGACGAGTGTCCGTTGTTTGAGCACGGGATGAAGCTGAATGAGGCTCTGCTGGTGACTCAGTCGGAGGACTGGGAGGAGGCGGAGCAGTTGCTGGGGAGCTGGGACCAGCGGCTGCAGCGCTGCCGTGGGACTCACCTGTGGTTTGAGACTCGCCTGCGTCTGATTGCCGTTCAGCTTTTGGCGGGGAAGCGGAAGGCGGCAGAGCGTCTGGGTAAGCAGCTGGAGCAGCGGGCTCGTGCGAGCCATGACTATCTGACGCTGCGTCGTCTGCAGGTACTGCTGGACGCGGACCGTCCGTCACCGTTGGCTCTGCTGGTGCCATTGCAGAAGGCGACGGGTCTGGAGGTTTGGGGGCAGGGTCCGCGCTGGGGGCGTTATTATGCGCAGTATTCTGACGGGGCCGGTGAGTCTGACGGGGCCGGTGAGTTGCCGGTGCTGGGGGATGAGTCTGCTGGGGCACTGGATTTTGCGGACGTGTTGTTAGCCGAGGGTGGTGCGGGCGAGCTGGGTTATGGTACGGGTGAGGAGTTGGCTGAGGAGTCTGTTCCGGCGAGTCCGTTGTCGGCAGAAGTTGGTGCTTTGCGGGAGCGTCTGAATCAGTTCACTGAGTCTCCTGATCCGTCGGAGTTTGCTGCGCTGCGGGGCGAGATTTTGTCGTATGACGTATCGCGGGTGTCGCATGCGGACGATGCGGGCGGTTTGATTTTTCTGATGGCTTTTTTGGTGGGTACGGCAGAGGACGGTACGCAGGTCTGGAAGTGGGCCAATGCTCTGGCTGCTGCTCATCAGGACAACGGAGTGACGTTGTCGGTACTGGGTGCTTTGGCGGACGCATTGCGTGCGGCGGGCGGTGAGGAGATGCAGGAGCGGATTACGGTGGAGCGTGCGGAGCAGCTGCATCGGCGTGCGATGGAGCTGTCCCCCGAGAAGCCTCGTGTGTTTTTGCGTGCCGGTCAGCATTTTCAGGCCCAGTTTGAGTATGGCGAAGCGGAGCGTTGTTTGGCGCGGGCGTTTCGGCTGGACCGTCGGGACGGAGCGATAGCGAGGAATCTTTCGGAGTTGTATCGAGCGACCGATCGTCCGAAGGACGCGCTGCATGTGCTGGATTTGAGTCTGCGGGAGGGCAGTCAGGACCAGCAGGCTGCGTTTGATGCGGGGATGCTGGCGTTTCGTGAGGGTCAGTATCAGGCGTCGCTGACGTATCTGGAGCGGTATGAGTCGCAGGCTGGAGTTGTGGCGTGGGTGAATTATTACCGCAGCGTGTGTTATTTTGAGCTGGGCAATTATGACCGGGCATTGGAGTGTGTGGGGCTTGAGCGCGGGGTAACGGAGACGAAGGGCTGGCATCTGGACGTGGTGGAGGCTGTGTGCTGGAGTCATCAGATGCACACGGAGCAGGCGCTGGGCTTGCTTGAACGAGTGCTCGCGGTGCCATTTTATGAGATTGATTATTTGTCGGTGCTGGGTCTGAGTGAGTTATTGAAGCGAATTGCCAAGGCTGCCGAGTTGCTTGATGATCAGCGATTGCTGGCTTTGGTGGAGAGGCGTCTGATGCGTTCGGGTCTGATGCCGGATTCGTGGTTTCAGCATTTTCGTGAATCCGGTGGTGAGGCGATGCAGGAGAATGTGAAGCTTTATCGTTGTCTGCTGGAGCAGCCGCTGGATGAGGGCTGGCTGCTGGATCCGGACAGGCTGCCGGAGCAGGAGAGCTGGAAGGGATATATGGCCGAGTGGGGTGTGCTGGCGTTATCGGAGGAGCATGCGGGCGAGATTGCTTTGAGTTTTCAGGCGCAGTGTTATTCGTGTCAGCCGGAGGTTCGTGAGGTGCAGGAGGTGGAGTCTGCGTTCACGGATATTCCGGGTCCGGTGTGGCAGGCTGGTCGTTTCCCGGTGACGGAAGACGGTGAATCGGGTTTGGGAGAGGGCATGGACGACTGGACTGTACCGGGCGACGGGGAGGATTTTCGGAGCCTGTGAGGGGGCTGAGCAATGCTGCAGACGATTCTGCTGATGCTGATAGTACTGGATCCGTTTGGCAACATTGTGCTGGTAAACAGCCTGTTGCACAGTCGTCCGCCGGCGGAGCGCAGGCGGATTATTCTGCGTGAATCCGTGATTGCACTGGTGTTGCTGCTGCTGGCGGCGTGGACGGGTCGAGCGGTGATGGGTGCTTTGGGGCTGCAGTCGTATTCAATGGGGATAGCTGGCGGCATTGTATTGTTCCTGATTGCGATCGGTATGATCTTTCCCGAGCGCAGAGTCACGGAGTTTGGGGAGGCTGAGGATCCGATTATTGTGCCGATTGCAATTCCGCTGATTGCGGGCCCGGGTTCGATATCGCTGGTGCTTTTGCTGGTTCAGCAGAATGGAGTCGTGGCCGTATTGGTGGCTTTGTTTGGTGCGTGGCTGCCATCGACGGTGTTGTTGTTACTGTCGCCAGGGATTCACGCGATGTTGGGTGCGAGGGGTTCGCGGGCGATTGAGCGTTTGACCGGGATGCTGCTGATCATGATGTCAGTGCAAATGGTGCTGGATGGAGTGAAGGATTTCACAACGCGGTGAAGGCGTACAGGTTTCTCGCTGCGTTTCAGTGGTTTTTTGGGTGCTGCAGCATGAGCAAGTCGGATATTGAGTCGGGATCGGATTCGGGATTCGGAACTTCCGGGGGTGGCGGTTGGCCGGGTTTGCCCTTTGTGGCTCCGCTGGCGGTGTTTATGGTGGTGACGGCGGTTGAGAAAGATTTGTCCGGGCTGTTGACTCAGTCGGGCGCTTATGGGTTGAAGCTGCTGGCGACGGTGCTGGCTTTGTGGTTGTACCGTGGCGTCTGGCTGCGATGGGATTGGCGTGGTGTGTGGTGGGCAGCGTTGCTGGGTGTGGCGGGTGTGGTGTTGTGGGTGTTTCTGGATGGGGTGCAGCGTCAGTTGCTGTCGGTGCTGAATCTTGCGGACTGGCTGCCGGCTCGCGCGGGCTGGAAATTTGATTTATCGCAGTTGTCTGTGGGTGAAGGCTTGCGACTTGGGCTGCGTTTTGCGGGTTTGGTGGTTGTTGTACCGCTGGCTGAGGAGTTGTGCTGGCGTGGTTTTTTGGCGCCGTGGCTGATCAGTGAAGATTTTCGCGGTGTGCCGGCTGGGCGGATGACGGTCAGCAGTTTTTTGATTGTGCTGGCGGTATTTACGTCGTTGCATCCGGAGATTTTGGCGGCAGCGGTGTGGGTTTCAGGAATGAATTTGTTGTGGCAGCGTACGGGGAATTTGTGGGCCTGCGTGGTTGCTCATGCCAGCACCAACCTGCTGCTGGGTCTGTATGTCGTGAAGACGGGCAGTTGGCATTTGTGGTGACTTGAACCGTCTGGCGTTTGTGGTCAGAGGTCACTTTCTGTGGCGGTTGTGAACTGTCGCAGGCGTGTCATCAGGATGGCCAGCAGAATGAAGCCGATGGTGATTGAAGCGAGCCAGAGGATATGTGAGGCGGGAGAGTTGTTGCCGACGGTGTATTGCAGTGCTGTGGAGTTGCGCAGTTCATCGCTGAGAGGGAGCCAGGATGTCAGCAGCGAGCGGAGCCGATATTGTACGGTGATGCGATTGATGATGGCGGGGAAGGATCCGAGCAGGACTTCGACACCGGCGGTGTACATGACACAGAAGACCATGGAGCGTTTGGGGAAGATGGCTCCGAGCAGCAGATAGGTGGCGGAGTACGCTGGTGCTGCGAGGGCGGCCAGTTTGAGTATTCCGAGCCAGATGGTGTATGGAGCTGGGGCATTGACGAACAGTACAGAGAGGCTGGTTGCAGCGACGGCGGCGGTGAAGGCCCAGGCTGTGGCCACGAGGAATTTCCCGAGCAGGAGCCACGCGATGCCGTGGGGGCGAGTGGCGAGGTAGATCCAGCTGCGTTGTTCCAGTTCTGCAGCGATAGCTGGTCCGGCGGTCAGCAGAGCGCTCATGGCGCAGCACACGCAGGGTACGGCGACATACAGCAGGACAGACCAGAACGAGTTTCTGTCTGCGAGGCTGATCTGGCCTTCGTTGCTTTGCACCCAGCGTGACAGCAGGGTGATGGTGACGGGGAACGCTGCGAGTACGAACCACCAGGCGACTCGGCCTGCGGTCAGGGACTTCCGCATTTCGTATCGAAACACAGCCAGCAGGGCATTCACAGTTCACCTCGGTGGATTTTCATCAGGGAATTGAACAGTGACTGCAGTGAATCGTCGGCGGTGCGCATTTCGAGTATGACGGCGTGTTCGGCGGGGATCCATTCCATGAGTGATTTTGCGAGTTGTTCGGCGGAGCGGGTCTGGATCCGCAGCAGGTCGTGTTCCGTTTTGCTGTCGGTCTGGCTGTTTGGGGAGGGGGTGATGCTGGCGGCTTCTGCGAGACCGTTTTGGAGAGCCAGAGCGGCGATGCGTCTGGCTTTGGTGCACCGCAGGAGCAGTTCGACGGGGACCTGAAACAGCAGTTCGTGGACTTCTTCGGCGGTGCCTGAGGCCAGCAGTCGTCCGCCGGAGATCAGGAGGAAGGACTGAGTGAGGGCTTCAATTTCGTGGAGAACATGGCTGGCTATGATGAGGCTTCGTCCGTTTTGGATCCATGAGCGGAGCAGGTCGGTCATTTGAGCGCGGCCGATGGGATCGAGGCCGCTGAAGGGTTCATCGAGGATGAGCAGTTCGGGTTCGTGTGCGATGGCCTGAGCGAGTTTGGTGCGTTGTCGCATACCGCGGGAGTAGGTGGCGATGGGCCGCTGCATGGCATCCTGCATGCCGACCTGTTCCATGCATTCGATAGCTCGAAGTCTGGCGGCGGCGGGACGGCGCCCCTGCATTTGCAGGAGGAAGGTGACCCAGTGGAGGCCGGAGACGCTGGCGTACATGCCTTCGAAGCTGGGGCAGAAGCCCAGTTTGCGCATGAGTGTGGGGTTATTGCGGGGTGGCATCCCCAGCACTTCCACGCGGCCTCGTGTGGGCCGGAGCTGTCCGATCAGCAGGTTGAGGAGAGTACTTTTTCCGGCGCCGTTTGGTCCGAGCAGTCCGTATGCGCCTTTGGGCAGTTCGAGAGTGATGTCATTGACACCCAGGACTGTGCCGTAGAGTCGGGTAACGTTTTGGAGTGAGATCATGCTGGTCATCGCTGTTTTCCTCAGACCTGCAGAGGAGCCGAGACGCGGCGGAAGAGGACGGCGAGGGAGACGGCGGAGAGGGCAGCGAGCAGCATCAGTCTGGTCTGGATGTCGTCCATGACAAGTCTGGGGTCGAGGATCCATGCGGTGACATCACTGAAGACTCGAAAGAGGGACAGGCAGCTGACGACGACGTTGCTGCCGACTGCTGCTGAGCGTGCTGCGGTCCGCCATGCCAGTTCTCCGAAAATCCAGATCGCAAACCATGCGAAGGAGGCATAGCGGGATTCGGAGGCGAGGGATGACAGCATCAGTGAGAGGCAGGTGCAGGGAATCATGATGGCGAGTGAGGCGGCCAGGATTCTGAGGCTGAGGTCCCAGGTTGAGGCGAGCACGCTGAGGCTGGGTGAGAGCAGTACGGCGGCGGTAAACAGGAGGAGTGCGGGTGCCAGTGTGATGGAGGCGAGGAAGAACATGACACAGGCGGCTTTGCCGAGGATGTAGTGCAGGCTGGTGATGGGGCGAGAAAAGTACAGCAGGAAGGCGCGGGAGCGAAAGTCCTGTGAGATGAGCGGGGGCACGATGATTCCGAGCATGGGAATCAGGATGAAGGGCTGTGAGCGGCGAAACAGGGTGGTGAGCAGTGCTGACCAGAACAAGTGTCGTTCACTTTCGGGGGACTGATCACGGCGTTCGAGGGCGGTCTGGATGTCTGTGAAGGACGAGGAGGCTGAGGATCCTGGATCGATCAGCATGCGAGACAGTCCGAGCATGGTGCGTCCGGCATTGGGATCGTTGGCGCTGGTTTGTTCGTACAGGAAGACCATGAAGCCCATGACGCAGGCCGGGAGCCAGGCGAAGAACATCATGCGTCTGAGCCACGAACTAAGCCATGCTCGACGGATGCCTGTTTCGGCGATAACCAACCAGCGGGTAGCCAGCGGTGCTGTGCGGCCCTGCCATGTGCGGTAGCCAGGATCATGAATGGGCATGCTGCACCTGTCGCACTGTGTCGAGAAAGATTTGTTCGAGTGAATTTCGTGAGGGCAGCAGGCTGCGAATGGTGCATTCGGCTGCGGCCGCGGCCTGCCAGATGATGGAGCTGTGTTCTTCGGCAGTTCCGGGTATCTGCAGTTGCTGTGGGGCCAGGAGCTGACTGGAGAGTTGTTGTTGTTGGAGTGCGGTCTGGAAGCGTTCTGCTGAACCGGTGAAATGCACATAGACGGCAGGGCTGGGGAGCTGAGACAGGAGTTCGAGGGATTCGCTGACGCGAACCTGACCGGCGGCGAGGATTACGACGCGAGTGCAGACGGCCTGGACATCCGGCAGAATGTGTGTGCACAGGAGAATTGTTTTGTGGAAGTCGCGAGTGAGGATGCGGATGCGATTCAGCATGGCGACGCGTTCTTCTGGATCGAGGCCACTGGTGGGTTCATCCAGAATCAGCAGTTCCGGGTCATGTACGATGGCCATAGCGAAGCGGAGTTTTTGCCGCATTCCGGTGGAGTATGTTTCGACAGCGCGGTAGCGTTCCTGCCCGGTGCCGCAGAAATCAAGGATTTCGTGACTGCGGCGGGTGGCTTCGGTGGCTGGCATGCCGGTGAGGCGTGCGGCCATCTGCATGGTTTCGATGCCGGACAGTCCGTGGATGTAGCAGTCATCTTCGGGCATGTAGCCGACGCGGCTGCGGATCCTTGCGGAGTGGGTCCCGAGTGGTAAGCCGAGGACGATGCCGTTGCCGGCGGAGGCGCGTACGAGTCCGAGGAGAACTTTGATGAGGGTGCTTTTTCCGGCGCCGTTGGGTCCCAGCAGTCCGGTGCAGCCGGGGAGTATTTGCAGGTTGATATTGGAGAGCGCGCGGAAGGATCCGTAATCCTTGGTGAGTCCTTGAAGTTCGATGAGCGGGGACATGCCGTGGGATCTGCAGAGTGGGGTGTTTTGTCGAGGCGGGTTATGGTCTCTGACGGGCTGTGTGGAAGCAAATGTGCCAGCGGTAAAAAGAGCGGATGGTCTGGAAATTTCCGCTGGATGCAGCTGTTTTTGGCAGCTGAGCGGGTTGCTTATTCCGCGGGACTGGCAGAATCGACACTGACTTACGGCATTTCGGTGTGGAAACGGGCGACTGCTGTGGAGCGGGAGAGGCAATTAAGACATTCTGTAGTCCATGTCCGATTTCCACCCTGCACATGCTCATGATCATTTCTTTCGCCGCACATTTGATGTGCTTGAGAATCTGCGTGCTTTGTTGAAGACTCAGCTGCCGGCCGGTTTGTTGTCGCGACTGGATCTGAATTCGATTCAGCCGGCGAAGGACACATTTGTGGGTTCGGAGGAGCACGAAAAGCGACTGGACCTGCTCTATTCGGCTCGGCTGGTGGACGGTACAGAGGTGCTGGTTTATTTGTTGCTGGAGCACAAGAGCTGGGTCGACCGACGAATCGCGCTGCAGTTGTTCGGGTATGTTCTGAGGATTCTGGAGTGGCAGGGTGAATGTGGCGGCCGATTTGCGTGAGTTTGTTCCGGACATGCAGGTCATCTTTGTGGATCTGGGACAGCTGCGCTCTGTTTTTCTCCCGGAGGCTCCGGAGCTTGAGGCGCGAGTCAGGGCTTTGCAGTTTCTGCGGAGTCGGGAATTGGTGTTTGAGTCGGTGGCAGCAATTTTCCAGCTTCTGCAGGACTGGGAAAAAATCCATTCCCAGAAGGAGGCTTTGAACGATATTATTGTGTATCTGTATTCGGTTTATGACGGTCAGAACCTGGAATTTTTTCAGCGGGCTTTTAAAGCCAGCCAGCGCACAGGCGGGGAGAATCGCATGCCCAACTGTCTTGAAGCATTGTTTGAGCAGGGAGTAGAGCAGGGTCTTGAGCAGGGTCTTGGGCGGGGTTTGGGGCTGGGTATTGAAAAGGGTGTTGTGGTCGGGCGAATTCGAACGCTGCAGGAAGTTGTGGGGCAGCCGGTGACAGCTCAGGCTGATCTTTTGTCCCGGTCACTGGAAGAGTTGCAGCAGCAGACACTTGAGCTTGAGTTGCTGTTGCGGCCGGTTGTGCGTTAGTCGGCGTTGACTGGTGTCTGCTGTGGATGCGGTGTTTTGTCGTTCGGAGAGAGCAGCGTGGTGCCTGAATTGTCTGTCTCGCGTTTTGCTTCGCGGCTTTTCCGGCGCGGCGGGAATGTCAGTCGGTCCTGTTATTTTTTGCTTGTTTTGTGGCTGTCGTTTACGGTCCTGGCTGAGGCTCAGGTGCCAGTCACACCTGCAGTGGCCGGGCGACTGCCCTGGGAGGCTTCGCGATTTCGGGGCACACCTGAGGAACCGTTGCCGATGTCTCTTGTACCGGCGTTCTCGAAGCTTAGGTTTCGGGATCCGATGCAGTTGCGGTGGCAGCCGGCCCTCAAGCGTTATTTTGTGCTGGAGCTGAAGGGGCGGATTTTCAGTTTTCCGGATGATGAGTCTGTGCAGCAGGCGGATCTGGCAATCGATCTGCCGGCGGAACTTACGTCCTTCGATGCGGCTCGCAGTACCGGCGTCAAAGAGGCATATTCGTTTGTCTTCGATCCGGATTTTGCTTCGAATCGATTTGTGTATGTGTGTTTGATTCTGAATGGTCGCAGCGAGGGTGTTTTGCCGGACGGCAGTCGTGTTTCGCGTTTTCGTCTGACGGAATCTGATCCGCCTCGTTTGGATGTTCAGTCAGAGCTGCCGATTCTGACGTGGCTGTCTGGCGGCCACAATGGGTGCGATCTGGCGTTCGATAATACGGGCTGTTTGTTGATTTCGACGGGTGATGCGACAGCGCCCAGTCCTCCGGATGAATTCAAGACGGGGCAGGACGTTTCTGATTTGCTCAGTTCAATTTTGCGAATTGACGTACGGGGTGCGACGGCGGAGCGGCCATATCGGGTGCCGGACGACAATCCGTTTACAGGACTTGCGGGGGCTCGTCCTGAAGTCTGGGCCTATGGTTTCCGAAATCCCTGGCGAATTTCGGTGGACGGTGAAACTGGAGTGGTGCATGCAGGGGATGTTGGTTGGGAGAAGTGGGAGCTTGTGCATGAGGTTGTGCGTGGCGGGAATTACGGCTGGAGTGTGCGTGAGGGGCATGAGTTGATACAGCCCGGTGACTCGGTCGGTCCGACTCCGATCTTACCTCCCCGGGCGGTGCTTCCGCATGCGGAGGCTGCATCGGTGACTGGCGGCTATGTGTATCGTGGCAAGCGGATGCCGGGGCTGGCTGGGCGTTATTTGTTCGGGGACTGGATCAGTGGTCAGATCTGGTCTTTGCCACCTGGGACTGAGCGGTATGAGCGGGCTGCATCCGGGCAGTTGCGGGTGATAGCGATTGTGCCTGACAGCGAGGGTGAGCCGCTGGTGGTCAGTCATCAGTCGGACACCAGTATTTATCGGCTGGTTTCGAACAGGGATCTGGAGGCTGAGCGGCGTGCTTCCTCTGAGTTTCCGCGTCGGTTGTCAGAAACCGGCTTGTTTGTTCGCACCGACCTACATCAGTGGGAAGCTGGGGTACGTCCATTTCGAGTGGCTCGAGCGATGTGGCAGGACGGGGCGGAGAGTGAGCATGCGCTGGGATTACCCGCAGGTTCCATCCTGACCGTTTATCAGTCACCGCGTCCCCTTGAGAGTGTGGCGATGTTCAACAGTCGGCTGCATTATCCGGCGGGTGCCGTGCTGGCGAAGACTGTCAGTCTGAAAGGTCGCCGCATAGAGACTCAGGTGCTGCACTTCGATGGTCGACAGTGGCGTGCTTACAGTTATGTGTGGAATGAAGCTCAGACTGACGCTGAGCTGGCACCGGCTGCTGGTCTGCAGCTTGAGCTACCGGTGGATGGGGGAGTGTCGTGGCGAATTCACAGTCGCACGGAGTGTTTGCAGTGTCATAATCCGTGGACTGAGACGACGTTGGCGTTACAGCCGGAGCAGCTGCATGCGGAGGGGGCGGGTGATGATTCGGAGTGGCTGGATCTGGTGCGGGACGGCTATGTTGAGACGCGGTCTGGGGACGGTGTGACGGCAGATCCGCTGAGTTGTGTGCGTCGAGCGGTAGCCGGGCCGGGTCAGGGCAGTACAGAGCTGCAGGCGCGGTCGTGGCTGCATGTGAATTGTGCGCATTGTCATCAGCCGAATGCGGGGACCGGTTTGTCATTGTCTTTGCGCGTCTGGGACTCCGATTCTGAGATGAATGCGTGGGACAAGGTTCCTGAGAAGGGCAGTTTTGGGATTGTGCAGCCTGGTGTTCTGGTGCGGAGCCAACCGGATCGGAGTGTGCTGTTATATCGTGTAGGTTCTGCTTCAGTGGGTCGGATGCCGCACATTGGGTCGCGGGAGGTCGATTTTGCGGGTGCCGACCTGCTGGTTCGCTGGCTGGGCGGGGACTTCGGCGGTGAGGTGTCGGTTTCTGCTAATGTTCGGACGGAGGCCGTTTTGAAGCTGGCGAAGTCTGATGAGAACTTGACGACAGAACAGGCATTGCGTTTGGCCGCGGCGTATTGGCGTTTGCGACAGTCGGATGTGCCGGGCGCGGCAGATGGTATTGCCGGTGAGGTGCAGCATCTGTCAGCAGCTTTAGCGACGCGTTCGGATTCGATTGTTGGCAGTTTGTTTGAGGGATTTTTACCGATTGGGCAAAGAGTGCAGCGTCTGGGGCCGGGGGCGGTTTATGCGGATGTGGCCAGATTGACAGGCGACCCAGGGCGTGGGCGAGCGCTGTTTTTTGATCAGCGGCGACTGCAGTGTGCGAAGTGTCACGGCGTTGATGGTGCGGGCGGGCAGGGAGGTCCGGATTTAAGTGGCGTGGGGCGAGTATCGGGTGCAGAGCGACTGTTTGAGTCGATCACGGATCCGGATCGTGAGGTTCAGGACCGCTGGAGGACTCAGGTGATCGTCACAACCGCCGGAACGATCGTGACGGGCGTGGTGTTGCGTGAGCAGCCTGCAGAGCTTGAGTTGCTGACGTCTCAGGGTGAGCGTGTCAGGTTAATGTCGTCGGAGATTGAAGATCGGCGGGTGGAGCAAAAGAGTCTGATGCCATCGGGTCTGGCGGCTCAGTTAACAGCACAGGAGATGTCTGATCTGCTGTCGTGGCTGGTGACACTGCGTAATGGCGAGTGATGATTGTGAGGTGACAGGCGGGTTTATTGGAGGTGTTTCAGTTTTTTCAGAAATGCCTGCGTGCGAGTTCGTTTGCCTGGCGGCAGTCGGCGTGAGGTGATGCTGAGTGCCAGTTCAAAGCAGCGAACTGCATTGGCCGGATCATTACGAGCGACGAAGTAAAGTGCGTGGTAGTAGTGCAGCCAGGGGCTGTTGTGATCGAGTCGGAGGCATTCGGAGAAGGCGGCATCGGCATCTTTCCATCGTTCGAGTGCCGTGAAGGTTCTGGCGAGGTTGCTGAGAGTATACGGGAGGATGAGGGGTTGATCCATGATTGCCAGTTGTCGTGAGTTTTCGAGGTCTTCGAGGGCCAGATCGAATTCTCCGAGTTCGTTATAGATGCCGCCCCGGCAGCAGAGCAGGTCTGCGTCGGGGTTTTCGGCGAGTTGGATGAGGTACTGATAATCTTCGAGTGCTTCGACGAAGCAGTCGCTGTACCAAAGATTTCTGGCGCGATCACGACGGGCATGGACGTGGTTGGGGTCGATTTGCAGGGCCAGAGAGCACGCAGCGATGGCCTCGTCAAACTGTTCAGCGCGGTGTGCGATGGTGGCCTGCATTCGCAGTCGTGCGATTTCGACACCTTCCGTGTCGTCCGGGTTGATTTCGTTTGCTTTCTGCAGGTCCTGTTGTGCGGAGGTCAGATCTCCGGATTTTTCGGAGAGGACGCTGCGACCGATGAGCGCTTCGGTCGATTCGGGCTGGTGCTGCAGGATGGCGTTAAAGTCTTTGCGGGCGTCATCGAGGTTTCCGAGGTGCAGCCTCATTTGTGCTCGGGAAAGCAGAGCAGGGAGGCAGGTTGGGTCATTTTCGAGGATTGTGGACAGATCGTGAGCGGCATCCTGAAGCTTGTCTTTGGTGGCGAGGAGTCGAGCGCGATCGAGCAGGCAGGCTTCGTGGCTGGGATCTTTTTGGATGGCGGCATCGAGCAGTGCGAGCGCAGCGGAGTGATCGCCGGCCAGGCGTTTTACTATGGACAGTCCGTAGACTGGTGACGGGAGGTGTGGTGCCACGTCGATGGCCTGCTGGAAATCATGTGCAGCGAGGTCGGAATTTCCATTTGCTATATGCAGAAAGCCGCGGAAGGAGAGGGCATCGGAATCATCGGGGTGATTTCTGAGCAGTGTATTGAGTTCAGCGAGGGCGGTGTCTGCATCACCACAGGCCATTCTTGCCTGTGCGAGTGCGTATCGCGGGCGGGCGTCATCCGCTGACAACTGACAGGCGTGTTCAAGGTCCTCGGTGGCGAGCTGGTATTGTTGAAGTTGCAGTCTGGCGAGGCCGCGGGCGAACCAGGCGCGATAGCCGGCGTGTTCTGAGGCGATGGCATGATCGGCGGCGGTGACGGCAGATTCGGGATCATCATATTCGAGGAGGATGAGTGACTGGAGCTCGTATGCGGCGATGAGGTCGGGATTTGACTGGAGGATAGCCGAGCAGTCTTCGAGAGCAAGGGCCGGTTTTCCGATGCTGAGCAGCAGGTCAGCCCTCAGGAAGCGGAGAAAACCCTGGTCCGGAAATACTTCGAGTCCGCGGGAGAGTGTGGTGATGGCCTCGTGAGTTTGCCTGAGTTCTGCGAGCAGGCGTGCCTTGAGGGAAATCAGGTCGGGTGAGGTGTGCTGGAGACGTTCAGCGAAGTCGATGTTTTGCAGTGCGCGGTGATTCATGCCAAGTTTGCTGAATATCTCGGCCTTGCGGAGCAGGGCGGGAACGCAGCCCAGATCTTTCAGAATGGCGACATTCAGGAAAGAGAGTGCCGAGTCGTAGTTTGAGTGTGCAGCAGCAACATCGGCGGTGGTGATCCAGAAGTCAGCGGATCGACCGGATTTGGGGGCTGCAAGGAGGGTGATTTCGGCGTCTTGCGGGCGCTGCATTTGCAGCTGCAGTGAGGCCAGCATACCCCATCCGGCGGGATAGTCGGGGAAGTTGCGTATCAGCTGCTGGCAAGCGGCGGCACTTCGTTCGTTTTGATTCAGTTGTCCCAGCAGCCATGCGAATTTGTGCAACAAATGCTGATCGTTGCTGTCCAGGCTGAGTTGTTTCTCGAGCACGGAAAGAGCTTCTTCCGCGCGTTGTTCTGCGAGTAACAGATCGGAAAGATCGGCTGCGAGGCTGTTGTCGAGCGGGCCAAGGGCCTGCCATGCGAAGCAGTCAGGGATTGTTAGCAATACTTCGAGCGGGTCTGGGGTGATATTGAAGAATTCGAGGGCGATCTGTGCCCAGGTGAGACGAGGATTCTTGTGGTGCCATGTGAGAAACGGGCTGGTCTCTTCGTTCAATAGTGCGTGACCGCTGTGGTTTGTGAATCTGACGCTAAAGATGACGGGCCAGCGTGTGCCAATGGGTGGAGTTCGGTGTATTTCAGTGAGCAGTTCCTGTCGGGTTGGGTGTGATTCGGGGAGGGTGGAGTGAAGTTCAAACTCGATGCGACGACCTGGCAGCACGGCGCAGTCGATCTGCAGGGCGAGTGGTGCAGTGCCTGGAAAGCTGCTGACGACTGCGGCCAGCAGAGCTTTGATTCGTAACAGCAGAGTGTGCAGCAACCGCGGGTCGATTTGGGATTGCTGCAGTTCTGCGTTTGTGATCAGCATTGTAACTCGGCTGTACTCGCGCAGACTGGCCTGAAAACGCGATGCATGGTGCACGTCGGATGACGAGTACTGGTTGAGTTGCGGGGGCAGCTGGATGCGGAAACCGGGGAGGTTGTCGCCAACGTATTTGAGCAGTTCAACCTGCTGGGGCAGTTGCTGCAACTGTCTGTCCTGCTGAGCAGGTGTGATGCGACGTGGGGATTGCATCAGCAGCGGAAGCCAGGGAATGCATCCGATCAGAAACAAAGCCAGCCGAACAGCTTTTGCAGCGGCGGCAATGACGGCGAGTAGCAGCAGGGAGAGGGCCGCCCATCTGCGGAAGCCTGCTGGTTTGAGAGCAAATGGCGGGCGTTGCAGGCAAGCAGGGCAGACGGGTATGGGGATTTCGCAGGAGAGTCCGATGTTGCCGGCGTGGACACAAACAAAACTGGTGGTGAGACGGTGACAGCGAACGCAGGGCTGCCTGGCGGGGTAGCTGGTAAGTTCCCCGGCGACTTCATTCATGAGGAAGTACCACAGCTTGCGAGTGTCGAAACTGACGCTGGCAGCGTCTAACTGGCTGGCTGTGTGCAGTGAGGCCTTGTTCGTCATGGTGGCCGGTTTTGGCTGTAGAACTGGTGCCTGGGAGTACAGGGTGCTGCGAGGGGCGGCTGTTCCCCCCGGGCTGGGGGATTGTAATGTCCGCAGGTCTTCAAATGAAAGCGTCCCCTGGGCAGGCGGGCCGGGGTGAGTGCTTTGCGCGGACAAACAGCGTCGTGAGCGACCCGGGGAGTGTGCTCACCGAACGTGTGGGCAAGTAAGTTTGTCCGCGGTGTGAGGCGACACGATCAGAATGCAAAAGCGTTTTTTTTGGGGGGGGCGGTGGGGCCGTGCCGAGGCCGGAAACCGACGTTGTGTTGCTCGAGTGATCTGAGTCGGTTTCTGAAGGTGCTGCCTGCAGATTGCAGGTTATTTTGCAGCGGCGAAGTCAACGCAGATGATGCGGTTGTCGTTGCGGATGTAGACGTGTCGATTGGCGAATGCCGGCATGCTCCAGACAACTTCACGGCCGAAGGCGAAATTGGACGGATCGATGACTTTGGCCCGATCGATTTCGCGATAGCCTGCCGGAGTCAGTTCAGCCAGCAGAAGTTCTCCAAGTTCGTTGAACAGGACATAACGACTGCCCTGTCGTACGATAAAAGCAGTCTCAGATCCGGCCGGGCGTTTCCCGATTGCATCTGAGGTTTCCCAAAGTCGTTTGCCTTCAGGGATGGACAGTGCGCGGAGCACGCCTTTTTGGTCAAAGCCGTACAGGACTTCCTGATCGAGGAATGGCTGCACGTTGACGGGGCAGATGACGTTTGATTTGTCTCGCCATAATTCCCTGGCTGCAGGTTTTGCCGGGTCCAGTTCCATCATCAGGCTTTTATTGCTGTAGCCTGCCGCGTAGAGATAGTTGCCGGACAGTATCGGCGACATGATGATGGAGCCGTTTGATGCTTCGTAGGGCAGTGACCAGTACTGTTTTCCGGTAGCCGGGTCGAGGGAAGCGACGGCATCGGGTTTGTAGATGATCAGCTGTCGAACGCCGGCATGTTTGATAATGGTGGGCGGGCAGTAGCCCTGGCCCTGGGAACCCGACGCTGTGCTTCGCCAGACTTCTTTACCGGTCAGGCGGTTCAGGGCGATGATGTGCGAACCTTCGCCACCGGCCAGCGTCAGCAGGTTGTCTCCGTCGAGGAGCGGGTGGGCAGCGTAGCCCCAGAGCGGTGCGGTTGTTCCGTATTCAGCCTTCAGATCATGTGACCAGACTACGTTGCCACTGTCAGTACTGAGGCAGAACAGGTGTCCTTCGGCGCCGAGTGCATAGGCGAGTCCATCGTGAACGACGGGAGTGCAGCGTGGTCCTGCGGGGTACGAGATCGAGTAC
>Ga0172373_10004958_pt1 | contig 18519 bp, 19 predicted proteins | sample Lak10m_2_FD_114546 | JGI IMG/M metagenome (GOLD analysis project Ga0172373, IMG submission 114546) | Freshwater microbial communities from Kabuno Bay, South-Kivu, Congo - kab_092012_10m | ecosystem: Environmental > Aquatic > Freshwater > Lake | place: Democratic Republic of the Congo...
GGAGTTGACTATGATCGAAAACAGATTGAATCACCGGCCCAGAAAGCGGCTGGGATTCAAGACGCCCTACGAGGTGTTTCACGCCTCGTTAAACCGTGTTGCAGTTCGTACTTGAATCCGCCAGGTAATAAGCAAGCCAAAACTCCGTCGATGATCTGGCGCGTGTCAAGGCCATGGGTAGCGGCGTAGGTGTCGAGTTCGTTGAAGTAGGCCACGCGCATGGCGAGATAGGTGTTGGCGAAAAGTTTGATCGCCTCAGCCTCTGTGCTGTCGGTGAACAGCACCGGAATGTCTTGCTTGATCGCGCCTTCCTGGAGCAGTCGGGCGAAGGCCTCAGCCCGCGTCGAGCGCTCACCAACGATGATGCGCGAGGGGTGGAGGTTGTCGTACAGGGCGCGGCCTTCGCGCAGGAACTCCGGCGAGAAGATGAGATTGTCGCAACCGATCTCGGTCTTGAGCTTGGCGGTGTAGCCGACCGGCACGGTGGACTTGATGACCATCACCGCCCGCGGGTTGATGGCCAGCACGTCGCGCACCACGGCCTCGACGGATTTCGTGTTGAAGTAGTTGGTCTCCGGGTCGTAGTCTGTAGGTGTAGCGATGATGACGAACTCGGCACCTTCATATGCCTCGCGCTTGTCCAGTGTGGCGCGCAGATTCAACGGCTTGTGCTGGAGGTAGTCCTCGATCTCGGCGTCGACGATGGGCGAAACCATGCGATTGAGCATCGCCACCTTCTCGTGATCGATATCCAAGCAGACTACTTCGTTGTGCTGCGCCAGCAGCACACCATTGGATAGACCAACGTAACCCGTTCCAGCAATCGCAATTTTCAAGAGTATTAAAAACTTAAGTTTCAGACACGCTACCGCAGTGATTCCAACTTAAATTGGCCCACATGCAAAGCTTCGATTCTAAAAGTAAACAGGGTCTTCGAGCGGGGGGGGAGTAGCGAAATATTCCAGAGATAACCAACAGTGAACGTAATGTAAGCAGGTACTCAACAACGATGAAAACGGCCGCCAAATCCTCATATCGGGCACTTTGTCTACGACTTCTGGGCCCCACAGTCAGGAATTCGAGCCTCTAGACTCGCAACCCTCTTACCCTCCCCCAACCCCGCCCCCTGAAAAGTTCTATGACGATAATGTTACTTGGCACGGACTATTTCGACGCAAGACTAACTAATGCGATCAAAACTTTTTCAGACTCTGGGGTGGGTCATCCCAGCCGTCTACTTGACCTTTACCACCGCCTACGCACTAAGCAATGTGTTTCTCGCGATCACGCTTGTGATTTTTTTGGTGACCCTCAGCGGCAGGTACCTCGATCGCGATGTCTGGAGCTGGCCTGCGTTTTGGTTGCTGGCCTTGTGGGCGATGGTTCTGGTGGGAATGACCTACACAACCGCCCCCTGGCAGTGGTCATCCATTAACCTGGGTAAGTACAGCAAGTTGGCCTATGTGCTGCCGATTATTTTGCTACTCTACGAGCGCCCAGTCTGGCAGACCCGATCTCTGAATGCTTTTGCCATTGGCATGACCTTTATTTTGGTCTCCACGTGGCTCAACATCTGGTTTGTCCTTCCTTGGTCTAGCTCCCAAACACCTGGGTGGGGCGTGTCGCACCACGTCATGTATGACCACATCATTCAAAACGTGATGATGTCTTTCTATGTGGTCTACGCCTTACTGCAGGCAGACAAACACAAACAAGGGCATTGGCGCGCGATTTGGCTGGTCTTGGCTGCGGGAGCGGTGTTTTCAATAACCCACCTGAGTCAGGGGCGTACAGGTGTGGTCGTTTTGGTACCGGCACTGTTGACCTACGGAGCTACTCGCTGGGGGGCACGTAAAACATTGATAGCACTGCCCTTGGCAGCCATTGTTTTGGGAGCTGCAGCCATGAGCTCGTCTGTTATGCGCGAGCGCATTGAACAGGCATATACGGAGTTCTCAAACCGGGATGCAGATGTTTTTTCGTCAATCGGCCACAGGCTATACAACTGGGAAACGACCCCAAAGTTGATTGCTGAGGCACCTGTTATAGGCCACGGAACAGGGGCTTACCACACAGAAATTTGCCGCTTCATGGACAAGCCAGAATGGTGCGACATTTTCCACTGGCATTCACATAACCAATATTTGTTTTTCGCTGCAGACCACGGCCTGATTGGCGCTGGCCTGTACATCGCGCTGATTGCTTCGTTGTTTGTGGTGGCGTACAAATCGCCCCACCCCGCGGCACGTACCTTGCTGTTCACCTTGGCCGGTATTCTGGCGGTTGATAGTTTGTTCAACTCGCCTATGTTCAGCTCAAAAGAGGCTGAATTCTTCCTGTACATGATGGCGCTGTTGGTGCCAATGTGTAGGCAGCCTCTTAGTCGCAGCCCCTGAGTCAGCACCACATGAAAATTGCTTTTCAGTCCAACCAGCTGTCCATGACGGGGACAGAAGTTGCGTTGTTCGATTACGCCAATCACAACGAGCTTCAGCTCGGTCACAAAAGTGTGGTTTTCTATCAAAAGGGCAACCCGAACAACGCAGCGCAAGCCATCCAGAAATTTTCAGATCGCTTTGAGGTGTTTGTCTATCAAGACATGCAAGACCTCGATCGGCAGCTGGTCAGCACGGGGTGCGACCTTCTTTACGCCATTAAAAGCGGTAAGCGCGATGGTGTGATGTCAACCACGGTTCCGACCATGGTGCATGCGGTTTTCCCGACCAGCCCGCACCAGATTCATGGGGCTTCGTTTGCGTTTATTTCATCCTGGTTAAGTGATAAATGCACAAGAGGTAAAGCACCTGCGGTGTCACACATTGTGGAGATGCCTGTAGCAGATGGTGATATGCGCGCCGAGTTGGGCATACCTGCTGGGGCCTTGGTGTTGGGAGGCTATGGTGGGAAACACAGCTTTGATGTGCCCTGCGCCATTGAGGCGGTGCGGACTTTGCTTGCTACGCGTTCTGATGTTTATTTTGTGTTCATGAATTTTGAGCGCTTCGTTGATCATGAACGCGCTATTTTCTTGCCTGCCACAACCCATATGGGGACGAAGGCCAGGTTTATTCAGACCTGTGACGCCATGCTGCACGCACGCTTGCAAGGCGAGTCATTTGGGCTGGCGGTGGGGGAGTTTTCTGTGATGAACAAGCCCGTATTCACTTACAAGCATTGCAAGCACACGCACCATATCAACATGCTGGCTGATAAAGGCCTGATTTATGAAGATACGCACTCGTTGGTGCGGCAAGTGAATTCCTTGCCCGAGCGTCTGCAGCAAGAAACAAACTGGGACTGTTACAGCGCGACGTGCAACCCTGCTTCGGTCATGCAGGCGTTTGATGAACACCTGATCAAGCCTGCGCTTGCGAACCCAGATAAGAGCAAGCCAGCTATTCCAGTCAATTTGATGGACGAGCTGGCTTACTGGAAATTCAAGTGGGAAATGCGCACAGGTAAAAGCTGAACTTACCTGGTGACGCTGGCGCCCAGGTGCTCGCGGTCGTAGTGCAGCATGGCGTAGCGGAAGAAACATTCCAGCGCAATGAAGAAGCAGAACAAAAAGCCCTCTGCCCCGCACAGGAAGCCGCGCCTGAAGATGTAGAGCTGAATGAAGTTGACCAACGCCGAAGCAAAGCCGCGCAGCACGCCGCCGCGCTTGCCTTTTTCTGCGCGCTTGCGGGCGCCCAGCTGGGCGTATTGCGCCAGTTTTTGCAGGCTGCCGTAAATGGTTTCGCGCGAGTAGTGCAGCAGGCGGGCTTTGAATTTGACGACCGGTGTGGCCGGGTTGCGGACGATGGCTTTTTCGTGGACGACGCCGTCAAACCGCTCCAGGTTGGCGGTGGGGAACATGCGTTGCACGCCGCCGGTGGACTTCATGAGCGTGAGGGCTTTGCCGTAGGCAACCTGGTTCCACAACACCTCCCAGGTGGCTTGCTGGCCGCTGGCCACGGCAGCTTGCATTTCGGCCTGCAACTCGGGGGTGATGACTTCGTCGGCATCCAGAAAAAAGATGTAGTCGCTCTTGACGTATTGCAGCAGGCGGTTGCGCTGTTCGGCAAAGCCTTGCCAGTCGGCGTGGGTGTGGACCTGGGCGCCCAGGCGCTGGGCAATGGCGACGGTGTCGTCTTTGCTGCCGCTGTCCACCACCACGATCTGGTCGGCAAAGCGGGCACTCTGGATGCATTGCTCAATACGGCGCGCCTCGTTCATGGTGAGGATGCCGATGCACAGGGTGGGTTTGCTCATGGGGTCTTCCAGTTGCGCACGCCTTGCAAGCGCCCCCACATGCGGGCGAGCAGGCGCGGGTTGTAGGCCAGCAGGCGCAGGGGCAGCGCCAGCGCGGTTTGCCACAGCAGTTTGCGTTGCTGTTGGCGGGCGGCGGCGGTGCTTTGGTATTTGCGGGCGTAAATCAGTTTGGATTGGGCGTGGTGGTAGCCACGCAGGTATTCGCTGCGCAGGGGGCTGCGGCCGCGTACGCTGCCGCGAGAGCGGTGGGTGGCGGTGGCGGCGGGGTCGATGACCATGGCCTGGCGCTGGTTGAACAGGCGGGTGCACAGGTCGTCGTCTTCGTAGTACAGGAAGAACTGTTCGTCAAAGAACTGGCCTTGGTAGGCGCTCATGCGCAGCAGCATGGCGGCGCCGCACACAAAGCCGACGCAGGCGGGGCCGTCCGTAACCGCCGGGCCGCGGCTGTGCCACAGCAGGTGCGGCCAGCGGTAGTTGACTTCGGGTTCGCCGTTGGGCTGCAGCAGCTGGGGCGCGACCATGGCAGCCTGGGGCCATTGGGCGGCGGTGTGCAGCAGTTGCTGGACAGCCTTGGGGGTGATTTCGCAATCGGGGTTGAGCAGCAGGGCAAAGGGGGTGTGCACCTGCGCCAGCGCGCGATTGTTAGCGGCGCCAAAGCCCAGGTTGTGTGGCAGGGCCAGCACTTTGGCCTGGGGCAGGTGCGTGGGGGTGTGCTGGCCGCAGCCGTCGTCGCTGCCGTTGTCCACGACGATGACGTGTTCAAACCCGGCCAGCGCAGTGCCCAGCGCAGCCAGGCAGTGGGCGCTGTTGTAGGTGACGATGACCACGGTCACGTCTTGCAGGGTGGGGGCCATTGGCGCTGGGGGTGGGATCATTCAGTGTGGAGGATAGGTTTGCTGACAAAACGCCAACAAACCATCATGCCAACCAAGCAGCTCAGGGGCACTGGCCAGGAGTGCTGCAAAAAATTGCTGGAGCATGACGGGGTCGTCTTCGTACTCGTGATTAACTGCGTTACGAAGTTCGCGAATTTCCTTCCAGCGTTGGGCAGACTCGATGCATCCCAACTTTTCCATGTAAAGCAACACGCTGGTGAAGGGTTCGACAGGCTTTTCTTCCTCCTGCGCAACTGCCTTCATGGTTTTGCCCATGTGTTCCTGGAATTCACTAAACCGCACACGCAGTGCTGCCAAAGACTCGTGCTGGTCCGGCGTGAGTTCTTGCCAGTTTTGCACGGGCAAAAACGACTGAACTTGTTCGATGGAGTAGAGCAAATAGGCGCGCATGCGAGCCAGATGCTCCAGTTTTTTCCAGATGAGTGCTACGTGGTCGTTCATAAGCGCACGCCCTCTGCCTTGGCAATTTTGCTGATGGGGCTTTGGTCACCAATGGGTTTGACCACCAGGTCCACCGGCATATCCAGGGCGTCTTGCAGCATGACTTTGCAGCGGATGGTTTGCAGCAAATCGGGTTGGGGGGTCTCGATGTAGAGATCCAGGTCACCGCCACGCTGTTCATCATGCAGACGCGAGCCAAACACCACCACGCCAGCATCCGCACCCCAGAATTGGGCTGCTGTGCCTTTGATGGTTTCGATGTGTTGGGGCGTGAGTCGCATGATTTAGGTAAGAATTAATCGGGATCTGACCCCGATTAATTTAGTGGCTGCCGCCGAAGTGTTCGCCGTCTTTGAGTTTGTAGATGGTGCCGCAGTAGGGGCATTTGGCTTGGCCGGTTTTGGCGACGTCCAGTTAGACCTTGGGGTGGCTGTTCCAGAGTTTCATGTCGGCGTGGGCGCTGGGGCAGTACACGCCGCCGTTGGCGTTGAGGTCTTTGGCCAGCAGTTCGATGGTGGTGTTGCTCATGGGGTACTTTCTTGCGCTTAGACCAGCGTGAGCCAGTGGGCGTATTTGGGGTTGCGGCCGTTGACGATATCGAAGAAGGCGGTTTGCACTTTTTCGGTGATGGGGCCGCGGCTGCCGGCGCCGATCTGGATGCGGTCGAGTTCGCGGATGGGCGTGACCTCAGCGGCGGTGCCGGTGAAGAAGGCTTCGTCGGCGATGTAGACCTCGTCGCGGGTGATGCGTTTTTGCACGATCTCCAGGCCCAGGTCTTTGGCGATGTGGAACACGGTGTTGCGGGTGATGCCGTTGAGGGCGCCAGCAGACAGGTCGGGCGTGTAGATGACGCCGTTTTTGATGACGAAAATGTTCTCGCCTGCGCCTTCGGACACGAAGCCTGCGCTGTCGAGCAAGAGGGCTTCGTCGTAGCCGTCGTCGGTGGCTTCCATGTTGGCCAAAATGGAGTTGGTGTAGTTGCTGACGGCCTTGGCCTGCGTCATGGTGATGTTGACGTGGTGGCGGGTGTAGCTGCTGGTTTTGACGCGGATGCCGCGCTTCATGCCTTCTTCGCCCAGGTAGGCGCCCCAGGCCCAGGCGGCAACCATGAGGTGAATGGTGTTGCCTTTGGGGCTGACGCCGAGCTTTTTGTCGCCAATCCAGGTCAGGGGGCGCAGGTAGCCGGATTCGAGCTTGTTGTCGCGCACGACGGCACGCTGCGCTTCGTTGACTTGCTCTTGCGTGAAGGGGATGGCCATGCGCAAGATTTTGGCGCTGTTGAACAGGCGCTCGGTGTGCTCTTGCAGGCGGAAGATGGCGGTGCCTTTGTCGGTTTTGTAGGCGCGCACGCCTTCGAAGGCGCCGCAGCCGTAGTGCAGCGTGTGGCTGAGCACGTGGATTTTGGCGTCGCGCCAGTCCACCATCTGGCCGTCCATCCAGATTTTGCCGTCGCGGTCGGACATGGAGGGGATCACTGCTGTCATGAGTTTCTTCCTTCGTTGGGGGTGCGCTTTAACCGGTTGATTTTACGCTTCGAGCAACTCGAAACTGGTGGTGATGTCCGCGGTTTTGCCGAGCATGATGCTGGCGGAGCAGTATTTCTCGTGGCTCATCGCGATGGCGCGTTCGACCGCGCTGGCCGGGATGCCTTTGCCGGTGACGGTGAAGTGCATGTGGATTTTGGTGAAGACTTTGGGCTCGGTCTCGGCGCGTTCGCTGCTGAGTTTGACGCTGCAGCCGCGCACGTCGTGGCGGCCGCGTTTGAGGATGAGCACCACGTCGTAAGCGGTGCAGCCGCCGGTGCCGGCAAGCACGGTTTCCATGGGGCGGGGGGCGAGGTTTTTGCCGCCGTTTTCGGGTTTGGCGGCGTCAGGCGCGCCGTCCATGGCCAGGATGTGGCCGCTGCCGGTTTCGGCAATAAAGCCCATGCCTGATTGGGTGCCGGCGGCGCCGGTCCAGCTGACGGTGCATTCCATGGTGAGGTTCCTTCTGTGTGTTTGGAGGTCTGGCGGCGAATTGTATTTACAGTTTTTTTACATGCGAGGCGACACAACCGAGGGTTAACCCGTTACAATAAGAACATGTGTGCTTTTTTGCATGCACCGTTTGTCTCCTCCACCCTCCGAAAAGGTGGATTCTGCCCCGACCCGCAAGGCTCGGGGCATTTTTTTGCCCGTTTATGATCTGGACATGACCGCCAAACACCTGAAACCTGCCGATTACCTCAAAAAGATCCTGAACGCCCGCGTGTATGACGTGGCGCAGGAGACGCCGCTGGAGCTGGCCAAAAACCTGAGTCGGCGGCTGCATAACCAGGTGTTGCTCAAGCGCGAGGATCAGCAGCCGGTGTTCAGCTTCAAGCTGCGCGGGGCGTACAACAAGATGGCGCATTTGACGCCTGCTCAGCTTAAGAAGGGCGTGATTTGCGCTTCGGCGGGCAACCATGCGCAGGGCGTGGCGCTGGGCGCGACCCGGTTGGGCACCAAGGCGGTGATCGTGATGCCGACGACCACGCCGCAAGTCAAGATTGAGGCCGTCAAGGCGCTGGGCGGCGAGGTGGTGTTGCATGGCGACAGTTACTCGGACGCCTACAACCACGCGGTGACGCTGGAGAAAAAACAGGGCCTGACGTTTGTGCACCCGTTTGACGACCCGGAGGTGATTGCAGGCCAAGGCACGATTGCAATGGAGATGCTGCGCCAGCACCAGGGGCCGCTGGATGCGGTATTTGTGGCGATTGGCGGCGGCGGCCTGATTTCGGGGGTGGCGAACTACATCAAGGCGGTGCGCCCCGAGGTGAAGGTAATTGGCGTGCAGATGAACGACTCGGACGCGATGATCCAGTCTGTCTCGGCAAAGAAGCGCGTGACGCTGCCGGATGTGGGCTTGTTTTCGGACGGCACAGCGGTGAAGCTGGTGGGCGAGGAAACCTTCCGCGTGGCGCGTGGATTGGTGGACGAATACGTAACGGTGGACACCGATTCGGTGTGCGCGGCTATTAAAGATATTTTTGTGGACACGCGCTCGATTGTGGAGCCGGCGGGTGCGCTGGCGGTGGCGGCCATCAAGCAATACGCGGCCACGCACAAAGCCAAGGGGCAAACCTACGCGGCCATTTTGTGTGGCGCGAACATGAACTTTGACCGCCTGCGTTTTGTGGCCGAGCGCGCCGAGGTGGGCGAGGAGCGCGAGGCGCTGTTTGCGGTGACGATTCCGGAAGAGCGCGGCAGCTTCAAGCGGTTTCTGGAAATCATTGGCGGGCTGCCTGGCGGGCCTCGAAATGTGACCGAGTTCAACTACCGCATGAGCGATGCGAGCAAGGCGCATGTGTTTCTGGGCCTGACCACGCAGGGCAAGGGCGAGAGCGGCAAGATTGCGGCCAACTTTGGCAAGCATGGTTTTGATGCGCTGGACCTGACGCACGACGACCTGGCGCAAGAGCACATTCGCCACATGGTGGGCGGGCACTCTGCGCTGTCGCAGGACGAGCGTTTGCTGCGCTTTACCTTTCCGGAGCGGCCTGGCGCGCTACTGAAGTTTTTGAGCCTGATGCGGCCAGGCTGGAACATCAGCCTGTTTCACTACCGCAACCAGGGCGCTGACTACGGGCGCATTCTGGTGGGTATTCAGGTGCCGGCCAAAGACGACAAAGCGTTTGCCAAGTTCCTGGACACGCTGGGCTACCCGCATGTCGAGGAAACGAAAAACCCGGTGTACCAAATGTTCCTGCGGGGGTAAGCAGACATGGCCGCTTCTTTGGATGGACAACTGGTGGTGGCGATTTCGTCACGTGCGCTGTTTGACTTTGAAGAAGAGAACCATGTGTTCGAGCAGGGCGATGACCGCGCCTACATGGACTTGCAGCTGCAGCGGCTGGATGCACCGGCCAAGCCGGGCGTAGCGTTTTCGCTGGTGCGCAAGTTGCTGGCGTTCAACACAGCACAGGCACAGCGCGTGGAGGTGGTGATTTTGTCGCGCAACGACCCAGTGTCAGGCATGCGGGTGTTTCGCTCGGCGCAGCACTACGGCTTGCCGATTCAGCGCGGCAGCTTTACGCGGGGGCAATCGCCGTGGCGGTATTTGCGGCCTTTGAATGCCAATTTGTTTTTATCGGCCAACCTTGCTGATGTGCGCGCTGCGCTGGATGCTGGCGTGCCTGCAGCGCAGGTGTACCCGCATTCAGCCCGGGCATCAGAAGCGCACCCGCACGAGGTGCGCATTGCGTTTGACGGCGACGCAGTGCTGTTTTCCGACGAAGCAGAGCGCGTCTTCCAGGCCCAGGGCTTGAGCGCCTTCCAGCAGCATGAGCGCGACAAGGCCGCCCTACCCTTGTCGGCCGGGCCGTTCAAGCCTTTGCTGGAAGCCTTGCACAAGTTGCAGCAGGCGGGTACTTCGGACATGCGCATTCGCACCGCGCTGGTGACCGCCCGCAGTGCACCGGCGCACGAGCGCGCGATTCGCACGCTGATGAACTGGAACATTGAGATCGACGAGGCCATGTTCCTGGGCGGCTTGCCCAAGGGCGAGTTTCTGCGCGAATTTGAACCCGACTTTTTCTTTGACGACCAAACCGGCCACATTGAATCTGCCGCGCAGCATGTGCCTGCGGGGCATGTGGCCAGTGGCGTGACGAACGGCTAAAAACCGCGCCTTGCGGGTGGCTGCGAGATAATCACAGCCTCTTTGCTTGATAACCACAAGCCACTGACCATGATTCGCATTTCCGAACTCAAACTCCCCCTGTCCGCCCTGCCGGTTGAGGAGCGCCGCGCTGTCGATGCGCCCGCCGAAACCGACGAGGATCGCCTGCCGCCACCTCACCCCATTGCAGCCCTGCGCCAACTGGCGGCCAAGTCTTTGGGCATTCTGGATGCAGACATCGCCACGCTGGATATCTTCAAGCGCAGCTTTGATGCGCGCAAGGCAGAGTTGCTGGCCGTGTTCATTGTGGACCTGACGCTCGTGCAACCCAAACGCGAAGCCGTCTTGCTGGAACAGTTTGAAAAGAACCCGCACATCCAGCCTACGCCCGACATGACTTGGCACGCGCCCTGCCACGCGCCCGAGGGCTTTGGCCAGCGCGAGGGCGAGCGTCCGGTGGTGGTGGGCTTTGGCCCTTGCGGCATGCTGGCTGCGCTGACGCTGGCGCAAATGGGCTTTCGGCCCATCGTGCTCGAACGCGGCAAGACCGTTCGACAAAGGACCAAGGACACCTGGGGTCTGTGGCGCAAGAGGGTGCTGCAGCCCGAGAGCAATGTGCAGTTTGGCGAAGGCGGTGCGGGCACATTCTCGGACGGCAAGCTCTACAGCCAGATCAAGGACCCGCGCCACCTGGGCCGCAAGGTGATTGAAGAGTTTGTGAAGGCGGGCGCGCCCAGCGACATTTTGTTTGCTGCACATCCGCACATCGGCACCTTCAAGCTGGTCAAGGTGGTGGAACTCATTCGCGAGAAGATCGTGGCGCTGGGCGGCGAGATCCGCTTTGAGCAGCGCGTTACGGACCTGCAGCTGGACGAACAACACCAATTGCAAGGATTGCAAGTGCTGGACCAGGCCAGCGGCCAGACATACACCCTGCCCACCCGCCACGCGGTGATGGCCCTGGGCCACAGCTCGCGTGATACGTTTTTGATGCTACACCGCCAGGGCGTCCAGATGGATGCCAAGGCCTTCAGCATTGGCGTACGCATTGAACACCCGCAAAGCGTGATCGACAATGCTCGCTGGGGCCGCCACGCGGGGCACCCGCTGCTGGGCGCTGCGGACTACAAACTGGTGCACCACGCCAACAATGGACGTGCGGTGTACAGCTTTTGCATGTGCCCCGGCGGCACCGTGGTGGCCGCCACCAGCGAGCCAGGGCGCGTGGTCACCAACGGTATGAGCCAGTATTCACGAGCCGAGCGCAACGCCAATGCGGGCATGGTGATGGGGATTGAGCTCAACGACTTTCCGCAAAGCGAACGCAAAGCCTGGATCGCCGCTTTTGGCGAGACCGATGGCACCCTGCTGGCCGAGGAGGCGCTGCAATTCGCCGCTCGCGGCGAGGTGCATCCGCTCTCTGGCATCGTGTTGCAACGCCAGCTAGAAAGCCGCGCGTTTGAAGTGGGTGGCGGCACCTACGAGGCACCAGCCCAGCGTGTGGGCGATTTTCTGGCAGCCACGCCTTCCAGCACTTTGGGCGGCGTGCAACCGTCCTACAAGCCAGGCATTCACCTGACCGATCTGGCGCTGGTGCTGCCTGACTATGCGGTGCAAGCCATGCGCGAAGCCCTGCCCGCCTTTGGCCGCAAGATCAAGGGGTATGACATGGCCGATGCTTTGATGACCGGTGTGGAAACGCGCACCTCATCACCGCTGCGCATTCCGCGCGGTGAAGACCTGCAAAGTCTCAACACCCCAGGCCTGTACCCGGCAGGCGAAGGTGCCAGCTATGCGGGCGGCATTTTGTCCGCAGGGGTGGATGGCATCAAGGTGGCGGAGAAGATGGCGCTCAGACTCGCGTCACGCTGAGCGCTTGAACAACGACAGCAGTGTAGCCGCCACAATGAAGAGGCTGCCAAACACACGGTTCATGGCGCGCACATGGGAGCTGGACTTGAGGGCGCGCAGCACGCGTGAGGCCAGCGCGGTGTAGCCGCCCATCACCACTAGATCGGTAAAGCTCAGGCTCAGGCCCATGATCAGGTACTGCGGCCACAGCGGCTCATGCAGGTTCAAAAACTGCGGCAGCACGGCCAGCAAAAACACCGTGCCCTTGGGGTTGACGGCATTGATCATCCAGCCACGCACAATCATTTGCCGAACGGACACTTGCTTGCGCTCATGCGGCACATCCACCAAAGGTGCAGCCGGTGCGCGCCACTGCTGCACCCCCAGGTACACCAGATAAGCCACGCCGCCCCACTTGATGAAGGCAAACGCGGTGCTCGATGTCGCCACCACCGCACCCAGCCCCATGCCCACGACCACCAGCTGCGTCCAGATGCCCAGCACCAGACCAAGGGTGGTCATGTAACCGCGTTTGAAGCCGTGGTTAAGACCCGCGCTCATGGCGGCCACAGCTCCCGCGCCTGGCGAGATGCTGATCGCCCAGCACGCTGCAAAAAACGCCAACCAGGTGGAAAACGTCATGACCGATCAGCCCGGGTTGCCCAACAGTTTGGAGATGGCCGCGATGTGCGCAGCCGTAGGAATTTGCGGTGGCATGTCGTCTTCTTCAGCGGTAGCTTTTTCGTGGGCATTGATGGCGTTGACCATCGAATACTGGTCTTCCCAGACCAGGGTCTTGCCCTCGGGGCACATGTCGCGCAGCGTGCCGTACCAGTAGTAGCCGTCTTCGCCGCCAAAGAGCTTGTCAATGCCGCCCGCGTCGCCCGTGCCCAGCCCCTGGGCCTTGAGCACGAGTTGAAGTTTGTGATGTGAGAGTGAATATTGCATGGCTTGATTATGGCTGAGGGTCACTCGTAATGAGACCACATGCTACGGTCAAGAACTTCTACCTCTTACGAGACTTCATGGTCTGTGGTCACTGCGGTCGGAAGATGGCTGGTCGAATTAAACCCTCCAAATCCGAGTACATGTACTACTGTCCCAACAAGGAACGTGCTTGGGCTAAAGATGGTGAAAGTAAGACTCACTACCAACGGGGTACTGGTTGTGGCTTCGATCGAGCCATGAACATTCAAATCACCGATAAGCTAGTGTTTGACACGGTGGTTCAACTTCACAAGGATTCAAGCATCCTTAAGGATGAAGTGAGAAAGCGAATCTTCGCTGAGAAGGGGATCAAACAGATCTCTTCTGAAGCCGAGATGAAGGGCTACGAAAAGCAACATCGAATCCTTCAAAGAGAGCTATCCAACCTTCAAGAGTCCATCGGTCATCTCGAAGCTAACCGTATCTTGAAGCGAATGGACGATAAAGCGTTCAAGTCGGCTATGGATCGCTTGAACCAACAAGCTGACCTCTACAAAACCGACATCACGAATCTCCGTCTAAAGCTCCGAGGTGAAGCTGAAAAGAAGGAATGGGTGGATTGGGTGGATCTGTTCGGTGAAGAGATCAAGGAAAAGGCTAAGTTGACCGATGAACAGCGTCAGCTTTACCTTCAGGGCTTGATCGAAAAGATCGAGTGTCGATTCCTTCCTAAGACCCGTGACCACGAGCTAGAAATCCACTTTAAACACCCCATCGTAGGGGACGGGATCAAGTACAAAGACCCCAAGGTGAAAGCCAAGGGTTACAAGCTCCTAGAAGGCTCTAAAACGACCCAAATACGGGTGGAAAAGAGGGACGGTAGGGGAAAGTAAATTACCCCCTAGCCACCTTACTCGACGGTAACGCTTTTGGCAAGGTTACGTGGTTTGTCCACATCGGTGCCGCGCGCACAAGCCGTGTGGTAGCTCAGCAGCTGCAGTGGCACCACGTGCAGGATGGGTGAGAGCACGCCGTAGTGCTCGGGCATGCGGATGACGTTGACACCTTCGCTGCTCTCGATCTTGGTGTCGCCATCGGCCAGCACGTAGAGCACGCCGCCACGGGCGCGCACTTCCTGCATATTGCTCTTGAGCTTTTCAAGCAGCACGTCGTTGGGCGCGACGGTGACCACCGGCATGGCGCTAGTGACCAGGGCCAGCGGGCCGTGCTTGAGTTCGCCTGCGGCGTAGGCTTCGGCGTGGATGTAGGTGATTTCCTTGAGCTTGAGCGCACCCTCCAGCGCAATGGGGTAATGCGTGCCCCGACCAAGGAACAGCGCGTTTTCCTTGCTGGCAAATTCTTCGGCCCAGCTGATGAGTTGCGGCTCCAGCGCCAGCACGGCTTGCAGTGCTGCAGGCAGGTGGCGCATGTCTTTGATGTGTTGGGCTTCTTCGGCATCGCTCAGGTGGCCCTTGGTCTGGGCAAGTGCAAGCGTCAGCAAAAACAGGCCCGCAAGCTGGGTGGTGAATGCTTTGGTGGAGGCCACGCCGATTTCGGCACCGGCGCGGGTCACGTAGGCATGCTTGCATTCGCGCACCATGGCGCTGGTGGACACGTTGCAGATGGTCAGCGTCTGCGTCATGCCCAGGCTTTGCGCGTGGCGCAAGGCAGCCAGGGTGTCAGCGGTTTCGCCGCTTTGGGTGATGGTGACGATGAGTGTCTTCGGGTCGGGCACCGATTCGCGGTAGCGGTATTCGCTGGCGATTTCGACCTGGCATGGCACTTTGGCGATCGCCTCGATCCAGTACTTGGCCACGCAGCCGCTGTAGTAGCTGGTGCCGCAGGCCAGGATCAGCACCTTGTCGATGGCCTTGAAGGTGCTGTAGGCGCCGTCACCAAACAGCTCGGGCGTGACGCCTTCCACGCCCTCAAGCGTGTCGGCAATGGCGCGGGGCTGCTCGAAGATTTCCTTTTGCATGTAGTGGCGATACGGGCCCAGATCAGCCGCGCCGCTGTGGGCATGCACGGTTTTCACGGCGCGCTGCACCGGCTTGTGATCACGGTCCACGATCCAGTATTTGCCCAACTGAATATCGACCACATCACCTTCTTCGAGGTAGACGATCTGGTCGGTCACGCCCGCCAGCGCCATTGCGTCGCTGGCCAAAAAGGTTTCGCCCTGACCTGCGCCCAGGATGAGGGGCGAGCCCGCACGCGCACCGATCACGCGTTGCGGTTCGTCCTTGTGGAACACGGCAATGGCATACGCGCCGTGCAGTTGCTTGATGGCCGCCTTGACGGCTTCAAAGATGTCGCCGTCGTACACGCTATCGACCAGATGGGCAATGACCTCGGTGTCGGTCTGGCTGGCAAACACATACCCCTTGGCCTGCAAGGCGGCGCGCAGTTCCTCGTGGTTCTCAATGATGCCGTTGTGCACCAGCGCGACACGACCGGGCTTGGTGTCTGTTGTGCCGGTGCCGTGGCTGAAGTGCGGGTGGGCGTTGTGCACCGCTGGTGCCCCGTGCGTGGCCCAGCGGGTGTGGGCAATGCCGGTGCCGCCTTCGACCTTGTCGGCGCTGACCTGGTCCATGAGCTCGGCCACACGGGCGGTGCTGCGGGCGCGTTGCAGACCGCCACTGCCGCCCAGGCTGGCCGCATGCACGGCCACGCCACACGAGTCATAGCCCCGGTATTCGAGCCGTTGCAAGCCCTGTACGAGAACAGGAACGATGTTGCGCGAAGAAACGGCGCCGACGATGCCACACATGGAGGAACTCCAGAAGAGAAAGAATGCTGGCCATGTTACGAAGAGGAAAGAAAAATATCAGATCAATTTCGTTTTATTTGTGGTTTTTTATTTCATTAAATATTAATGGCGGAATTTAATTTCAATAAAATACGTTTTATGGAATTCAACGAACTCGATGCTATCGATCTACAGCTGCTGGACAGCCTTCAGCGCGATGCCAGCCTGAGCAATGTGGCGCTGGCCGAGAAGGTCAACGTGTCACCCCCCACGTGCCTGCGCCGCGTCAAACGTCTGGTGGATGGCGGCTGGGTCGAACGGCAGGTGGCCATTCTTAGTCGTGACAAGCTGGGCCATGGCCTGCAAGCTTTGGTCGAAGTCACGCTGGATGCGCAGACCACTGAACGGCTGGACACGTTTGAAGCGCGCGTCGTTGCAGACGACGCCGTACAGCAGTGTTGGCGCGTCTCGCCCGGACCGGACTTTGTGCTGGTGATTCACGCCAGCGACATGCCGGCATACCTGGCCGTGACGCAGCGCCTGTTCACGCAGGATGCGAATGTGCGCAATGTGAAGGCGTTCTTTGCGACCAAGCGCGCCAAGTTCGGTACGCAGATTGCGCTGGCGCGCTGAAGCTTTATTTCTTTTTCTGTGGCCGCTTGTAGTTGGCAATGCTGATCTGCTTGCCGCGCGCCACGCTTAAAGCACCTGGCTCGGTGCTCTTGGTGATGGTAGAGCCACCGCCCACCGTGCCGCCTGCGCCAATCGTCACCGGAGCCACCAGCACGCAGTTGCTGCCCACATGCACATCGGCCTCGATCACGGTGCGGTGTTTGTTGGCGCCATCGTAGTTGGCGGTAATGCTGCCCGCGCCGTAATTGACGCGCTCACCCACGGTGGCGTCACCCAGGTAGGCCAAATGGTTGGCCTTGGCGCCTTTGGCCATCGTGCTGTTCTTGACTTCCACAAAATTGCCGATGTGTACTTCGGCGCCCAGCTGCGCGCCAGGACGCAGGCGGGCAAAGGGACCGATCAGTGCGCCCTCGCCCACCGTCACGCCAAGTTTTTCGCCATCGATGTGGGTGAAGGGATGGATCACCGCGCCGGCTTCTATGTTGCAGTTGGCCAGCACGCAGTTGGCACCGATCTTCACACCTTGACCCAACTGCACACGGCCCTCAAAAATGCAGTTGACGTCGATCTGGACATCCTGCGCGCAGACCAGTTCTCCGCGTACATCGAAGCGCGCCGGGTCGATGATGCGCACCCCCTCAGCCATGAAAGCCTCGGCGCGGCGGCGCTGGTGAATGCGTTCGAGCTCGGCCAGCTGCGCAGGGCTGTTGACGCCGGCCACCTGCGCCGCATCCGGAATGACGTGGGCCACCACAGGCACACCGTCAGCCACCGCAAACTTGACCACATCGGTCAAATAAAACTCTTGCTGCGCATTGTGGTTGTCCAGCCTGGCGAGCCAAGGCTTGAGCAGGCGGGCGGGCACGGCCATGATGCCGCTGTAAACCTCGCGGATGCGGCGTTGCTCGTCGCTGGCGTCTTTTTGTTCGACGATGGCCTGCACTTGGCCGGCGGCATTGCGCACGATGCGGCCATAGCCGGTGGGGTCAGGCAACTCAATGGTCAGCAGCGCTAGCTTGTCGCCCATACTCACGGCCAGCAGGGCTTGGAGGGTTTCGGCTTGGGTAAGCGGCACATCGCCGGAGAGCACCACCACCAGAGCGTCTTCAGCCAGCAGAGGGGCAGCTTGCTGCACTGCGTGGCCGGTGCCCAGCTGGGGCATCTGTCGCGCAAATTGCAAGCCTTGCGTACCGTAAGCGCTGGTCAGGCTGGCTTCAACCTGCTCGGCACCATGACCGGTGATGACCACAGTCTGGCGCGCTTGCAACTGGCGTGCTGTATCAATGACGTGGCAAACCATGGGCTTGCCCGCCACAGGGTGAAGCACCTTGGGTAGACTGCTCTTCATGCGGGTGCCTTTGCCCGCGGCCATGATCACGACTTCAAGATTGCTTGCCATACTGTGTTCCTGCTGTTATCAAGAATTATCCGCCAAGCGCGCCTGCCGCTGGCTGTGTTGGCGCTGCTGCTTTTGAGTGGCTGCAGTGCCATCAAGGTGGGTTACGAACAGACACCAACGTTGCTGTATTGGTGGCTGAACAAGCATGTGGATTTCAACTCGGCGCAAACGCCAGCGGTGCGGCAAGCACTGGACGATCTACAGCGCTGGCACCGCAAGCAGGCACTGCCCGGCTATGCAGAATTGCTGTCTCGCATGGCACGTGTGGCTGAACAGGACGTGACAGCCCAACAGGCGTGTCGACTGATGGATGACATCGAAAACCAGCTGAATCAACTGGCGCAGCAGTCGATTGCATGGACAGCGCCCATCTTCACAGGACTGCAGGCGCCACAACGCGAGCACTTGGCGCGCTATTGGGCCCGCAAAAACGAGGACTGGGCCGACGATTGGCTGGCACCTTCCGAAGCGCGACGGCTGCGCAAACGCAGCGATGCGGCGATTGAGCGCTACGAAGATGTTTATGGCCGCTTGACGCCAGCGCAGAACGAGCAGATTGAGCGACATGTGCGCGACTCGGTCTGGACGCCACAGTGGGGTCAGCAGGAGCGTCTGCGCCGCCAGCAGGATCTGCTGCAGGCACTGGAGCGCATTCATGCCGAGCGGCTGGATGCCGCTCAGGCGCAGGCCGTGCTGTGGAAGGTGTGGCAGCGCTGGATGAACCCGCCGCA
>Ga0172373_10004960_pt1 | contig 18513 bp, 10 predicted proteins | sample Lak10m_2_FD_114546 | JGI IMG/M metagenome (GOLD analysis project Ga0172373, IMG submission 114546) | Freshwater microbial communities from Kabuno Bay, South-Kivu, Congo - kab_092012_10m | ecosystem: Environmental > Aquatic > Freshwater > Lake | place: Democratic Republic of the Congo...
AATTGGCTCCACGTCGTGACGCAGTGAAAATCACTAACGTCCTTAAATTGGGGCAGGGCCTTAAACTGCTCCCAGTTGAGCGTCACAGGGTTCTCGACTTGGCCATGAATCTTGAGCTCCCAACGTTCGAGCGGTACCTCGGGGTGGACTCCTAGATCCAGCACCGGGAAGTTTCGCACCTCATGTTGACCCGGCGGGAGTCGGTCGGTGGACCGAACCGTTGGCTTTTCGGCCCCAGCCATTTTTCGAGCCCACCGCTCTTTGCGGGCAATGTAATCATCCTTCACGGGTTCGGAGCTTATCAGAGTGGCGAAGGTTGCAACGGAAAAAGGGTGGGCATAAAGACATCTGGGACCGCCTGAAGGTGGAACTCCATACAGGGATCGGAGCCCCATCAAGCCTTGTGGGGCAGGTCTCAGACCTGCCGGTGGAACGTGCCTCGGGCACGGTGAGCAGCGCCCCCCTCGGGCAAAGCGTCTGCGGAAACAGCTCCGGTCCACCCTACCGCCTCCGCGTCTTCGCTCTTCTGCGTCTCCGCGTTGAATTCCTCCCGCATCGTTACGGCTCGGGGTCTCCCTTCGGCATCCTTGCCATATCGGGGGTGTGATGTTGTGATGAGCCTCGAACGCGATGAGTTTGCCATGCCGACCCTGATCTTCACTCAACCGGAGTTTGCTAACCAGGCTTGCGAATTATTCGAAGGCACCATCACTATCGGTCGCTCGTCGCGGAACATGATCATCATTGAGGAAGACTCGGTGTCCGGTGAGCACGCGGACTTTCTAATTAGCGGCGATGAGGTCATCGTGCGCGAAAAGGGGTCGCGAAACGGTGTGTTCGTCGATGGAGTCCGGGTTCAGGCCCAAGCCGGTGTGAACCATTTGCAGACGGTGCGGTTCGGAAATGTCGAAACCCGTTTAGAGATTCCGCCCGGAGACGACGGCAACGCCGATGACTCAACGAGTTTTACTGCGATCAAGAGTTATAAAGATTTCTTGAAGCAACCGCACTCGGATCGGGGGATAACGAAGTCGACTTCTTTTCCGGTGCGTATCCGTCGACAGCAACCTGGGTCTGCGGATGACTCAACGCTCTGGTTGCCAAAGCCCGAGATCCCTGCCCGGGTCGCGCTGGAACATGCACAGGCAGGTTCGTCTCCAGCGCCGGCTCGCTCGGTTCCCGTTTGGATCTGGATTTTTCTAGCACTCGGAATCGTAGGCGTGGTCTTGCGGTGGGCTTTTTGAATCCTTTCGGGATTCTTGAAATCTTCTCTGCTTGTTCTATGGATGACATTTGGTAGGGTGCGCGCCTCTGTGGAAGCCGAGAAAGAAATAACCAGGCGGAGGACATTCGCCATCATCTCCCATCCCGACGCGGGCAAGACGACGCTGACGGAGAAACTGTTGCTCTACGGCGGAGCCGTGCAGCTCGCGGGCTCGGTGACCGCGCGCAAGCATCAGAGGGCGACCACTTCGGACTGGATGGAGCTGGAGAAGAAGCGCGGCATCTCGATTAGCTCAACCGTGCTCCAGTTCGACTACGACGGTTATCGCATCAATCTGCTGGATACCCCCGGTCACAAAGACTTTTCTGAGGACACCTATCGCGTGCTCACAGCCGTGGATGCCGTGGTGATGGTCATCGACTCAGCCAAGGGCATCGAACCGCAGACGCGCAAGCTGTTTGAGGTCTGCCGCTACCGAGGGATTCCGATCTTCACGTTCATGAACAAGTGCGATCGGCCGATGCGTGAGCCGCTTCGTCTCTTGGATGAGTTGGAAAATGTGCTCGGCATTGGAGCATTTCCCGTGAACTGGCCCATCGGCACAGGTTTTGAGTTCCAGGGAGTGTTTGATCGGCGGTCCAGTCAGGTCTACTTGTTCGAGCGAACGGTGGGCGGGCAGTATCGGGCTCCGGTATCGGTCGGCGGCCTCTCCGATCCGGTGATCAAGGATCGCTTGGATGCCGAGAAATTCGCAAAGCTTTCCGAGGAATTGGAGATGCTTGAATTGGCCGGAGAAAGCTTCGATCAAGCTTCGGTTTTAGCGGGAAAGACCACGCCTGTTTTCTTCGGAAGCGGCATCAATAATTTCGGCGTTCAACTCTTGCTGGATGGGTTCCTCAAACACTCACCAGCCCCTGCTCCCAGGCCCATGGCCGGGACGTTAATTTCCCCCCTGCATCCCGCGTTTTCAGGGTTCATTTTCAAAATCCAGGCGAACATGGATCCTAAGCACCGTGATCGCATCGCCTTCCTTCGGGTGTGCTCTGGAAAGTTTGAGCGCGACATGACCGTCACCCACGGTCGCACAGGCAAGAAAGTCCGACTCTCCAGCTCGCACAAACTGTTCGGAAACGAGCGGGAGACGGTGGATGAAGCCTACCCTGGCGATATCATCGGGCTCGTGGGTCACTCGGATTTTGGAATCGGAGACACCCTCACGACGGACTCTGCAATCGTCTATCGCGAGATCCCGCGCTTCACGCCGGAATCGTTCGCTTATCTGCACAACCCGAACACCGGAAAGTATAAGCAGTTCCGGCAAGGTTTGGATCAACTGTTGCAGGAAGGGGTTATTCAAGTGCTGCACTTGCGGAATTCCCATACGAAGATTCCGCTGCTGGCCGCCGTCGGACCACTGCAGTTCGAGGTCGTGCAGTTCCGTCTCGAAAGCGAATACGGCGCGGCTTCACGTTTGGAGGCCGCCGCATGGTCGGTCGCGCGATGGTTGCCCCCTCACTTAAAGGATGAGGACCTGGACCGACTCTCCATGCCCAGCAATTCGCAGATCGCCTTTGATGTCTCCCAGAAGCCTGTGGCGCTCTTTTCGAACGAGTGGTCGGCGAATTATTTCCTCGAAACCAACCCGGGGGTGACACTGTCCTTGCTCCCTGTGGAAACGACTCAGGACTGAGCGAGTAATACCAACGAACATGGGCCTACGACTTTTTAACACGTTGTCGCGGTCGGTGGAGGATTTCATCCCCTTGGATCCCGAGGGTCGAAAAGTAGGGATGTATTGCTGCGGGCCGACCGTTCACGATTTCGCACACATCGGTAACTTCCGGACCTTTGTATTTTCGGATTTGACGCGGCGTTATCTGGAGTTCCGAGGGTATGCGGTCACCCACGTGATGAATGTGACGGACGTGGAGGACAAGATCATCCAGCGGGTCAAAACCCGACAGATGAGCCTCAAGGCCTACACCAGCCAATACGAGGAGGCATTCTTCGCGGACCTCGCGGCATTGGGTTGCGTCAAACCGCATCAAACCCCGCGCGCAACCGAGTTTATCCCGGACATCATCCAGCTCATACAAGCCCTCATCGAAAAGGGAATTGCCTACAAGGCTCAGGATGGTTCGGTTTATTTCAGCATCGAAAAGTATCGCGGCGCCGGTTTTCGCTACGGCCAACTTCTGAATCTTAACTTCGAGGAAATGCGGCCAGGTGAGCGGGTGGCCTCGGATGAATATGCCAAGGAATCGGTCGCCGACTTTGCCTTGTGGAAATCGCGCGTTGCCGACGATGGCGATGTGTTCTGGCCCAGCCCTTGGGGTGAGGGTCGACCCGGTTGGCATATTGAATGTAGCGCGATGAGCATGCGGCTTCTGGGACCGAGTTTTGATTTGCATCTCGGCGGGGAGGATCTGGTTTTTCCTCACCACGAAGATGAGATCGCTCAAAGCGAGGGTGCCGGCCTCCAGTGCGCCGGGTGCCGGTTCGTCCGTCACTGGCTCCACGGGGCTCACTTGCTGGTCGAAGGCAAGAAGATGAGCAAGTCGCTCGGGAATTACTTCACGCTGCGAGATCTGCTCGCCAAAGGGTTCAACGGCCGCGAAATCCGGTTCTTGTTGCTCTCTGCCCACTATCGCGAGTCGTTCAACTTCACAATCGAAGGGTTGCAAGGTGCTCGATCCGCCCTGGCGCGAATCGACGATTGCCTCGTGCGCCTCAAAGAACTGGCAGCCTCCACCACTCCTGAAGCCGGCGAGCACCCGCTCATGTCAGCGGTCGACAAGGCCCTGAGTGAAGATCTCAATGTGTCCCAGGCTTGGGGTGCCATCTTCGATTGGGTTCGCGATTGCAATCGGTCGATGTCGACCCATAGCCTCACCCCAAGCCAAGCCGCTTCGTCGGTGGCCGCATGGGGTCGCGTCGATGCCATTCTAGGCTTGGGCATTGGCGGCGGTGTGGCTGAGGTGTCGAACGAGCTCGAAACGTTACTCGCAGAACGTCAAGCCGCGCGAAAGGCTAAGGACTTCAAACGTTCGGACGCGATCCGTGACGAGCTGAAGTCGCGCGGGTGGGTCATTGAGGACACTCCTTCGGGCTCGCGTTTAAAAAAACTCTAAACCAGAGACGTCGTAGCGGCCGCCCACCAGGTAGGGACGTCGCGCTGCGACGTCCGCGTCCGGCGACAGCCGGACGCTCCGGAGCCCAGAGTTACCTAGCCTTCCCCAAGGCCCAGCGGCTCCCGACCCCACTGCCCCAATCCGACCGGCCGTTGGCCGATCGGGGACGTCGCATCCGCCTTCGCCGTTGGCTTCGGTCGGACGAGGCCGCAACGTCCCGCCCTCGACTCTTCGCCAAAGGTTGTAAGCCGCGTGCCCTCACGCGGCGCCCTCCCTCCGACTGGTTCATGGCCCCAGTACGCGAGGTTTTAGCCTCGAGGCAATCTACTCGTGAGCGGCCACATCGAGGTCGCATGCCAAGAACGGTTGGAATGAGGCAAAAGAAAGTTTGGCAAGCGAGCTTCGAAGCTTATCCTCCTCCAATTCACACCATTTGGTTTTGATTATGAAGATTCGAGCCTTGTTCTGGGCCTTCCTGGCCTGTGTCACCCTAGCGGCGAGTGCCGCTGAGAATCCCTTGCGAGTGTTCATTCGGGCCGGGGTTAAAACCCACGGACCCGGTCAACACGATCACCCACGGTTCTTGGGCGAATACACCAAGCTGCTGAGCGAACGGGGCATGAAGGTGGACGGTGCCATGGAATTCCCGGAACCGGCTCAGCTGGAGAATACCGATGTACTGGTGATCTTCGCCGCCGATGGCATGAAGATTCGCGGTGAGGAGCGGGTCCGGTTTGAGACCTTCCTCAAGCGGGGCGGGGGATTGGTGGTGATCCATGACGGTGTAGTCAGCGGCGACCAGAACAACTGGGCCAAGAAAGTTCAGGGCGGGTCCTGGGTCTGGGCCAATAATCGCACCAAATGGTTCGAAGGCGAAGTGGGCGTGTACGTCGTGAACCCTGACCATCCGATCATGAAGGGGGTTTCCAATTTCGATTGGAAGGATGAGATCTATTACGACCTCGACATGGCGCCCGACGCGAATGTGTTGGCGACCAGTTTCCACAGTGTCTTTGTGATTGCTCCGCAGCTTTGGACGTATGAGAAAACTTGGGAGGGCGGATCGACCCCTTACCGAGCCTTCGTAAGCTTGCCCGGGCATGAGTATACGTCGTTTCAAACTCCTCACTACCGTTCGATCCTGTTACGCGGCATCGCGTGGGCCGGTAAACGCCAAAATGTCGATGAGTTCTGCAAGTCCGAGGAGCTAGCTTCTCTTAAGTATCCTGAAGGCGGCCCCACGAAACCCGAGGCGTCTGCGGCAAAACTCAACTTGCACCCCGAGTTCAATATCAATCTGGTCGCGGCCGAACCGCTGGTTGAAAAGGTCATGTCGGTGGATTGGGACCCTCGCGGCCGCATGTGGGTGGTCGAGACACCCGAGTATCCCGGCGGTCGAACGATTAACAAAAACGACAAACCTGTGGCGCTATGGAATGTTCGCAATCCGAACGTCTTAAGCTCAGGCACCACGGTGGAGGAGCGACGTGGCCGAGATCGGGTGTCGTGGCTTGAAGACACCGATGGCGACGGTCGGATGGACCAGAAGCACGTGTTTGTCGAAGGGTTGGAGTTGGCGACTTCGTTCGTGTTTTACAAGGATGGCGTGATCATCGCGCAAGCCCCCGACATTCTCTGGGCGCGCGACACCGATGGCGATGGAAAAGCCGACAAGGTCGAGAAGCTCTACACCGGATTTGGAAATTTCGACACCCACGCCGTGATCAACAATTTCCGATGGGGATTGGACGGTTGGGTCTATGGGGCGGTTGGCTATAGCGCGGGACAACCGAAGTCTGGCGATGGAGCCAAGGACTTTGGCCGCATCACGGCCGGCGTGTTTCGCTTCAAACCCGATGGAAGCGCTGTGGAACAGTATGCCTCCGGTTCGTGCAATACGTGGGGCTTCGATTTCTCGCCTGAAGGAGAGGCGTTTTACGCCACCGCTACTTGTGGCGAGCATCTGTTGCACATCGTGATGCCCGAGAAAGTTTTAGCACGGGCCAATGTGGGTGGGATTCGATCCTCTCACGTGATCCCTGATCATCAGAAGGTGTTCCCCGGGGTGCATCACACGCGTCCCGCTTACGTGCAGATTGATTGGGTTGGCATGTTCACCGCCGCCTCCGGTACCTGCATCTACAACGGCGGAGCTTGGCCCGCGAAGTATAACGGGATGCAGTTCCTGTCCGAGCCTACCGTCAGCCTCGTCCACAATGAGGTCATCACTCCCAAAGGTGTCACCTACGCCGCCACCAAGGAACCTGGCCGTGAAGAGACGGAGTTCATCGCGGGTACCGACCTCTGGTTCCGGCCCATCCACACGCGCGTGGGCCCCGATGGCGCGTTGTATATCGTCGATTTCTACAATCAGGCCGCGATTCACAACGACACGCGCGGACCCGCTCACGGGGCTCGCAACGCGGCGACTCGCCCGGATCGTGATCATCATTTTACCCGGGTGTGGCGAGTGCAACACAAGCAAGCCAAGCTGATCCAGACGGCGGCGATGTCCGCCAAGGATCCTGGTGCATTGGTGGCGACCATGGGGTCGACTCCTAACGGCTGGGCTCGGGACACGGCCGCACGACTGATGCGTGAGTCGAGCGTGGGTAGCAGCCAGTTGGAATCGTTGGTTCGGGATGAAGGCAAATCGGGTCCCGCGCGTATCGCCGCATTGCACGCCCTTCAAGCCCGCGGAGAGTTGGATGATGAAGTCTTGCTTGGTGCCATCCAAGACAAGGATGCCGTCGTGCGCCGCAACGCGCTCCGAATTGCAGGCGAGCGGGACAATTCGAATGTCACCCCCGAAACGGATCTCGTGCGAGCGCTCGTCGCTGATCCCGATCAACGGGTGGTGCTCAACGGTCTCATCGCTCTCGCAACCTGCAGCTTGAATAGTGAGTTGGCCGCGGAAGTAGTCTCTGCTTGGCCTAAGTTCACCGATAAACATATCCAGTCAGCAGCGCTCGGGGTTGCCGCCAAAGAGCCCGCTCTTTTCTTCCAAGCCGCGTTCCAAGCGAATGATCCGGCGTTCCTCGCCGATTTCGTCGGACATCTCACCCGGTTGGTGGTCAATCGTAATGATCCTGCTCTCGTGAGCCGGTTGATCGTGGGCGCCGCTCAGCAGCCCGCCAAAGTCGACGGCTTGAAACAAGCCATCCTGGAAACGCTGTCGGCCACGCTCAAAACCGATGTCGCGGTGTCCTGGAACAACGAAATCCTGGCCGCTTTCAAATCCATGGTCAGCTCCGATCGCCCCGGCCTCCCGGGTGCCGCGCTCCCGTTGATCGCGCGTTGGGACAAAAACGGGACGCTGTCCGCAGAACTCAAGCCCGTGCTGCAAAACCTCAGCGTGAAGTTGCAGGATTCGTCACTGCCCGATGCACAGCGTGGGCAGGTCGCCATCAACATGCTCGGCGTCCAACGCATCGATTCAGGGATCGTTCCCGCCGTGGCGAAGCTCTTGGGCGGATCGGCGTCCGTCGATCTCCAACGTCGTCTCATCGAGGGTCTCGGAAATACCGCTGCTCCAGCCGCAACCGCCGAACTCCTTAACGCGTTCTCGCGCGTGCCAAACGATCTGCGCGAGGCGATCTTCGGTCAGTTGGTGAAACGGTCGGAATCCTCCCTCGCTCTGGTGCAGGCCTTGGCCGACAAAAAAATCGATGCCCTCTCTGTCGGCCCCTCCAACTGGCATCGTCTGCGAACGCACGGGGATAAGAACGTCGCCGCAAAAGCGAATGAAGTGCTCGATGCATTGCGTGGTCCGGAACAGAAGCAAAAGGATCAGCTCATCGCTCAGTTGAAGCCCGAGGTCGAAAAACCGGGTGGTGACGTCGAGAACGGAAAGAAGCTCTACACCGCCAATTGCGCTGGATGTCACGTCTACAAGAACGAAGGCCGTGACCTCGCTCCCAATCTCACCGGTATGGGCGCTCACGGTGCCGCAGATCTGCTCATGCACGTCGTGGATCCCAATCGGGTCGTCGAACCGAACTTCGTCAGTACCTCCATCGAAACCAAGGACGATCTGACGTTCGACGGGATCATCGCTCGCGAAAACAATGCCGAGGTCGCCATGCGCAACGCAACGGGCGACTTCGTGGTGCGAAAGGACAACGTCAAGAGCCGACAAAGCTCCGGTCGGTCCTTGATGCCGGAAGGGTTCGAAGCGCTGGGTCCGGTCGGGCTGCGCGATTTGATGGCTTATCTCTGCGTGGACGAGATGCGGTACCGGATCCTGGACATGACCGGAGTGTTTACCGCGAATAGCACGAAGGGAATCTACGTCTCCGAAGAAGCGAAGGACGAGACCCTGCGTTTCAGGAAGTTCGGTACGATCAAACACGGGTCGATTCCGTTTGATCTCATCAGTCCCGCCAAAAGCCCCACTGGCAACAACGTCCTCGTTCTCAAGGGCGGCAGCGGACTGGCGAAAACCTTCGCTCAAAGTGTCGAGGTTCGAGTCGGTCATCCCATCTGGCGCCTGCATGTGCTCGGCGGTGTCGGGGGCTGGGCTTGGCCTTACGGCGGGGACGACGGCAAAGATAAACCCGCTGCGAAAGTCACTCTGCATTTCGCAGGCGGCACCACCGAGGAGTTCGTTCTCCGAAATGGGGTCGAGATCGCCGACTACATCGGCCGCTTTGATGTCCCGGGCAGCAAGGAGGTCCCCGATTTGGTCAGCCGCGGACAAGTGCGTTATTTCAATCGCGATGTGAAAGGGCGGTCGGTCGTGGAACGCATCACGCTCGCAAGTTTCGATACGATGGTCGCTCCCACCTTTATCGCGTTAACCGCTGAAATCGAGAAGCCGCTACCCGGTTCCGAGAGCACGGCTTCCGCTCCCAAACCTCCCGTGGTGGTGCCGACCTTCAAGACCACGGACAAGATCAAGACCTTGCTCGTCGGCGGCGGCTCGTCGCACGACTTCGGTCGATGGTTTAATCTGGCAGATGTGGCGACGTTAAACGCGTCGGGATCCGCCGAGGCGCTCTACACAGAGTCCATCGACGCCGTAGTCAGCGCTCTACCAAAGGCCGATGTGTTGGTGTGGAGTAGCAATCAAGCCACGAAGGGTCACGAGGTTCGAAACAAGCTGTTCGAGTTCGCGAACTCGGGCAAGGGATTGCTCCTCGTTCATCCCGGCGTCTGGTATGAATGGAAGGACTGGCCGGAGTACAACCGAACGTTGGTCGGGGGCGGGGCTCGCAGTCATGATCGCTACGGCGAGTTCGAGGTCACGGTAACCCAACCCGATCATCCCATCATGAAGGGTGTGCCCGCAAAGTTCAGCCTGCGCGACGAGCTCTATCGCTTGGAGCTGGATCCTCAGGGAACCCCCGTCGAGGTGTTGGCAACTGGGTTTGAAAAGGGAACCGGCAAGACCTGGCCCATCGTGTATGTCGTCAAACATCCCAAGAGCCGGATCGTCGGCATCACACTTGGACACGACGGCATGTCTCACGATCACCCGGCTTACAAGTCGATCCTCGTCAACGGTCTGAATTACGTCGGCCAACGTAAATAGGGTATGCGCTCTCCTAATCCATCACGGGTCCTCGGGCGAATCGGACTGCCATTCTTGGCGGTGATCGTGGTGCTGACACTCGGGCTGCTTTTGCCCGACGTGCCAGCGCTTGCAGGACCGGTTCGTGTCTTGGTTTGGGACGAGCAACAGCCTGCTCAAAAAACCGTCTACGCAAATTATATCGGCAACGAAATCGCCGGCTATTTGCGTCAACAGCACGGTTTGTCCGTGGCAACGGCTCGCTTGGATGATCCGGATCAAGGGTTATCCAAGGCGACCTTGGATCAAACCGACGTCCTCATGTGGTGGGGTCACGTTCGGCAGTCTGAGATCTCCGCCGAGAAAGCGAAGGACATCGTCGCCCGCGTCCGTGCCGGAAAACTCGCGCTCATCAGTCTGCACTCCGCTCATTGGTCCGCACCGTTCATGGAAGCGATGAACGAACGCGCGCGTGAGGATGCCTTGAAGGCCTTACCCGCTCACGAGCGCACGAGCGCGATCCTGACCGAAAGTAACTTGTTCACCTCCATTCGTACCCCTCCCAAATACAGCGAGCGCCTCACCCCGTCGGTGCTGCTTCGTAAGCCATCGACCGAAGATCCCGTTCGGGTCTATCTTACGCTTCCGAACTGCTGCTTTCCCGGCTACCGAGGCGACGGAAAGCCGAGCCGTGTGAACGTGCTTCTCCCCAAGCACCCCATCGTCAAAGGCATACCCTCGACGTTTGTCATCCATCAAACCGAGATGTATGACGAGCCGTTCCATGTCCCAGCCCCGGACCAAGTGGTGTTCGAGGAGCGGTGGGCCACCGGGGAGTGGTTCCGCAGCGGCTCCGTGTGGAATCTCGGGAAGGGGAAGGTGTTTTACTTCCGACCCGGTCACGAAACCTTCCCGGTATTCAAGAACGCCACCGTGCTCAAGGTCCTCGAAAACGCCGTCCGCTGGGCCGCCCCCAGGTAGAGACCCAGGTAGGGACCCAGGTAGGGACGCCCCGCCGGCGCGTCCCGCCGAAGGCGACCGGGGCGTCCTGGCCGCCGCAAAAGCCTGCACCATTTTGTTCGCCAGCTTTGAACCGAGGGGGTTTACTGTTCGACGCTGCATGGATGCGGCGAATTGAGGCATGTCGCAAGAACCACAACTGACTCCGATGATGGCGCAATACCGCCGCATCAAGAGTGAGCTTCCCTCAGACGCCCTTCTTCTGTTCCGTCTCGGCGATTTCTACGAGATGTTCTTTGAGGACGCTCAAGTGGGTGCCCAGGTTCTGAATGTGGCGCTCACCAAACGCGGCGTGGTCCCGATGTGCGGCATCCCTTTCCATGCCGCCAATGGGTATATCGCCCGGATCTTGAAGGCCGGACGAAAAGTCGCCATTTGCGACCAGATGGAGGAAGCCCGTCCAGGTGTTCTGGTGAAGCGCGATGTCACTCAAATCCTCAGTCCCGGCACGCATTTCGACGAACGCCTGCTCACCTCGAACCAAAGCAACTATCTCGTCGCCGTCTGTTTGACCGGCAAGGCTTACGGTATCGCCGTGATCGAACTTACCACAGGCGAATTCAAAGCCACCGAGGTCGAAGGTGCCGCCGCATTGTCCATGGAACTGGACCGCCTGCGCCCAGCTGAAGTTATTTTTCCCTCCGAGTGCGCCAATCTTAAGGAGTTGTTGAGTTCGCGATTTCGTTGCCTCACGGGGTATGAAGACTGGGTGTTCGCTCCCGAGACTGCGATCTTCACCTTGCGCGAACATTTCAAGGTCACCACGCTCGATGGTCTCGGCCTCAAGGGCCGCCACGCCGCCGTCGGTGCCGCCGGTGCCGCGCTGCAATACGTGTCACAACACCTCCGGCGCGATGTTTCGCATCTCTCCCGGTTTCAGGCCTACCAAACCTCGGATTTCCTGGTGCTCGATAGTGTCACGGCCCGCAATCTCGATGTGGTCGAGCCCGCTCATGCCGATGCCGCCCGCGACGCGTCGCTCTTCGGAGCGCTGAATCGAACCTCGACGCCCATGGGCGCGCGCCGACTCCGCGAATGGTTGCTGCGCCCCTTGGCACACGCGGAGTTGATTCGTCGCCGACAAGAAGCGATTGGCCGAATGATGGCGCGCACCGCGGAGTTGGAGCAACTGCGTTCGGCGTTGCGTGAGGTACGTGATCTGGAGCGCACCCTGAGCCGACTGAGCGTGGGTTCCGGGAATGCTCGGGATCTGGTGGCTCTGCGCCTGGCTCTCGAACAGCTCCCGCGTCTGCGCAGTATCATCGGTGCCTTGTCGGATGGAGAAACCGAATCGGGCGCACCACTCCTGGAGGGTTGGCCAATGGAGGGTTCCTCAACGCCGAATCGCGAGTTGGCTTTGATCGATGAGTTGCGGGATCAGATCACCGAACTACCGGAGTTGGCCGATCGGATCGCGCGTGCCATCGTCGATGAGCCCCCGCTGGCTCTCAAGGAAGGAGGGTTGATCCGGGAAGGTTTCGATCCCCATCTCGATGAGCTGCGTAAAGCGGGCACGGAGGGCAAGGAATGGCTCGCTCGACTCCAACAGCAAGAGATCGAACGATCGGGGATTCCGTCGCTGAAGGTTCGTTTTAACTCCGTGTTTGGTTACTATCTCGAGGTCACCAAAACGCATCTCGACAAGGTGCCGCCCGACTACATCCGCAAACAGACCGTTGCAAACGCTGAACGTTTCATCACGCCCGCACTCAAGGAGATGGAAGGCAAGATCCTCGGTGCCGAGGAGCGGGCTTTGAAGTTGGAATACGAGTTGTTCCAAAAGATTCGCGAGTCGATCCTGTCCGAGGTGCCTCGTATCCAGCTCACCGCTTCCGCTCTCTCTCAGTTGGACGTGCTCGCTTCCATGGCCGAAACCGCACGGTTGTTTAATTATTGCCGACCTCACGTCGGCACCGAGGGTGTGCTCGAGGTAGTCGAGGGTCGTCATCCCGTGCTGGATCAGTCGTCTAGCGGCGAACGTTTCGTCCCTAACGACAGCCTGCTGGATGCAACGGGCCAGCAGATCGCCATCATCACAGGCCCGAACATGGCCGGCAAAAGCACCTTCATCCGCCAAGTGGCCTTGATCGTCCTGCTCGCGCACACCGGTGCCTATGTGCCCGCGACGCGTGCGCGCGTGGATTTGGTCGATCGCATCTTCACCCGCATCGGGGCCAGCGACGATCTCTCCCGCGGCCAGTCTACTTTCATGGTGGAAATGAGCGAGACCGCCAACATTCTCAACTGCGCCACCCCACGCAGCTTGGTCATCCTCGACGAGGTCGGAAGGGGAACCAGCACCTTCGACGGCCTCAGCCTAGCCTGGTCGATCGTTGAGTTTCTTCACAACCAAGTCGGTGCCAAAACGCTCTTTGCCACGCACTATCACGAACTCACCGAGCTCGCCGGTCGGCTGGCACGGGTGCGCAACTACAACGTCGCTGTTCGGGAATGGAATGATCAGATCATATTCTTGAGGAAAATCGTTGAGGGCGGAGCAGACAAGAGCTATGGCATTCAGGTGGCTCGCTTGGCAGGAGTGCCACGCCCAGTTCTAGAACGGGCGAAGGAAATCCTGAGAAACCTCGAAGAAGCCGAACTCACGCCCGAAGGCCAGCCCAGGGCGGCGGGTCGACAGAAAGCGGAACGGGAGAAGCTCAAACGTTTGACCCCGTCCCCTCAACTGGATTTGTTTGGGTTAAACTTAGAATCAACGATGGAGCCTCGAGAAGAGTTACAACGGCCCGGATGAGAACGTCATGACGAAGCACGAGTCATGTCCCGCAAGGATTTGTCACACGATTCAAAGTGCCTTTACCGACAGAATGGCGCATCCTTCGGTCTGGGAGCGCCACCGGACCTAGGCCGACCCCACAACGCCAATCATGAACCCGCCAAATCCAAGCTTCTTCGTCACTGGCGGTACGCTTCGTCCCAACGCACCCAGCTACGTGACGCGCTCTGCGGATCGCGAGTTGTTCGAAGGGTTGTCGCGCGGCGAGTTCTGTTACGTTCTAACCTCCCGGCAGATGGGGAAGTCTTCCCTCATGAGCCGAACCGCCTCCCGCCTCCGGGAAGAAGGGTCTCGCGTCGTCGTACTCGATCTCACGTCCTACGGTCAAAATCTCACCGTCGAACAATGGTATGACGGTCTGTGCTCTGCGATCGGTCGTCAGCTTCGAATCGAGGATCTGATGGAGGCGTTCTGGATGACCCACGAACGGCTAGGCGGACTCCAACGGCTCATGATGGCACTCGAATACGTCATCCTCCCTGTGCTCACCCCGACCGCCGAGCACCCCGAGGGCCGTAAACTCGTGGTCTTCGTCGACGAGATCGACGTCGTTCGGAGCCTGCCGTTCTCCACCGACGAATTCTTCGCCGCCATTCGTGGGTGCTACAACCGCCGACCCGAGCAGCCCGGCTTTGAGCGCGTTGCGTTTTGCTTGATGGGCACAGCAGCCCCCGCCGACCTCATCCGCGATCCGCGCACCACACCCTTCCATATCGGCCGCCGTATCGAGCTCACCGATTTCACCATCGACGAAGCCTCCGTCTTGGTTCCCGGAATCGAGGCTTGCATGCCGCCTTCAAAGGCCTGCCCCATCCGCGCACTCGCTATCTTCGATCGCATCCATTACTGGACCGCAGGTCATCCGTATCTAACCCAACGTCTCTGTCAGGCCGTATCCGAAATCCTGCCCGTGGCTCCCGAATCGGAGCCCGAAGCCTTGGTAGATCGCTTGTGCGATCAGATCTTCCTGTCAACGCGCGCACGTGAGCTGGACGATAATCTCTTGTTTGTCCGAGAGCGCATGTTGCGAGGGGACGGTGATCCCACTCGACGGATCTGTTTATACGAGGAGATCCGCTCCGGAAAATCGGTGCGCGACGATGATAGCAACGACGCCATCGGCCAGCTTCGCCTCGCCGGAATCATCGGGAGTGAATGGGGCGAGCTCACCGTTCGGAACCGGATTTATCATACCGTGTTCGACCCGGTCTGGATCGAGACCCGGTTGCCGTTCGGGGAACTCGAGAAGCCGGGCGGGGAACGGGTGCGTCTCATGAACAATTGCATGATCGGAAGAGGGATCATCAACGACCTCGTCTTGCTCGATGATCAAGTGTCGCGCCGACACGCCCAAATCCAGATGCAGTCCCAAGGCGAATACACGCTCCAGGACCTGGGCAGCAGCAACGGCACCTTTATCGATGGCCAACCCGTGCAGCGACCCGTCATACTCCACGACGGCGCGCGCATCGACATCGGACCGTTCCAGCTCATCTTTCGTCAGATCCGAAAACCCGAAGTCAACATCGCCGAAGGCGCCACCGGCCACTTCCGCCGCCCCCCCAGGTAGGGACGTCCCGCCGGGACGTCCCCGTCCGGCCGATCCAGGCCGGACGGAATCCCCCTGTCCGCTGAACTCCTCCGCCCGCCCGCAACCCTCCGTCCTACCGCAGCCCTCACCTCAACCGTCCCCCCGCCTCCACCCACGATCGCGTGAAGATCGCGCGTCGTATCACCGTGCGTTCGTCGCTCGTAAACATCACCTGCAACGTCCCGTCCTGCGCTTCGATCGCGGTCGGATACGCAAAATCACCCGAGCCCTCCATCAGGTTGCGTCGATGCGGGAAAGTCTTACCTTGGTCCGTCGAAAGTGCCACCGTAAGCGGGGTTCGATCGTTCATGCTATCGTTGTAAACCAGCATCAAACTGCCATCGCGTAGCTTGAGGAAATCGATCGCCGCATTCGGGTTGGGAAAGGTCGAGTTGACCCCTTCCGACCACGTCCGCCCACCATCCCGCGATTCCGCCCGAATGATATAGCCCTCGGTCGTTGGTTCATAACTCCCCGAGCGTCGACAAAACGCCAGGAGATGGTTCGGCTCAAGCTCCACCACCGAAGGCTGCTCGTTGCCCTTGATCGAACGTATCGGTTGCGACGCCACCCACAGTTTCGTCTTCACGTCATATCGAAGCACCAAAGACGTCGTATCCGGCCCTGTGAATTCCGTGTCGTGGCCTGTCTCCCGGTAAATCGGCAATAGGAACTCGCCATTGTGCAGAACCATCGGCCGACCTCGTACCATCGTGCCTTCGTCGTGCGTGATCGGAAAGGCGTCCGACCACGAGCGCGCTCCATCGCGCGAGATTTTGCCCATGATCCGCGAGGTCGACCACGTTTCCCCTTGGCGCGTGACATAGAACAACCACACCGCGCCGTCGGGTGCTTGCCACACGACACCGTTGCCGACCGAATGCAGCGGGTTGCTAGCGATCGGTGTGGGCTTGGACCAAGTTCTGGAACCCCGGCGCAACCGAGCTCCAAACACCGAGGTTTGGGTCGCATACTCCCCTTCACCGCCATAGTAAACCAGGTAGAGATCTCCGTTCCGCAGTTGATCAAAACAGGCCGGATGTTTGTAGGGCCCGGTCTTGATCTCAGGACCAAAGATTCGCTCCACGCGCAGCCCGGGGGATTGCGACGCACGCAGTTCCGAGTTCGCCCCTGCCGCGTGTGCGGTGTTGACCAGAACCTCACTCACCACGAACGCAGCTGCGCACAGCACGCCATAGCCAATCCGCATCAAAACCAATGACATGAACCACAACATAAATCGCTACTCCAGTTAAGGCCGCCGCGCCGACCCCCCACCGGAGGGCAGGTCTCCGACCTCCCAATCCCCCGGCCCATAACCTAGTCTCGCCCTGAAGCCTTCGCCTCGGCCCACCAAGCCTCAATGGCACCCCATAACATCCTTCAACGGCCTCTGCACGCCACTTCATGAGCGTGACAAACAACTCAACCTCATGGCCGCGCGCTCAGTTTCTCCGCGATCTCCCGCACCCCTCGGTCCTCATCCCGCAACGCGGCCTCCAGAGCGCTCAGATATCGCTCCGATTTCCCATCCCATCGACCCAATGCGTCAATCGCTTCCGCGCGAATCGCGGGGTTCGAATTCGTCAAACACCGTTCTACTGCCGGCAACGCAGCCGTGCCGATCTGACCCAACGCATGAGCTGCCATCAACCCCGGATAAAACGCACCTTTCGCGACGACATATTCCAAATCCGCTATCGCCCCCGTCGCACCTTCACCCATTTCACCCAACGCCTGCGCCGCCTGCGCCGCGACCGCATCCGAGGTTCGCCGCATGAGTCGACCCAGCTCAGGCACCGCCGCCGCTCCCACACCCGTCAATGCCATGCGTGCACCGCCGCCCATCGCATAGTCGTTCTCCTCCAAGGCCGCGATCAACACCGGCACCGCCGCCGCCGCTTGGGGTCCGATAAAACTCAACGCGCGTAACGCTTGATAGCGTCGGACCTGATACCACGTGACGTTCGGCAACGGGAGGCCCAATACCGCCGGGATCCGCGACACCACCGGTTCTAGTGCTCGCACAAGCAACGGCGGTTTCGTCCGAGCCATCCGCGCCAGGGGTTCCACCAACACCGGTCCAACCTCGCGGAGTCGCGTTATGTTCTGACCCAACAAAACCGGATCGTTCGCATTCAAGATCACCAACCATTGCGCAACCGTGTGGCCTCCATACCGTGCTTGCTGCATCCGACTCCATCCCGCGATTCCCACGACAACCAATCCCACCAAACCGATCCCTATCCAAACCGCTGCACGGCCTCCAAATCGTCTTCCTGCTCTCGCCGGGGCCGACTCCGTCGTCGGAACCGGGTGAGACCCTCCGCTCGAGAGGTCCGAGCGTTGATCGTGTCCCCCCAAACTCGTTCCCTGATGGCTTCCTTCGGTACTCACTATTCCATCGCCCTCGGCGCGGGGTTGTTCTGGGGATCGATTTTCCAAAGCGACTCAGCCGCGTTCGATTGGACCAACGTATCGGTATCGCGCGCCGCAACGCGCAACGCCGGCAATGCCTCGCGCGCATCCTCGCCCATCGCACCCAATAACGTAACGGCCGCCGACCTCACATACCGGTCGCCATCCGCCGCCGCCGTGATCACATCGGCCAATGCCGACCTCGACGCTGGAATCCAACGCCCAAGCCCCGTCAACGCTTCCCATCGCCCCCAACGTTTTCACGGCCCCCAGTTGCACTGTCGTATTCGTCGACCCCGCCAACCCCACCAACACTTGCATCACACGCTGCTGCTCGCCGCCGATCCTCCACAAGGCCTCGGCTGCTGCGAATCGAATCTCAAGATCGCTCTCCTCCAACGCTCCAACCACGACTGGTCGTGCTGAAATCGCGCTCGATCCCAATTGCCGAATCAGTCGCAACCCCGCCAATCGCCGCGCTCTGGCTCGCGACTGAACCGCCTCGCACAAGCCCGGCAACGCGGGTTCGCCGATCGCCCCTAGCGCATACTCCGCCAACCGGGCCACCGACGTCTCCCGGTCGTCCAATGCTCGCAACAGTTCCGGCGTCGCCTCTACCGCCTCCGGTCCCATCCGACGCAATACCCATGCCGACGTCGCTCGAACCTGCGAAGCCGAAGCTCGGTTCTCCAAGTACCGCCGCACCGGCTCCGGCCCCTGCATCTGCAGCATCCCCATCGCCCGATCCCACAGCGTGTCGCGCCGACGCAGTTGAGCCCGCAGCCGTGGCACTGCGGGCCGGCCCAGCGTGCACAGTGTGTC
>Ga0172373_10004964_pt1 | contig 18502 bp, 17 predicted proteins | sample Lak10m_2_FD_114546 | JGI IMG/M metagenome (GOLD analysis project Ga0172373, IMG submission 114546) | Freshwater microbial communities from Kabuno Bay, South-Kivu, Congo - kab_092012_10m | ecosystem: Environmental > Aquatic > Freshwater > Lake | place: Democratic Republic of the Congo...
CAGCCATCTTTAATTTCATTATATGATTAACGAATTAAAAATATTATAATTGGCGGCGGCTTTAATTAACCCGAGGGTGGGTCTCGGTTTAATTCGTCTCAATCACGATTTTAGCCCCTGTAGCCTATAACTATAGGATTCCCAGCCCAACTTGAACCCAGACCGAGTCTCAAACATTGAATCCGAGTGCTATTTTGACAGTATAGGGCTCGTCTATGCGTAGGAGGTTGTTGTTCTTGTCGGTAAACCTCAAAGTCATGTTCCTCAGTGAAGACATGCTCGTTTTGGTGGCATAGTTTTGATCTGCCAAGAATGCCTACTATGGGGAAATCACCCCAGCCGGTCTATTACGAGCACAAATGCTGATTACATCGGTGTTTTACCCATCTGTGGTCCACATGGATGCCTCTGGGGTGCCTCTGATGTAAACGTGCTGGTCTATATACATCTGGGGGTTGAGTAGGGTCGATGCAATGAAGGAATCGAGCTTATTTGCAGGATCATAGTTTGCATCATCTTTCTTATGCCTTGCATTTGAGAAGAACTGAGTAAACCCAGTGTCAACAGTTGAAATCCAGCCATTCTCAACCACTGCCCCGCCAAACAACTAGGCTAATAGTGCCCCTGTCTGGTCCTTCTAGCCCCCCTCGAATACTATGGCGATGCGTTTGATATAGGACTTGAGACCCTCGCCGGGGTATATACCAGCGTCTACAATAGTGCCAGGGGCAGAAAACTCTACAATGTACTTTGAAGTACTTGGTTCAAATGCAAAGTCATCAATCCATTGGAATAGGTGGAAGTTTGCAGATTCAGGATCGATGCCATCCTCATTATAGGGAATAGTGTTCATGAGCATCTATTTGATCTTCTGGGCCATATCATAGCAGTTATGGATACCTGCTAGGTCTATGGTATTGATTGTTGTGGTATTCTTGACTTGATTGCCACCGTGCTCTGGATCCCAAGGATGGAGCTGGGGAGAGAACCAAACATTGACACTTACGCTGATCTATGCGCTTGCGCCGATGATCTAGGGTATCGAATCATTGAGAGGGAAGTCAAAATAGATCAATTTGAAGTACCCATAGTCTTTGTTGAGTCTAGGCACGTTCTAATAGTACTACTAGAGGTTGGGCAGGGATATGGTCTCGACGCATTGACGGCCATGAACGTAGACGATCTAGGGGGTCGGATGTTCGTAGGTATCATCAGATATGTGGTCTTTCGAAGAGGGCATCATCTTATAATATTACAATGCAAGGGGCAGGTGATGGATTTAAGCTAATAGAGAACCAGTTACAATTCAAGACGCTGGAGTAGGGTCAAGTAGATGGAGTTAAGCTGAGCGAATAGGAATAGGAGTACCTGCTGCCTCATTTCTTGATGCTGCTCGTTGGAAAGCCTGGATCGGGCAAGACTACGTTGCTCAAGTAACTACTCACTAATAACCAAATGTACTACCGAAAGTTCGACGATGTGATCCTTGTTTCGCCATCCCATGCCAAGATGGGGGTCCGCGTAAAACAGGAGAATACGAACCCCTAGTTTGATCTCGATTGGATATTCGACAAGTTCGATAAGATCAACAGGGACCAGCTGGATCATGTATTTGGACATAAGCTCAAATTGATTGCCAAGGAGAAGAAAAGTGAGACTGGAAAGTCATTGGGCAAGAATACGGTATTGAACGATAACAAGAGTCGATGGCTTCTGGGTGATATGTTTAGACCCCTGCCATCATAGATCAAGGCAATTGAAGACGGGGGAGTCAAGAAGGGGCGTGGGAAGTAGAACTCAACGGCGCAAGCACCTGCGAGCAAGCGCAAGCAGGAGGTTGACGCCAGCGAGATCTTCATGCAGAAGAAGTATGAGGAGTTGAAAAAGTTGCCAAGGGATGAATAGGATCGCACGCATCGCAATATATTGCTCGTTCTCGATGATGTGGTGGGCTCAATCAAGAAGGCAGAGTACGATCCTCGCCTTGCGTAGCTCGCCATGAACCGGAGGCATATCATTTTCAATGGAACGATCTCGATCATAATCGTAACGTAGAAGTACAGCCTGGTACCGAGCAGGGTTAGATCAAATGCCAACTGGCTTATCCTCTACAAGTTGAACCCCGTCGACTTTGAGGCAGCATATCGAGATGCCATTGTCCTATCACCACAAAGATGGCGTCAATTATTGGACTTTGCATATGGTACAACCGAGTATTCCGACACCAAAGGCAAGGGGAAGATGCTGATGCAAGATAAAGACTACGGATAGGAGGATGGAAACGATTATGACGATGGCGATGATGAGCCAGTATAGGAATTCAGGTCGATTAAGGATGAGATGAAGGGAAAGAAGTATGAGAACTTGGGAGTTTGGGTTGAGATGAATATATACTTTAAGAATTTTAAGAGAATACACTTGTGAATCAAAATCCAGATTCTTGACTTACTCCGCGAGCCCCTGGTGCTCTACCAGCCCCCTATTTGAGGATTCCCTTGCCAGGAGTTGATGCTCGATGGCGAGACGTGCTTGATTTCCTGGCCGTACTATCTGCAGGATCGTATTGATTCTGTCCCTCTTGAATGTTTACTCGTGACTTTGATCTCGCGCCTTTGATTGTGTCTGATTGGAATCTACCTATTCGTTGTTGATCCTCATATTATGGTTTTATCTTCTTCTGGAGTTATCCGGACTATTTAAGTTATCTGATCGTATCGCGCTTAGCCTACTTTGTATAGGCTCCAAACTCGGTATTTGGAGGGTACTCTTATTTGACCTATTCGATCACCTTCTAGACTTCACCAATCATATGTGCTACTCTCATCATGTTAGTTTTGGCACTCCTCAAGGTCTCCGTGTGCCCATTCTTCTTCATGTACTAATAGTACTATTACGCTGTATTCAGCGCTCTGACTACTTTGTCAGTAACGTCTGTTTGTATATCTATAGGGGCAGTAGAATTCAGTATCACATTCTCAACTTCTGCAGATTAGAAACTTAATGAAGAAAGCATCTTCTTCATTATCTCATCAACTCGTTGCTAATCGTACGGTTCTAATTGTTACAAAGTTTTCCCCCTATTCTTTGTCGACATTGAGATATCTCTCTTGTTTTGAACACTGATATACTTGTTGCCTCTCTTTTCCACTTTGTATGTAGTCAGATCACCAATTTCCCTGGGTGGCAATGCCCCCACATCAGGGGCAGTTGTATCTCCCGGGGTAAGTTGTAACTCCGGTAACTCGACCTGGCCAAGTTTGTCATAATCTTAGGAATCTACTTCCCACTCTGAACTTGCTGCCTGTGATTTACCCTTGGACCCTCTCGACATTGATCCTTTAGGAGTTGCAAAGTCAGAACCGGCCGACGAATCAGTTAAAGCAACCTGTTTCCCCATAAATTTCATTACCCCACCGTAAGTTTTTCCACCTAATGGGTTAATAGGATGCGTTGTTGCTTAATCAGGGTTGGTAGTATTAGGGATTGCTCTACCTTGCGTGTCAAACTATTGCTTTGCTTGGCTAATTCCGCGCTTTTAATTGACGAGCTGCTTCCTCGTTTCAGATTTTCTCTCTTCTACCAATCTACTAGATCGCGCATTAAGACTAGCGGTTCTACCAAACAGTTTCTCTGCGTTGTTAGCAGGGCCTTCTGAAGTTTTGCTCTTTTTGCCAATTGAAAACGCATCGGTATCAGCAGGCTATTCCATCAAATCATCGCCCATCTTGGTTTCGCCTTGTGGCTTGCCTGGGGTTGCTGTGGCTTGCGTTATCGCGGCCGCCTTTGTTTACTGAGCTACCTATGGTAGTATTGAAGCTGTTTGAGGGGGTGGCTATACTGGCGCTGGCGGTGGGAGAGTCATATTGACTGCCTGAGGTGCGATTTTCTACTATTATGCAAGGAGTTGCATTGGCATGTTTTGCATTCCGGTCAAAAGTTGCTAGGTGACTTATCCAAGTTGGGTTGTTACCTGGGTCTGATTTTGCATTGCACCTGTCAACGCCGTTCCTATGGTTGCGAGCTATTGATAGGTCTTGCCTAATTGCTCAACCGTTCCTGCCTGAATAGGCACATTGATGGGTTGCCCACTGAGAGCTTGACCGTCGATAGTATAGTTGAAAGTAGGAGCCTTTATATTGAACTATACATTATCGGGATTCTTCTGGGGATCATCCTGGAGGAAGTAGTTGAACTGGGGTGCTTTGACGGGAAATGTTTTTACAGGCTATGTATCCATCAAAAATTCGAACTCAGGGGGTTATAATGTAAAGGACAGACTGTCGTAATCCTATTCTGCCCAGTACTTTTACCAATCAGGAGCACTCCATTTGATTTTAGGTGGAACTACAGGGATAACCTGATCTGAAAAATCTAGCTTTTGCTCTTCTAGTCCTTGAATTTATGGTTTGCCGGATACGTTGAACTTTAGGACTTCTTATGATAGGTTAAGGTTCTAATCATTAAGCCCGAGGACCTTTGGTTTGCCTTACAGATTAACTCTCACAGATTCTTGGCCCAAATCAAGCTATCTGTCATCTAATCCTAGGATTCTGGGCTTGTTAACAGGGCGGATGTTAAACGTCTCCCCGCTAAGATCAAGATCATGCGATAGGCCAGTGAGTTTGGGGCGGCCCTTTGGTCGCACTGACATTACCTCGCCGGAAAGATCAATATCGGGGTTGACAACGTTTATCTAAGGCCTACCGAACGGGGCTAAGTTGATCTATTGCTAAGACAAATCTATAGGGATATCATTACCCTGGACAAATGTAGGTTATCCACCAGGGGCAAACTTCAACTGGAATGCCTAATCAGCTAGATTAACTTCAGGGGCGACAAAGTTTTCAGGACCAAGTCCAGTTATGTTGAATTAGAACTGCTTCTTGTTGAAATCGAGAGGGGGTGCCACAAATCGAGCCTTCCCCATATTGATAATAGGAACATCGATGTTCTTATCGGCTAGATCAATACTTGGAACGTTGAACTTGAGATTTCTCCCATTAATCAATTGAACATTCAAGGGTACATTCTTATCATTGTTGAGTTATAGTCTGATCTATGCTGGATCTAAAGCCAAATTGATTCTGCCTTCGATTCTTGCATCGACTTGTTCTGCGGGTATCCTGACCCCGTCAATTGGAGCGGCTGCTCTTTCAATAACGCGCTCCCTTACAACCGCAGGAATTGGTGCATCTACTGCCTGATATCCGAGTAGTGGCTATCCGACCCCTCTATTTTAGAGCATCAGTCCTTATTCTTCCGATCCCTTGATTGTCTTATGAACGCCTTCCAAGTACTTATCTTACATCGGTAGAGTGAATGGACCCCTGACTGAGATACCTGCTGCCTCTTATAATTGTTTAAGCGCAACTTCTTCTGAATCTAGGATCGTCTATCTGGGTCTTATGACATTCTCGAATAGACTATCAATTGACTTGTCGATTTTCGGATCAATGGTATATCTGGGTCTCTTGCGAACCTGGCTAGGGGCCATATTAGGATGTTTACGCGCATATGACTTTTCTATAAGGTTTATCGCTCTGCTAAGGCTATTGACGGGCAACCATCCATTGGACGGGACGAATTGCCTGGCATCAAAGTCTAGTTGGTCAATGTCGGTATCCTTTGGAAGCAAGGCCCCGGAAAAGTACCTTTTACCTATGGCTGACTGTTGCAACATTGAACTGCTCATAGTTTCGCGGGGCTCGTCAAAGCCTCCCTTGGATGATATCTCGCTAAGCATTTAAAGAATTATTAACTCACTTGCCTAATGTAACAATCTACAAGTCAGGCCTAATATAGATAATGAAATCAGCACGTAAGAAGGTTAACATGTAGCTAACTTTATCAGACCATTTGCCATCTGACGCGAGTTGGATATAGAAGGGCCATTGCGATTTCCTGCCAGTTATCATGGTCTTGTCACTGCCCATCTCCTCTCCCTCAAGTGAAATACCGTACTGGCACCTTCCAACGAGCGATTGCTTATTAACAAGGTTCGCCAACGTGACCGCACAGTCCGCCTTCTTTGAAACCTTGATTTCAATAGGATCCATTTGACCATTATATTGATCACCACACCAATTGCTACTGTGAATAGCACCGTCAGTAGTAGGATCATGCATCTTATTCCAAGATTTGTAAAGCTCTACGAGGAAAGGAATCTGTTCTCCATTGAGAGAAGTTCCAGAATCTCCTTCAAGAGGTTACTGAGGGATCTGAGTAGTTCCATTGACTAGATATAGACTCTTGATATTGTGGGACACGAAATGAAGTTTTCTAGCACACGCCTTTGTTTCGAAATGATTATACATGAAGAGGAAATGGACTGAATTTATTGATTTCATGTTCATAGCGATATGGGATGTAGAGGGGACTGCTGTCCCTGATATCAATTGTTGAGGAGCTGCATGGAATGAGTTGCAGTAGATGAAAAGCCCATGATCTGCAACCGATGCTTCGAGAGTCCTATGGATGTCTTGCTCAAATGTTAGCAAGTGGGTTACAAGGTTGAACTTGGTAATCTTGTAAGTTCTTGAACCTGCGACCTAGTTAGAGTAAAACGCATGCTGATTTAGAGTGATTTCTATATCGAGTGGTAGTAAGTTGAGAGGCAGTAACTTCTTTTCTGGCATTAACAATCCAATGACCCCAGAATATATGGGAATACAGAACTGCATCTTGGTCAATCCCGTAGCAACACAAGCTGCTGCATCGCTCTTGACAGTCACTGGAGGAACTCGCCTGCCCCCTTGATGGAAACCATACGTGAGTGGGATAGCAGTATGGAGATTGCTTTTACCTGCTTCGTACAAGTGATTGACGGCAGTGCCGCCAATTTCTGCCTTTCTAGTAGCATCAACTACAGCATACCTATCAATTGTACCATAATTGTCTGCTGCTGAACCTGACTCAGTCACATCGTAACCAAAATCATCATGGAAAGTCGTCTCCCCAAAGAATTAAGTCAGGTTAGGCGTAGATCCTTGATGACACGAGTTGAAAATCTTCTCGCGTGTTATAGAACCTGCCCCACCTTCTCGAGCCTATTCCTCAGCCGCTGCTCCGTAATAGATCTGGTTGTTTGGGAACCCTTCCCAGTGATGAAGTACTGCCTGCTCGCCAGAGTAGATCATATCGTTGATCATAGCGGCAACTACATCGTAATTCTCAATTCTTTCCAGCTCAACGCCCTATGATCTAATTATCATTCTATTGATAAACGAATGGGCCGATCTATCCAATGTTCTAATTTCACCGGCAGCAAAGTCTGACATTTCAACAGTGAACTAGAGATAGGTGGAATAGGGGTCAAGGAAGCCATTGCCGCTCAGTATGAACTTTATCATATCGCCACCTTTCGCTCCACTGACAGCGGTCTGTGGTTGATACCTAACGAGGGTGATAGTGTTCTCTATTGCCTGGGGTTTCACATCTACATAGTTGAGGGAATTGGGGACGACAGTATCTGGGGTTGCCATATGGTTGTTTCCAAAGATAAGATTATAATCAAATAACTAAATCGCAATATATAGAAATCAGATGGACGTAACTGCGAGCTATGCTGCGAGAGCCAGCAAACTCAGGGGAGCTGGAGCAAAGGCACGACACGATGAAAGTGAAAGGTAAAAGATGATAAAGTCAAAGGGACTTAGCTACGCAGCTTATTGGAAGGAGTACGTGAGGTGTAAAGCCGACGTAATTGAGTTCTATCAAATCTTCTATTCAGAGTATCCTCCTCAGCTTGTAGATGCGATAGCGCGTAGAATCGAGGAAGTCGTCGTAAAAGCAAGAAGTGGCTAGGAACTTGACGAACGTGAAAAGAAGATGTTTACGCAGAAGGAATCAGAGTATTGGGATTATAAGGCAGACATTCAGCAGTAGGAGTTAGCCGGCAAAATTCAGCAAGCCATGGACCGCCTTAACCTAATTGACAAGTGATTGAGTGTATAATATTTATGAACTAATCAGATAAATCTCTACTATACATCTTGGAGGCTACGGCCCTCTCAAGTAACGCCGATACTCACTTTGCTGCCATAGCGGCGGGGGAGCAGGCAATACTTGCCAATATCAACAAAGACTAGGCATTGTTTGCATTACCACGTTTATTAGATCAAGTAGATGAGCAAGAGCTTTACATTGCAATGATGAACGCTGGCAACTTCTTAGAGATTGGAGCAGAACTAAGACGCCAATAAGAAACGGTTGGGGACGGGGCTCCATACGACAAATGGCAGGCTATTGCAACTGCGGTCCTTGATACGCGAGCTAATCAAGCTTTCAGGCTAATGAGAGCTTAGATTTTCAAACCATTTACGTAGGTTACCGCCGCCGAAGTAGAGGAGATCATCGACGATTCAAAGGCTCAGCTACTCGAGCACATAGGCGTTCCCAACGGTGTAACACCAGATCAGCTGTCATGGGATGCGATATCATACAAAGTTGTTCAATCAGCAGCAGAGATGTTCTGCGTAAAGTACCCCGATGCAATGCTCAAACTAAGTCCATAAGAACTAGGAATCATTGACGAGGCTCAGCTATTATGCGCGCGAACTATAGATGAGAAATGTGCCGAGTATAGAGCTCGGTCTGAAACAACCGAAGACGAGTTCATACCAGATGCTACGTTATTCCTAGAAGGTTCCATATCCGGAGGAGCTGACTCTGAGAGAGAAGTCAGAATAAGGAGAATGTCAAAGGACACCCTTCGTAAGTACATCGACTAAATGCAGAGCCTATTTGCGAGTGGACACTTGCCCGGAACCATCGCACCTAGCAAGATATTTGCCAGTCATGACATGATTGGGGCAACTTAGCTAAGAGCGTCCATAATGAAGCTGGCTGAAATGCAAACCGTTTAAGAAGATGACATCCTAAACAACCCAAATACTAGACGCAGATCGACCCTATTGGCAAATGGAATACCAGGTGATACTGCCACACAGTGGACTGTAAAGCAGAGGCAATCTATCCTACTGAGTAGAAACATTTGCTAAGGATATCGTATGGGATTATCATCATTTGGTGCAAACTATAACAAACCTATGACTGAAACACGCAATCAGTTATCAGGGGGCGCCAATAGCTTGGCTGATCAAGTCGATCTTAACCTAAATGGATCAGTGCTGAGAATGTCACACGAGGAAAACGAATTACTGAAATAGCAGCTATCTGTATTACTCGCATGCCTTAGAATACGATGCGATGCAATCTAGAGTAGTGCTTGGGAGCTAGTAACAGAGGAAGACTTTGAACATATGGAGATGGTAAGGCATATGGCTCAAGTTTCATCGATTACTGCCGATGATACAATATACAGGACTGCGACAGTACTCATGACAACGTATTAGAGTGGACATCAAAACACAAAGTTTGAGGGCAAATGGTTACCAGAGGAACTTAATTCACTAATCACATACTCGGTTCAGGGGCGAGTCAAGTCGTTATTGCGAGCAGTGCCGATTCTCTAGACCGACATCGAAGAAGGTGGACCAATGTTTGAAGGAATCCTCAAGTGTATTTATATGACATGCGCGGCCGAACAACGAAATAAGATGGAAGAGCAGGACAGGTTCATTAGAAGAACTGGGACAGCCCAGAGTGCTATTAGAATTACCCAATGACTTAATAAAGTTAATAATCACATCTACATTTTCTCTATACCGTCTTGATTGCTTGCCTATGGGCCAGGGCCTCCTCCTCCTCCACCCATAATCTGTTGATATCCTTGATGCATCCGCTCTTTAAACGCATCTGCCACCGATCCCATTTGCGGTGCCATGATCGGCATCTTTCGTTTGAGCCAATCGCTTTGAGCAAACTTTTACATGCCTCCGTATGCGGCGTCCACCCCAGTCGCATACATTCTATCCATGACGCTTCGGCCAAGACTTTGAGCCTTTGAATCTCCACCAAGGGCATTGGTGAAATAGCTTGATATACGCGATAATACCGGGGATGCGACCTTGTTTAGAAGATATCCTCCTGCCTGTTTGAGTAGAGGACCTGCGGCCGCACCAAGTGCACCAAGAAGGAATGACATTTAATATTATTATGATAAGTAAGTCAACTCATACAACAAAGCGATTTGCGGGCTTTATCTTGAACTGATAGTTGCCCCCGAGCGTAAATTGCTTGGCCACTTTCCTTGCTCTCTCTAATGGCGTAATGGTTGGAGCCCTAGCGTAATTAGGTCCGAGTTGTTACTATCTAATCTTTCCGGCAATGCCTGTCCTCAAAATCTACTAACGTGCCATCGGGTCACTCTACAATGCGGCCAACACTGACAAGTTCTCATCCGGTTATTTGCCAAGTGCTGTAGTTACATGGACGCTTTCATCTTCGAATTGACCAACCCCGTTGGCAGCAGAGTAATTCCATAGCATTTCTTTCATATTATCGGGTTGGACAAACCTAGAGATTCTACGTAGGAATACATCTGCGATAGGAGTTTCTTGGTTTCCATTGAATGCATTGTTGTAAATACCTGCTTTGAATGATGGACCTATGCCATTCTTCAGCATTTACAACGGATTGGCCTTCGCAGCAGCAGCGAATGCGGCCTTGGTTAAACGTATAGTGTTAAATGCTTCTTGTTATCCAAAGAACCCCTTTTCGTAAGCACTTGCCATATTCTTCAAAGGGTCCATATTATAATCGATACCCTTCTCAAACTAGGTGAATCCAGTAGCATTTACGTCGATTGAAATCTAGGTGGCTGTAGGGAACTTTACCATGTCCAATTGGTCTTTACCGAATACTCCGTTTACGAGCCTTTTCATTGACTGCGTATGCCTTGAATCTTAGGAGGCCTGTTAGTGCTTTTAATCCAGGGGTTACGCCATGCTCATTTACGACTAAGTTGTGCCGGGACTTGCCATAGCGGCCTCCAAATCTGGGAATGCTGCTGGTTAAGCTGCGAATAGTTGATCCATCTTATAATTATAATCATGAGAGGATCACGTACCGAGTTTAACAAGGGAACAAGAACTGTCCATCAAAGTTCATTTGCAGACTATAGGAGATAGTTACTATAGGCCAACATGGATTAGGAAGCGTACTAGAACGCAATGAACAACACTGAAGCAATGTCCCAGGGAATATATGACATGGAACGTGCCAAGACTGCGAACCAGTAGAATTAGAACCTCGCAAACTACCTCATGACATTATCATAGTCGGTCGCAGGAAGAGGAGTCAATAAGTCGATTGAATCACCAGCTGAGTTGTAAGGAATGCGACCATAGAATCCCTAGTTCTTTGGGCTTGGTAGAAAGGATGCGATACCATATCAAAAGGCATTAGCTGATGGGTAGAATCTAAGAGCGGTGCTGAGTGGCTACAGTGAACTGAGACCTGAGGATGGTCAAATGAGCGCAGACGCTGCTAACGTTATTGCAACGGCAAGTAGAAGGGCAGGACTTGTCAGCGAGGCATTCAACAAACCATAGAGAGACTCGATATACGCAGGAGTCCCAAAGAATGCTGCGGTCAACCTATTCGAAATCAAGCTCAGAAATAAGAGGAGAGATAGCATATACGCGCTGTATTGAGTGATATAAGACATTATGTCAAAATGATTTACTAGTAATATTTATAACCAACCTACACATTGACATGGAATAGATTGACGGGGAAGGAGTTGCAACTAGAATCCCCCTACCAGTATTAGGAAAGAAGCCTACGAGAGCAAAACTACATGAATACTACTAAGTGAAGTTCTTCAATGTCGCAGATATGAATGAACTCGTGGAGCTACGAATAGAGGCAAGGGAACTAGATTCGCGTACAATTTGGAAAGGAAAAGACAGGGACTTCTTCTTTAACTTTCTACTTGATTTGGAGGAAAGGTATCAACGAGGAGAAATCGCAGAAATGCCAGTGTTCCCTCCACTAGAAGAGGAAGGCGAATGATTACCTGAAAAGATGTCAGCCCGTGCACAAGTAGGATATTAACGATGGAAATACTTGAGTGATTAATATAATAAGCTTATTGACGATGGGGACGAAAAGGGAATGTTTAACATGTAATACCAAGCTAGAGAGTTTGGATCTTAGGATGTCTGGCCATTGTATGACGGTGCGTATCTTTCTATGAAATTAGATGATCTATTTCACTAACCGACAAGAGCTCCATTTCCTGCATTTGAACCACAACAGTTTGAGAAATTGTCATTCTCTTATGATATTGGATAGTTAGCCAAAAAGGGTAGGGTTGCCCAGCTCGAGGAAATCAAGCGATAGATGTCAACAGGCGGAGGAAAGCAAGATCTAGCCGAACGATATGGATCAGTACCAAAAGACTCCAAGAAACTCGAGAAAATGATAATTAAGGCAAGGGAGGTTCGAGATATTGAAAGATAAAAGCTCAAAGCCAAAGAAGACGCAGAGGCAGCAAAGAAATAGGCTCATACTGATAAGGCAATTGCAAAATATGCCAAAAGGATGGATACGCTATATTATAAATCTTTTACTAGATTGTTTGAGCATGCCAAAAAGAAGGAACGGATATACACTCCTAGTGTTACGATCACTCATAAGAGTGCAAAGATGGCAGCTCTTCTTGATGAGATCGCATAACACAATAGAGGTGTATAGTTCTGGGCCGAATTAGCAGCTGAAAAGGAATAAGAAAGACTTGCCGAGCAAAAGAGGCTCGATGACGAGGCAGAAGCCAAGAGATTGTAGGAAGAAGAAGCGCAAAAACTCAGTGCTGAAGCAGAGGCAATTATACAAGGTGATAATCCCGTTAACGACGGGGCACACGAACTTGACGAAATAGATAAGCTATTTGAAGCCAGAGACAATGCTCCTGTAAAGAAAGTTGCACTCAGATAACTGGGAAAGAGATCGGGTATCAAGTTTACTGTGCCAGCATTCAAGCTTCTAAAACCAAGAGGTCAAAGGAAGTAAGTAGAATTGAAGAAATCGGAATCAGTGCATAAAGTACTTGGACATCATTTCATAGTACCGGAATCCCTAGACTTCTATGAAATGAAGGATGAGATCAATAGACAGATACGCCTTATGGATGATCTCACATTCAGGGACTTTGCAAAGTAAGCAGATATCAGGAATAAGGAGATCGCGAATATGAAAGTTCACGGAGTAGAAAGTAGAAACTGGACAACGCTTGACGATAGTGCATACGAAACTATCTTGGAAAGGCGAACGGGGAAGAAGAGACTTGCCAAATAACACAGGAAGGAAGTTGTAATCGATATGACTGAAGAAGAGCCCGAACCAGAAGAGGAGGAGAAGTAAAACGAGGTAGAATACCGAATCGAGGACGAGTACGAATCTGGTCCTGATATACTTGATCGAGATGGGGAGATAACAATGGCAAATGTATCTGGTCCTGATGAATATAACGAGGTAACAATGGCAAATTTATCTGGTCCCGAGACTAATGATACAGACTCTTAACGGAATAACCAGCAAGACGATGAAGAGGAAGAAGAATCTATCAAGCAAACACCGATATTATAGTTGTGGAGGGAATCTAAACCTTATAAATCATAGCTACTTGGTATAGAAGTGAATCTTGCGGATGATATATCAGAGAGATAGAGATTCATTGACATATAGATGCAGAATTTGACACCATAAGAGTTTAGAGAGTACAAAGTCGCAATCGGTAACGCTTCAAAGGCGGCAGCAAGTTTGTTCAGCAAAAAGGGGTAAAGAACCGATTTCACAGTGGTAGATGAAATGATAGAGAGGGCATTGTTCAAACGTGCATGGCCTAAAGAGAACAATATGGAAGAAATCCATAAGAACATGATGACATATGAGTACGGAAGCCGGCATGGGAAGGATATCTATGTTAACTCTAAAAGTGCATCAAAACCAAATTCAAAACCATAATCAAAGTAACCCTCGAAACCACCCTCTAAAGTATAATCAAAGGCACCCTCTAAAGTATAATCAAAGGCACCCTCTGAAGTATAATCAAAGGCACCCTCTAAAGTATAATCAAAGGCACCCTCTAAAGTATAATCAAAGGCACCCTCTAAAGTATAATCAAAGGCACCATCAAAAGCGTAATCTAGGCAATAATCCCCACCGTAAGAGTCGGAATAGGAGTTGCCTCAGAGATAAGAACCAGATCCTGAAGAGATAGCGTAGAAGCTATAGAACATCAAGCAAAGGAAACCTCCTAAAGAGAAACCTGAGCCAAAGCCTAAGTCACCACGAGTCAGAAAGGAAAAGCCAGCCCCGTAACCGGAGGAAGAGGATAAATATGATTACCAGGGTCCTAAAATACCAGAAAACTCATTCAAAGATCACGGCAAATAACTAAGAAGCACACAAGCAATGAATCCCAAATATGCCAAGGTATTTGCCCCTGAATACATTAGACGAATGGAAGAGAAAGGGTTTGATAGTTTGCACCCTAACCCACCTGCAAGTGTATTCGGAGATAAGACGGTGAAGAACATTATCAAAAGGGGTTTACAGGTTGCTGCTGGTTATACTACTAATAGAGATGGCAAACCGGTGTCGTAGGAAACTAGGACCGACATCAGAGAATAGATTGCTGATTACAACCGAAGTCAAGCATCGTAGACAGTCAATCTATCAAGAATTGTAACAAAGGTGGGAGATGTACTTCCAAAGGAGATGACAATAAAGATGAAATATGCATTATCTGATGCAAAGAAACGACTTAACGCTCTCACCTAGATTTAAAACGAGGCAGACGAATCAGCCCAACGTAGAAATGAAATGTATGACATTGGAAAACCAAAGGGGATAGGAAAACGCAGGCCATGGGAATTGCCTATGAAGAGACCTAAAGTTTGAGTATAATAATTAATATGAACGCATCATTCAGCATAACGCCAGAGATCATATAGTAATACCGCGTAGTGGTTCTACAGGCATACTTCTCAAGACTATCATTTATTCAAGCCAATCGATTGAACACACCCGTAAACAGCGACGAGGATGACAGTTTTACCGTGCGCTGTGAATAATGCCACGAATGCACACTGTATGGCGAGGGTGCCCCAGGATTTCCCCACACATGCCTCTCTGACCAATGTATTTCCGACTAGCTGAACCAACTAGCACCGATTTACAACGCTATCGCCTCATTGTTGAATGAACCATGATTATTAACTATTAACTCAATCATTAAACTTAAATCTCTTATTCGTCACTTCATTCACCAGATGATCAATAGAGTCTTGGCTTCCATTTCTCTTGGATCCGGACATGAATTAGTCTAAGAGATCATCACCGCCGACTGGAGGGCCTATCGACTGCATAAGTTAGGCTTTCGGGCTCGGGAACGGGTAATCTGGTATCAATTCCATAACCTCGCGCTTTTCTTCCTCGTCTTTGGTTTGCTAGCGTGCTAGATCTCCAGTGACTTTGAAAGGTTCCTCCTATTCCTGGACACTATCGACATCCAACAATTCTGGATAAGGGTCTCCAATTGCTACTTATTGTTCTACTTGAGGGAACGTAAATAGCTGCATTGATGGATTCTTCATGAAAGCCAATACTTCTGGATTTACATGCTGCTCGTTCTCATCAATCTCCCACATCATCTTAATGGTAAACCCGTCCAATTGCTTCAAGTAATAGTACTTGATTGAATGGGGGATAGTAGGGTCCTTGATAATGTCGGAGTTGAATCCTTTTAGCTTATAGCCTGCCTTAATGATGAACTGATTGATGTGCTATTGGAACTAACCCACGGATATGGCGAATTACGCGAGGTATTCAGTATCATTAATATCCTTACGCATCATGAACTATTCAGTCTCTTGGATGATATCATCGATCTGCCTCTTGTTGCTGAGGTAGAATGTACCGAATATGGTTCGCTTGAAATCATCGATCACCCTTTCAAAGTATCCCTGGAGTCTCTTGTTTAGGAATAGGTTAGTGATATCCCCTTGGTGTAGACCAAATGCGAGGATGAGATTGAATATTCTAACCAGCTTGTTGATCTCCCCGTCAAACTTTGGATTATGGCCCGCTAGTTATGAATAGAACTGATTCTCTGGTGCAATCTTGCCATGTAATTTCTCAAATGCCCCCATCTTAAGAGGGATAAGATACAATCGCCTTATAGCGGCATCAGCTGACTACTGGTTGTATCGCTTTTGAGACCTTAGCACTGTTAGGACATCGTCGTTGGTAGTAATCATACAAGGGACCCCTTCCGATACGTTTTCAGGGTGTAGATTCTTGAAATCTATCTTAACCGGGGACTTGTAATCAAGGAGAGCCTTGTATTGATTGCTTGCCAATATTGAGGTGTCAAACTCCTCGATAGAAAACAACGAACTCTGCAAGAGATCAGGGTTCTGAAACTTTGAAGTTACCAACAGCTTATAGGTCGAAATGACACTTGAGATGGAGCTAACTATCAGTGTTTTCCCTGTTCCGGTATTGCCATACAATAGGAGATGGGAGTGGTTGTTAGAGACTGATTCTTCTCGTCTCATGCAGGTCCTAGCAAACCAACGCGCGGTCATTAGCAATGGGAATAGGAATCTAGGATCAAACATCATGCCGTCTATTGCCTTGGCCGAATTAAGGTCTACCCTGATGATGCCATTGTATGGATGAGGATGAACGAACGATGAGCCGAAGTTCTACTATAGCAGCAACTGGATTTGCTTAGTAGTCTTTTCGGTAACACATCGATTAAGCATTGCCCTACGGGTTATTGGATCCATCAATTCCTGAACTTCTGCCTATCTGAATTTGTAATCCTAAAGGGCCATGCAATATGCGTTTTCCCCTGCCTTGTAAGACATCTCCTTTAGGGTAGTCTAGCGCATGTGAAGCTTGTAATCTGCGGGGTGCATACTCATCACGCTGGCCATATATGTCGAATGATACCTTAGAGGCATGGCAAGTATATTGTCAAGGATCTGACTGGTAAGGTATTGTATCCTATCCTTAAGCTTAGCAACGACATTATAATCAAGCTTCATTGGCATCTCCTCGGGTACGGCATCTTGCTTGTGAGAGTAATTGACTAACAGATTTGCTGGAACGACGTAAAGGGTTTCCAGGTAGTCAAACAATGACATATCTTTGGTTACATGAGGAAGGACGGCATCTAGTTATACAGCCTCCCCAGAGAATAGCTTGATCGATTCTTGTATGAGCTGGTCCAGGATATATCTAGGGGCATAACCATTAATCCTAAGATGGATTCCATGGGTGTGACCTTTTGGATGAGGGTAATGCAGCTTAAATATATATAGAGCCGAGAGAGTCTTGGAAAACATCTACCGCAATTTTGTAATACGCGGGAACCCTTACTTTGTAGTCCCAGGCAGCTTGAATATTCTGAGCCCATAGCCAAACGTATTGCTATCGGTCTTAGTCTCGGTCATGACGCTGAATATCTTATTGAAGACCTAGATCATTTTCTAAGAGGGCTCACGTTCTTCGACTCCGTTTGATATCATTTTATCATCACAAAGCATTTCGTCGTACTTCTTTTCCTCTTACGCGGCGTTCATAATAATGATAAAGATAATATCTTAGTATAGTCGGGGCTTATGTACGCACTGATTCAGCGTATTTAACAAATGACAATTGATTGAACTATATAGTATTAATGAGCGAGGAATAGAAAACAACCAGCCAGCAAGTTGTCAAGTCGACTAAGAGTAAGGCAATCAAGAAAGGCCTTAGACCACCCAGGAACCAGGAAGTCGATAAAGAATATGACGACCTTCGCCGCAAATATGCCAATGCCATCGCATTCCTACTCATCAAAGGGGTGAGATAGAGTGAACTCAGGGAATACTTTGAGGGCAGCGAGGAACAGAGGAAGAAGTTTAACTCGTTGAAGAAGTTCAGGCAGAGTATCATAGATGCCAGGCCGAAGGCAAGACAATGGGTAGATAAGCCATTCTATATCAACCTCAAGTTAGGGCAACTAGAATCAATGGGAGACCAGCCTTGCGTGTAGGTGGTAATAGGCGAATGTGCATTCAAGCAGCCCACCACAGTGGTATCTTCCAGATGGGAACTTGAAGGGTACATGGACACAATCGCCAAGATTATTGAGTCGGAAAAGATATGGGCTGACCCAGATATGGCCGACTTTGATATAGGAGAAAGAGAGGATATCTCAATCAAATATGCCAAAAAGAAGGCACCTACGCAGGTCAAGGTTGAAGGCGAATAGCTTAAAAGCGAGGCAGAGGTTTGAGTTAATTATAATTTAACATTTAATGAATTCATCTGGAACTGGTGGTTTGGGAGGGCTGCAAGGTTTACTGGGTAAACTTAGAAAATAGCAAAGGCTCAATCTAGACCAAGAAAAGGTCTTGCTTTACTAAGATAGCAGAATTGACGAGCTAGAAGCTGGTTCGGGCGCGGGTCTTACTGAGGGAGCTGCTGATGCATTGTATCTAAGATTAGACAGCTCAGATCTGGCAAGTATCCAGTTTTACATAAACAAGTTCATGGAATGGTATCCTGGTATAGATACAGCAATAGTTGGATTGAATGAGAC